>Ga0209367_1005999_pt1 | contig 16829 bp, 14 predicted proteins | sample WorMetLIZISLAND2_FD_187412 | JGI IMG/M metagenome (GOLD analysis project Ga0209367, IMG submission 187412) | Marine gutless worms symbiont microbial communities from Max Planck institute for Marine Microbiology, Germany - Olavius geniculatus... ... | reverse complement strand
AAAGCACCTTTTGTTTATTGTGCGCTAATTAAGTCTTTAAAAGTTTATTGCAGATAACAACATTCGGCGTTATGTAGCAATTTGGAACATTTGCGTTTAACACGGTAAGGTGATGACGCAAATTAGATGAGGTGGAAAATGAGTACACCTTGCATATATTTGGATCATTTGCCATCTTTCTGCCAAAAATTATCAAAATCGGTGGAAATTTGACGTATTTCTGACAAAAACAAATCTGCTTAGTTTTTTTTGAGACACGGTGTATATTTGATGTTGTGCAGGTCAATTTAAATGTTAGGTGCTGTTTAAGGTTGAACTTATGCTTTGGTCCATAGTGGAAGTAAAACAGATTGTTTGATCCGGATAGAGAAAGTTAACAATAAGTCCTATTTCCGTGCTGAAGTGTTGATGTGGATGCCTTCGCTTGCCGCAATAACTTAAAGGTCCGTGGACACCAAAATTAACTTACCATTTTCCTAAAAGAGCTCAATTTTCTGAGAATTCTGACAGTAATATCACCACCCAGTGTTTTGTCAGCACAAAGAAACTTACATTTGAAATCGACAGTCTACGAAAATGACGCAGAAAACAAGATGCCATGTTGACAGGCTGATGACGTCACGCGTGTACCCGTAGTCAACATAAAATACGCACAGAAACATAGACATTATAAAATCACATTGTCTACCTGTGTACTTCTGCAGTTGTCATGTGACACAGTATTTTTTGCCATTAAAAATATTATAATTAATTGGTACAGACTGACTGGGTACATGCGGTGACATCACTTCCTGCCACTTCCAAGATTAGGATTTTCAGCGTAACGTAACGCCATTTTTTTGTTATATTCAGGCATTAATTTCATACATTTATAAAGCTTAAGTCATCATATTATATAGGCAAGGTGAAATGTTTAATTGAGGTCTACATAAATTTTACAAGTGAGTTTGACCGTGGCCATGGACCTTTAAATAGTTCACGTTGCTATGTCCTTGTCTACGACCTTGAAATCCTAAATAAGTAATATAAATAATGAGCATATTTTGTTAAAATCCATTAAGTTATGTAGGAAATTTTCCAGGCTGATGATAAAGACTATGAATGCATAGCAAATCCAGCAGGCCAGTTTACTTACTGCTTACTGCACAGAAATGATTGCTATATACAAGTCTTTGGAGTTGCTCTAAAATATTAATGGATTAAGCCATTTCAGTCGGGATCCACTCAGACTCAAGACAAGCATTAAGAAATCTCATAGAAGGCCCGGCACTGCAAAATGAAAGGATTACCCGCAAAATTTGGAAAAAACTGAAGTACTGAAAATGCTGTGCAACTTATATGGGTACCAGGCCATGCTGGAGTTGAAGGAAATGAATGCGGATAAGGTGGCGAAAGAAGGTGGACAGTGAAGTCAGTCACAGGCAGATATTGACGTAGGATCAGCATTTTTGCATTTGTGGCAGCTCACTGTCCAGTCGTGGTTTTAGAAATCTGAGTAGACGGCTCAAAACAAACTAACTGGCATCGAAATCTGGCATTTGAGATGCTGCAATGGTCAACTCTCCTCCAGAATACCTCCTGGTGTTCCACGGCAAGACCGCAAGAGCAGAGACCAATCCACCAATTGAGGCTCAACAGACTGATTTCCACAGCCTCATACCAAGCCTTCATTGGACGGATTACGCCTTAATCTGTCTTCATTGTGGAGAGGGAGAGGAGACAGCTGAACATTTACTTCTTCTCTGTCCAAAGTGGACAGTAGAACGCTATGTCAGATGTGTTCCAGGATAGTGAGAAGTTGGTGGAATTACTCAGCACTTTGGGGCGTCTACCATCTTATATAGGCAGCACCTGATGGGCTTGTCACGAAAACAACAACAACTACAACAGGGAAATATGGGGCTCGAAAGTTTTGCATTTCAGACTGTAGTGACTTTGAACTTAACCCTTCGACCTTCAAAACCCGATCGGTTCGTTTTTGGCCTCATTTGCGTGAGCAGCTAGAGTTTGATACAATTCTGTATACTCAGTGGCATTTTAAGATGTCATGTTAGCAATTTGGCAATCTAAGACTATTTAATGTTGATAATAATAAAAGGGACAATTTCTAATGCGTCATATCATGACAGATCATTACAAGGGTGCAGTGTGTTCGTAGTCAGTAGAACACAAGTGTTTTTCGGAGCACTTTTACAGTAGTTGAGTGGCTTCATCTGAGTCCAGTAATCAGTAAAATACTAATCATCACAGTGGTTGTGGATGAAATCTGCAATGCTGTGACATTCTCTGTGTAGTGAATGTTATCAAAGACCAATGGTGCTGGAAGTCGAAGACTCTTGATATAGAAGTGATCGACAGTGACCTAATGTCAGTTGACTTCACTCAGACCGGTTTCATGCTCTCAGCTAGTCTATCACACAGCATATTACTGGTTAGCATAGACTGCTGGATTCTTTTGTATTTTTTATTGTTAGAATTTTTTGCAGATATACATGTAAATTGTGTTCATTTTCATAAGTGTTGTTTTATTTTTGTGAAATGCATACGTGTCAGGTATACCTTAGTGCAGGGGTCTCAAACTCGTGGCCCGCGGGCTGCATGTGGCCTGTGAAGGCGTGATTTGCGGCCCACGACACATTATCTCAAATTCCAAAAAAAATGTGATAAAATAAGTCGTTTTATTCATTTTACAGCATTTTTGTTTTAGTAACTTAGCCAACTTGCTATTTTTCTTACTTGCATTCAGTTTGGCAGAGCCGCATGCTGGTGCTGACAGTGACCAACGTTGGCGCCAGACAGTCGGTCTCCCTCCTTCCTTCCCCGTCTGTGTCTGTCTCTGTCTGTCATTAAGCGGCCAGTCGCCAGTGTGGGCTCTTGACTCCCCCCACCGGCATGCGGCCACCGCTCGTTTGTAAACAAAAGCTGATAGTGCTAAGTCGGCCAGTAGGTCAGTCGTCGCTCGTATAAGTTTGAAAACTTAGGCTAACTGCTAACAGTAAGCTTATTTTGTAATTATGTTGAAGAGGCGAAAGGTTGAAGAAGAAAATAGACTTTTTCAGGAAAAATGGCTTATTTTGCGACAAATATCAGACAAAATACATTGTGTCATCTGTTTCCAGCATATTGCTGTTTGCAAAGAGTACAATGTGCGGAGACATTATCACACGCAGCACAGTGAACGGTATGACACACTCTCTGGCAAAGTCCGTGAAGAAAAAAACTTGAGCAACTGAAGTCATCCTTTGCGCAGCAACGCAACTTGTTCACAAATAGTGACAAGTCTAGCAAAGATTTGGTAAAGGTGAACTTTGTCAATAGTAACATGATAGCAAAATCATCACGACCGTTCACTAAAGGCCAGTTCATAAAAGATTGATAAAAGCATGTGAAATTGTTTGTCCAGAAAAAAGGCCATTGAAGGCATAATTTTTTCTGCGAATACAGTCGCCAGTTGGATAACTGAAGCAGCCAGCAATGTGTACTGCAGCCCGCCGACTGAGTGATATCTTGCAATGTGGCTCGCACCCCCAAATGAGTTTGAGACCCCTGCCTTAGTGACTGCAGTTACACGGATGGAAATAATGTGAAACTGTCCAAAGTTGATGAATGTTAGGATTTGTTTAACATACTAGAAAACTTTTTCATAGTTTTTTCCATGTAGGCTGGATCCACAAAAACAAACATATGTAAAGCATTGTAGCAGAAAATAAATCAGTTTGGATTACCGTTCTATTGCTGTATTATTTTCAGTGAAAGATTTATCTTATAATGTCACTTGCAGAAAAATTATAGTTATTTTCTCTATATTGGCAGTGATGACATACTGTAAGTATAAGTGTCTGAAATGAAACGTTTTCCCAGTGTTTCTAGCGCAGTTGTGCATGGTGATGTCGTATACACAATGTTGACAGAACTTCACACACGAGAGTCGTGCTGATACCGTCGGCTCGTTTAACCTGACGAAGGGCATTAACAAGTTCTGTCTGGCTGAGCCGGGTATCTACCAACTGACACCAGTCTCATGCCATCAGTTTGAACATGCAGTTTACACCCATGACACGTGCGTAGTGCATTCAGCATAGCATATATTTCAGTGTTAAGCCCAAATTCCAGTATGCCGACTTTCACCAAAACTTCCCAACGAGGAAAGTCGTGGACACAAATCATGAAAGTTGCAGACACAAACGGTGACAAATCATGAAACCATGAAGTTTTGGTGAAAGTTGCCGACACAAATCACGAAAGTCGCGGACACAAATCATCTCGACATGTCGAGATGTATCCGTGACAAACATGTTTGTGTTGCTCTAATGGAATTTAGCCCGTTACAATGCACGGAGAAAGTCGGCGGTAAAGTTCATGGCAAAGTCCGCGACAAGTCCGTGACTTTGTCGGTAACTTGTCCCGGACTTGTCACGGACACAAATCATGAAAGTCGGCGACGTGATTTGTGTCGCAGACTTTCATGATTTGTGTCCGTGACTTTGTCGGGAACTTGTCCCGGACTGTCGCAAAGTCGGCGTAATGGAATTTGGGCTTTAACCAGCTTATTTTTGTTGACTGAATTCAGGTTATTGCTGCAACTGGTTTTTATGCTCGACAGCATGCAGTGCTTCACACATCTTAGCTATCATCAAGGCATCTGTCTGTCCATTTGTCTGTCTGTCTGTCAATCACATTCTTAAACTGTATCAAAAGCATGCTAGGATCGTGATATATTCACTGTGGGGGATTCCCCTTTGAACGATGGTGACAATGAAGGGTACCTTCCCTAAAAAGTTATTTTACCGCTACTGGCACATCTAGCATCAAAATGGTTGCAGATAGACACAGATTTGCTGCTTATCATAACAAGCCCTGGTGACAAACTTTCCCAGGCTATCAACATTGATAACCTTGAACGACCTTGAACTTTTAAAATTTGAAGTTTTAGTGATTTATTAATGATTTTAACAATGAATTACGATGAAATGGCTGGAGATAGATCATGAGTATGAAATTTTTAGCATTGAATGTAGACTTTAGCAGCTTAAATTTTGACCTTCTAGGTTTAAGAAGTCCTGCATATGGGAATATCACATATGGGTTCAAAATGTGCAGTTTGTGCTAATATCCACTACTTTAGCATTGAAACGGTTGCATATAAACATAGACTTGCTGCTTACCGTAACAAGTACTGCTGACAAGCTTTTAAAGGGTATGAACATTGATGCCCTTGAACAGTCTTGAAGTCTGAAAAAAATGGGTTTATAGTGATTTTTTGCGATTTTAGGCTGTGATGCATATTTCAACAGTGAATTGCACCAAAATTACTAGGGATAGACCAAGAGAGCCAGTGTATGAAATTTTTTTTTAGCTTAGAACATAGATTTTAACTGTCTGGTGTTTGGTGGCAGGTAACACAGTGTGATCTCTTATGGCCGATGATGCTCCATAGCTCTTGAGATGGTTACCATTAGGAGCTATTGACAACCTTTAACTTTTAACAGTGTTTTCTTCTCGTGACAGTGATAGGGATAATCAACTGTTGATAGTGTACAGTGGTTGCTGTGATTGTGTAGGACTGTGCCAAGTGTATTGTCACTGGTTGCTGTGAAACATCTTGTGGAAGGCACCGTGACAGTGTCAGAGCAGCGACAGAATGACATCACCGTCACTGTTAGGTTGTGTTCCATCGGTCTGTCTCTCTGTTAGGCGTCTTGTATCTACTTCTCACGTGTTATTTTCTAATGTAGGTGAACAGGACGTCAGTGGTCATTGGCAGATCCAAGGGGGGGAGAACGTGCGCCCCAGCTTCCGTCCCTTGCACCCTTATGCATGTGTGTTTGTTATTGTTTACATCTGACACCAGCAGAGGTAACGTCACGATGCGAGCAGCAGCAGGCTGACATTGGCCAACATGATGACCTCGCCAGCGTAGACCAAGCCGAGAAACTGTTTCACATAGACTTTACTCAGGCTTGCCCTTGACTCGACTGCAGGCAATTAGGTCGTCACGTGACCAGGACAGTATCATTTAAATGGACAACAGTATACACTGTGTCTCAGAAAAAAACAGTCAAAATTGTTTTTGTCATAACTTTGTCAAATTTTTACTAACTTTAATAATTTTTTGCAAGTTGACAGCTATGATGACAAATTTATGTAGGGTGCACTCATTTTTTACCTTAGCTAATTTATGTCAGTGCACTACCGTGTGAAACATAGATGCTGCAAATTGTTGTATAATGCTGAGTTGTCTCAAGTAAATGCTGTAACGAGTTAATTATGCACAAAATACACTAAAATGTGAATTATATGACAGAATTATATGTTTGTATAACAACTCTCTTGCAAATTAGAATTTATGCCAAAGTGTGCTTCGCATACAAAGACGCAATGGCTTAGATGCAACGCCAATGGCTGATAGCAGAATCAATGATCGACTGATCAAATGCATTCACTCATTGATTAGACGTGTTTTAAGCTCATCAGCCAGCTATTTTGTTGTCTGCCATTTTCAGCATAAAATATTTAATACCTCAAAATTATTGAACCACGTTGCACTCTCTGTCGAATTGATGATGCAAAGGTGAGCCATCTGATACGAATAATCGCCACTTAATGTAACAATTTGGAGCATCTGTGTTTCACACGGTAGTGCATTAACATAAATTAGATGAGGTGGTAATTGAGTGTACCGTACATGATAATATCGTCTTAGCCATTCTTATGCCAAAAATTATCAAAGTTGGTGGAAATTTTGACAAAGTTATGCCAAAAACAATTTTGACTGTTTTTTTTTGAGACACGGTGTATAAACAAAATACTCGAAGTTATGTATATGCGATCTGATGGTTGACAGTGCATACCGGGTCCGGGTCTTGCGTTTGCTGTTTTCTTTCATTAATGATAGCATCTGGTCTGGCCCACATTAATTCGTGACCATTGACCATGTTATGCAGCCAGTGTCTCATATAAGGTTGTGCGTGACTGCGATAGAGTGTGTCCTGTATAATGTCTAGGGTGTGTGTAATAATTCTGCTGTTGTTACCCGGTGCTGTTGTGTCAGGTCAGCTGACAGTGAGTTTGTGGCTGGACCACTGATAGCTGAAAATGATGATACCAGCACAGACCAGCAGCAGCAGACACTGGCAGCTGATAATGCTACCAAACCTTCACAACCATCACAACAACCCAAGCTGTCGTCCGGGCCTTTTGTCTACAGATTCCAGCTGTGGGCCAGGTCTGTACATTTGCACGGTCATGTCTAGCTGTCATTGCAAGCAATAGCCTAGCAGCTCTTCTCTTCTCAGTGGTATGAGGATTTGAGCAGAGTGTGGGTGGGGAAACGGAGTCATCTGCGGTCATTGTGCCAGCTCGGGCTGATGTTAAGTGAAGAGGTGTTGACATGTTTGTTTCAACAGCAGGCTAACAGGCAGGCCGTTGGTTTTGCCATAAAAAGGTGACTCCGCCAGAACTATGTCTGGTGTAGGAGACCACAGTTTTTTTCCTGGCAAAACATATCCTATTTTTTAGCACACAGTTTATTTAATTCTGCAGCATGCTACCACGAAGGGCATGGAGAAATCTGTGTTAAAGAAAAATAGGGTATCAGTGTTATTCAGTGATGCAGCCTTAGTAATATTTTTAATTTGGTTTGATTTTGGAATTCTGTTCAGAAGAAGAAGAAATTTGTTTGCCAAACTGCTTCACCAAATTTCAATTTGTAATTATACATACTGAAAGCAGGTTGCCAGAAAAGCAAATGCTCATCAATGTTGACTGGCTATCGAACTTATCCAAAACAGGGTGATAACGCGGCGATTAAATCAAATTATATAACTACACAGCAGAAAAGAAACAGAAAAAGTGTTTCACGAATTTCGCATACAACTTATATTCAGCACAGCAGAATGATGATGATGTTAGTGATCACTGTGCTGACAGTGATTTGATGTTTATTGTATACAGAGGTGGTGAGAAACTGGAATTTCTGCCAGCATCCGGTCAGCTGTTATTTACACCGGCATCAGTGGAAGTGGTCGTCGATTCAGGTTAAGTTTCTGTTGCTCTTGTAATATAAGAAACAATAATATGCAGATATTGTCTGCAATGTGTGCTTATTTGTTTCTACTCTTTTGTGTATTGTTCTTCCACAAGTACTATCACAGTATCATAAGACACACTGAACTTTTATGGTTGAATAGAACTGATAGGTGTAGTGCTTTATGTAATCAAAGCTGCAAGCTGTACTGTCTCATTCTGTACTGCGTGTCGGCTGTAAACCATTTGATTCTAATATGATCAAGCGTGCTACTCTTGGTTGTACTGCAGCGATTTAAGAAACATTTGGTTACGTTATGTATGTTTCTGAACTCTGTGTGAAACCTCATGCATGTGTTTGCAGATAAATGCATGGGAGTGGTAGCAGCGTTTGAAGGTCGTGTGGGAATGTTCGTTGACGGTCAGATTCATCCGCCGCTGGTCGACGTTGACATCACCGTCATGAGTCCTGATGGTGACAAAGTCGTCAAAGTGTTGAGCAGCGATGCTGGCCAGTTCAGGTAATTTGGACTGCAGCAGTCCTGCTGATTGAAGTGACCAACGTGTCATGTAGCTGCCGAAAATACAAGAATAGCATAGTCCACATGCCAAATTTACAAATGTTCGTAAGTCAAAAAAGTTTAGGAAAATATCGAACGTGGGAAAATTTTGAGAATAAAACACGATTTACGGAAAAATTTAAAAGAAAAACTTACGCGTGGCTGAGTTGCCGATTCCAGAAGAATATTGGATCCATGGAAAATCTTGGGAAAATTTTCAGGTAGTTTTTATCAATTAGGCTATGGGGTTGATCTGTCTGTGGCCTGCATATTCTCATGGGTTCCACGAGCAAACTGAGTATAGTGAGTAAAGGTAAAGGCTCTGTACTTGCCATAGTGCTGCGTACAAGTCAGACTCATCGTCAGAAGTGCTTTACCTTCTTCGAAGTGGCATCCACTGCCTTCACCCAGTCACCAGTGAACAGCTAGACGTACGCCATAATTGTGCAACATGCAGACATGCCACACCCACATTAGGACTTCGCTGTGTAGTCCATGCGCATTTTCCATCCCACTGATATTCGGAAGCCGAGTTGACTTAGGTGGCTGATTATGTAGCGAGATGGTTTATTTACCAGCAGACATTTGCCCTTCCTGATACTAGCTGTGCATGGCATAGGGCAACTACGTTGAACGGACACAACGTGTTATCTATTAGATGATGCAGACCTGATGGAATAATATTTGCTGCACTTCTAATTCATGAATTCATTGGCTGTGACCTGTGACTGTGATTTGCTGCTGTATTGTGTCTATGGTAACAGAGTTGGGCCACTTGACAGTCAGCTGCAGTATTCAGTGACAGCGTCAAAAGAAGGGTTTGTTTTCACTCCAACTGCCGATGGCATTTTGGGTCATTTTAGGTCGTTCAAGCTTGGTAAAATACTAGTTCAGGTATGCACTAGATATTTCTTTGCCAATCTTATTCGTAAATTTTTTTCTAGCATTTGTTAGGCTTAGGAAATCGTGCTTGGTATGAACTGTTTGTAAATGTCAATTACAGCATTAATTTTTGTTAGTGTTGTTTTAATTAGTGCTGTTGAGGTGTTAATTTTTTTATTGACATCAATGCATGCATTAATTTTTTAATGCATCAGTTAATGCATCATTGTAATCGGTGATATTGTAGTGGACTCCATCAAAGGGTAACTGGATTGACAGTCAACAAACTTGTGTCTGAAAGGAAAGAATTTTAGTTAATGATTTCTACTTGGAAATGCACAAAATGCATTTAGAGTACTCTTTTGTAAAAATTCATTTGCAGAATGCCGGAGATATGCATTCTTGTGAGTGCCTTCTACAGGGTGTGGCAAAAAAAGTAGTCCGCAAAAGTTTTTCGTTGTTTTCTCAGCAACTGTTTGGAATTTTAATTTGAAATTTTACAGATTTATTTACTAAAACCTTTCACATCTAACGGCCAAGTAAAATGTGATTCTGTTAAAAAACGACAAAGATATAGACTTTTTAACCTGACTGCCTACCAATTTTTCAGCATTAAAAATGTTCAAGCTACAACACCAATTTAATAAGTTCGTGGAAACAACATAGGTAACTAATGATCAGATGTTAGAATTTCATTGTTACTTTGAATGATCAAATTGTCCACCACCAGCCCCAAGCTCTGATACAAGCCTTTAGTCGCCTAATTTGAGAAGTCTTTTGCAATCTTGTCGATCGGTCCTTGTGGCAGGTTGCCCCAGATAACCTGAAATGCATCCTTGACTTCAGAAATTTTTTTGCTTTTGTTTTAAGCTTGCAGTGAGTCTGCAACATTGCACCCCACATGCACCCCACACATGATAGTCCATTGGGGTTATATTCTTCCATTTTAAAGGCTACTGGTCCTTTGTGATGAAATCTGGACAGTTGGCTCGAGCCATGTTCCATGTGCTGCACGCTGTGTGTGCTGGCGCGCCGTCCTGCTAGAATATGAACTCGATAGGCATCCGACAATTGCTTTAAAAGAATGATAATTTAGTAATCATTTATAAGCAAAATAAATTACTGTTTATCGAAATGTCACTGTGACATCATCGGCAGTAACGTGGTAACTGGTTTTTGAAAATTAAATAGCATTTTTAGCTTGAACATTTTAATGCTGAAAAATCGGTAGGCGGTCATGTTAAAAAGTCTATAACTTTGACTTTTTTAACAGAAGCACATTTTACTTCACACTTAGATGTAGAAGGTTATAGTAAATGAAGCTGTAAAATTTTGAATCAAAATTCTGAATGGTTGCTGAGAAAACAGCGAAAAACTTTAGGGGGCTACGTTTTTGCCACACCCTGTAGTTATAGATTGTGGATGGCTTGTTGCCATTGACCTGTGTCTTGCTATCCCTGATTGGCTGATCCAGTCCAGTCTACAGTCTCACTGTCACCTTGTGGTCTGCTAACTAAGGGGCTGTTAATACACTGTGTGTCTACATATGATGGATGTACAAAACATCAGCTTATACACTTGTTAATGTCAACATTCAAAGACCAGCACGTCAAAAACCGCATCTTTTAGTATATTAACAAATTTTGCTTATGTTTCACTTAATTGCTTAGAAGTTTTCCTTGGATGGATGTCCATGAAATTTGGCAGAGGGTGTCAGCTTATGGACGCCAAATTTTATCTCAGTTGGATCAGAGGCTTTTAGATTCTGTTGGGGTTTAATTTTTGGCTTTCCCATAGGAAAGAGAAGTCACCGTTACACAGGGGCTTGAACCAGCCTGTGATGCCTACTGGTAGGTGGTAGATGGTTCGCTGCCATTGGGCGGTGTCTTACTGTCACTGAGTGGCAGTGGTAATTATCGACAGAACAACGTAACACCAGACACTGGCGTCATGCAGTTCATCAGCCTCGTATGTCTTTATTTCTCTTTCTCTGTGTTGTGTTAGCCGTTTTTCTAGCTCGTTTATGTAGTTCATTTGCTTGTTGGTAGTCCATTTCGTCCACCTGCATTTCTGTAATAAATCACACATTTATGGATTCGCTGGTGATTTAAAAGATGTTATTTAGGCCATGTTTTTATCATTATTGTTGTAAGCACTGTACAGAACTTTGTTTTAATTTGATTGTGGTTATAAGTGCATGGTATTAAGTGCTGACTGTAGAATGATTTTTGTAGCATAATTTACTGATTCTGAACTAGGATTCTTTAGTTATTTGAAAATGTAACAGGTGTTCGTTTTTCGAGACACACAATGTAGTGTGACGTTTTCTGCAATTTTAGGTTTATTGAAGTGTAGTTTAATATGCAATATTCTGATAGCTTTGGCTATACAGTTTTTGAAATAATTTCTCACACGTTATGTGAAAATGTGCTAGCATGCCAAATTTGCATTCACTTATCCTGAAAATGTGAAATATCTAGCAGTTGTCTTTTGCACTTTATGCCACTGAAATGGATTTTTCTGCCACTGAGTACATGTGACATGCTTTCTCTCTCTCTCTCTCTCTCATTCCCGGTCAGAGGGCGGGTCACCACCCCAGTCCATTCCAGGTAGCTCCAGAGGCGTCGCGGGTCTGTTGTAAAGTCGACTCAGTTTGAGCTTCCACTGAAACCACAGAAACGTCTCAGCTGTCAGTGCTGCCTGCTTCTTTCATCTCAGACAGATTCATCGTGTCCGGCAGTCGTTGGATGTTGGGTCGGCTAAAACCCTCGTGCAAGCATTTGTGACATCTCGTGTCGACTATTGTTTTTTGAGACACGGTGCATAAACAAAATACTTGAAGTTGTGTATATGCGATCTGATGGTTGACAGTGCATACCGGGTCATAACAGACAAGTTGTAGAGAGTGATGAATTCAGCTGCCCGCGTCATCACTAACATTCGGAAGTATGACGTGGTTTGTCGTGACTAATGCGTGATGAGCTCCACTGGCTTGATGTCACCAATCGTGTATGATCGAATATGATTTGAGCTCACAGTTTAAAGACTTAAGCTTGCAGTGCTCATGTATCGATGTCTCCATGGAACTGCTCCGCCATACTTGATGGACAGTTGTACACTCCTAGCAGAAGTCACTGGCTGTCAACATCTGTGGTCTGCCACTCAGTGGAAGTTGGTTGTACCGCGCTATCGACTGAACAGTTTTGGTCATCGGTGCTTTTCTGTGGCGGGCCCGTCAACTTGGAATTCGCTGCCAGACTATCTTTGTGACCCAGAAGTGAGTCTCGATACTTTCAAACGTCAGCTGAAGACATACAATTTTGCGAAATATTGATGACAAAATGTATTAAGCGCATTGGAGATCTTTTGAGTATGCGCTATATAAATTTACACTTTACTTGCTTACTTACTAAAGTTGTCTCTGGCCATGTGTCCCAGCGATACTTTGTTGATGCCGTTTAAGAGCTTTCAGAGGCTGAGGAGCGGTCCATAGGAGTGGATGACTGTGGAAGCGTGCTCCCTCGCTTGGCTTCTTGGTCGGCTGCTGAATTTCTTGTCTCTATGAACTGCCTAAAACATGAACAGTTCATCATGCAATTTTGTTATTGGTACCACATTGTTTAATCTAATTTTGCCAGTTTTATGAACGATTTTTATCCATCTATTTCTTGCAGCACATAATAAAGATGTTTGCTTCATTCTTTCTGTTTGAAAGTGTGCATTCTCCGGCAAGGACAGAAAGTTTGGTGTCAGAGAAGTCAAACGTGGCGTACGTGGTGACATGATGGTATATATGCTGCTGGTGTGTATGGCATGTAGAGCCCAGCAGACTACTATCTCCGTGTGATGATGCGTGAATATCAGTTTGAACCTGCTTCACAGATGATCAGCGTCACTGAAGGTGACACGGTCAATGTTCTAGTGACTGGGCGTCGAGTCGAGTACAGGTATGCTATTCATTGTTTATATCGTAGAGCATAGCGTTTTAATGTCCAATTAAGGTGGCATTTTGGCTTAGGTTGGTAATGTTGTTGAGTGCATAAACAAAGTTAGTTGTGACCTCGAGCCCAACTAGTGCTTGTAGTGCCAATTAGACCATCATTAGACAGAAATACTATCTTAGTATGTAAGCAGTCATCTAGGTCAACTCACGCTGGCCATCTCTCTTTTGGTAGGCACAGTGTGTATTATTCGTGCTCTGACAGTGTAAACTCTTGTTTTCTTTTTGAGTATAACTGGCAGCATGGTCTTGTGGTTAACGTGTTGTGTCTGCTTAACGTAGTTGCCTGTTGCACTCAGTTACCCTACTTGGATGGGTGACTCTGTGGTCAGGTAAACCATCATCATGGTATATAACCAATCACTCAGATGAACTCAATTTGGCCATACCTTCAGGGTTGGTAAGTCCAGTGCCAACCTGGCTGCCAGTCGTTATGGTGGGATGTGTTCACCTGTATCCTGTATGGCAGGTGGTGCTCCGTAGCTTTGAGACTATGAAGAGCTCTATTTTTAAGCATTATTTCTAGGACTTTGTCATTGAAGTGTCAGATAAGTAGGTCAGAATGTGAATGATGGAATAGAATTTTTTTGAGACGCTGCCTGAAGACTGAGTGGTTGTACGGAGGGGATGTCTGATGGAAGCTTGTGTGTTGTCCCAATGTGCGGTATATGGCACTGTGTTGTATGTAGTTATTACGGCACTGTGCTGTCTGAATTGTTAGTCGGAGCTGTGAGTTTGTAATGTAGCACTGTGTCATGTGTGCAGTTGTTACGGCACTGTGCTATCTTTGAATGGTGAGCCGGAGCCTTCTGTTTATGTTGAGGCAGTGACGTCAGAATCTTCATCTTCATCGTGTCGCAGAATGCAAGAGGAATGCCAGACTGAAGTTGACGGCAGTTTTCGTATCCGCGGTCTACAAGTAAACACTGCCGACTTATTTACCTATAGTTATGGTTCTGTCGTAGTGATAATAATATTTATCGTTATAACTTGCCAGGTGACACAGTTTATTCGAATATTTTTGGCACTGTGTAACACCTAGTAGTGACTGTAGATCCAATCACTCAGCTGACTGCGGCTCTGTCAGTGGAATTGTTTAAATGTATCGAGATAAGAACATGCCAGCGGAGTATGTTGCATAGTGATGCAGGAACAGATATGTACATAAATGTTTTCCGAATTTTTGTTGTTGGAAAAATCAACTTTATGAAATGTTCATTGATTTATACTTAGTCCTTTGTTCACCAACATTTACTGCTGCACCTAGCATGTTGTTTTGTTTGTGTTATGTTGTTCAGCCTGGCTGTCAGTATGCGGTGCAGTTGAAGACTGGCGATGTCAATGTTCACATCGAGCGGTCCATGCCACGAGCTCGCAACATCCAGGTCAGACTGTGAGAATAATTAGTCCACCCGGAAGCGATAGCTTTCGGAGCCGACTTATATTTTGCTGGCATTTATTATTTTTTTCCTTGTGAGATCTTCGAGCTCTGTCGGCTGATCGCCGCAAAATTTTGCATGATACTCAGAAGTGTGGAAGTGTGTTCAGTTTTTTAAATCCTGGTCCAAAATTTTGAGGGGTCTCCCAAAAAAATTTTTGGGGCCAAAACATCCAAAATTTGGCCCGATTTACGTCTATTTCAGACTTCGACGGCAAATAGCTTCGGAATGGATGAAGATATTCAAAATCGGCCAAGTGCCGTATGCTGTTTATTATTTTTGTCTTTTTTTACATTTTCTGCTGTAATTTTATGTTGGTTTTTTGAACTTTCATATAACACTTACTTAGAGATAGTTTTGAGTTTAACATATGTCATATATTTTTGCAGCAGTTGTAATGAAATTGTTGTCTCATATTGTGGTGAAGTTAGATGTATTTTTAGTGAATTTAGAAATGCATGTTGACATCAATACTAGTTATTCTGGTGCCATTCCTTATTGTGATGTATGATTATTTTTTACTAAATACGTACACATTTGTATTCGATGATTATCGATGCAGATTTTTTGGTGTTTTCTGAAGCATCTGATCTTAAACTGTTGTTTTTATGTTCTTTTTATATGAGCAAAATGTGTATTTTTGATAGTGGTCTGCAAAAAGGTAGCATCGGTTTTTATTGGTTTTAGTTATTGATTTGACTCATTCTACTGATGCTTTTAAATGCAATTTAAGTGTGCCCCTGTTTGCTGTTCTTTAATTATGTATGCGTGCATGTAATGAAGTTCTTACAATTTTAGGTTTAGCTTGTTTTTTTGTGTTTTGTGTTTCTGTAAAGGTTAAACTTTCTGTTTCATTACTGTGTTTGTGTGCATTGTCGGGTGGGACGTTAAACCCTACTCACACATTTACACATTTGCTGTTCTTTAGCTTTGATACTACAGCACAGCGCAAATTTTTTGTGCCTCTGTTCTGTGTATATTTAGTCCACTTGGAAAGGTAGTTTCCCATGGTCTTTTGCCTTACCACAGTGTACGTTCTTACCGCAGGTGTTTTAGTTTGTGTTTCTCCGCAGGCTTATATTTGCTGGAAGACGTTCTTGTTCTCACAGTATTAATGTGTTCAGTGCATTAGAGGTTTTTATGATAATGCGCTGTGTTAAATTTACTTTTGACATTTATGGCACCAGTCAGCTTTTTGCTTGAGCTTGCCCCAAATTTTTAGTTCTTGTGTATTGTGCATTGCTGTGTGTGTGTAATTCGTCAGCTTAGCGTTGGATATGTGACTGGAATGAATATATTCGTTGATTTAGATTGTTGGACATTGTGTATGTGAATTAATAAATAACGATAAATTGCAGTAATTACTGATTGTTACTGTGTATGTGTAATTGACCCCAGGTTGGTGCTGGGGATGTGACTGGAGTGAACGTCATTGCATTTCGTCGGTTCAGTCAGATGGACATTAGCGGCAATGTTGTTGTTAATAGCAGCATGGACCACATCAATACGCTGAAGGTCGGTCAGCCAGTATTTCTTAGGCTACATTGTGACTGGTTTACAGTTGCAGTGTTTAATTACTTTTTCCATGTGATAAAATCATCAAGTAACAAAGGAATTTCCATTTTTATTTGTCCGAAGTGAAATTTGTTAATGGTATATTTTTGCTACTCTGTAAACATATTCTTTCTCAGTTACTCAGTATCACAGTGAAACCAGAGGCACGTTTCGCACTTTTTTTCTCTGAGAATCTCACTTCTACGGCTCAGTAGTTCTCACTAGTTCTCACGAAAAGTGTGAAACGCGCAAGTAAGAATTCTACGAGAATTCTAACATAGAATTCTATGCTAGCCAATTTTTACGTGCAAAAGCAGCTATGCTTTCAGCACGTCTTAGCCATCGCAATTCTGTCTGTCTGTCTGTCAC
>Ga0209367_1005996_pt1 | contig 16832 bp, 9 predicted proteins | sample WorMetLIZISLAND2_FD_187412 | JGI IMG/M metagenome (GOLD analysis project Ga0209367, IMG submission 187412) | Marine gutless worms symbiont microbial communities from Max Planck institute for Marine Microbiology, Germany - Olavius geniculatus... ... | reverse complement strand
GCCATTGCAATACAGCACACAATAATAAATAAACACAATTCAACATGACAGATTACACTTTTGAAAAGAAAACAAATATTGATAATTGTCTTTGAATATTGCTAGCGTAACTGAGCACAATGCCAGCCTTCCAATAACTGAAGTTTCTGAACAGAATATAGCTCAGTTTATTCTTAAACGGATGGCCGCGGAATTTAAACAATTCTGCCGTGGAATTTTGCAAACTGGCCCGTGGAATTTGGCAAAATTTGTCGCAGAAAATTGTGGGCCCTACTCATAGCTATGGTCTGTAGCTTACAGACTTACTTGCTGTATAGGATCACACAGCCACTCGACACAGGCGAACGCTCCCCAATTTACCTCAGTTGGACACGGACAGGCCAGGGCTCAAGAGAAATAGTGGAGATGGTAGTGATTTTACTGTCGCTGACTATTTGCAGCTCATTTGTGTGCTTTTGAGCGGAGGTGATACAAGTGAAACGGCATGTTTTTTTTCTCACTACCAGTTCGCAACGTACATGCCAATGGAGGAAACTTCATTTCACCGTAGTTTCTGCAACAGATGAAATGAATGAAGAGCAAATTTACTAGTATATTGCCTCTTTCGAATGCATTATATGATCTCGGCATTATATGATCTCATTTGCTAGCAGACTAATGATGTTCATGAGGTCATTATCGTCTACCAAGATGATAAGCTGCGTTTGTGATGGCCTGCCTAACAATAGTGCATTTGAAAGAGTTTGTACTGAGGCAGTATACTAGTAAATTTGTTCTTCGTCCTTCGGCTTGGGCACAAAGTTAGCATATTTATGATGTACTTGTCTATGAACTAACACTAACGTGTCATTCATCAAAAACGCAGCTATAGGCCGGTGGATCACACCCACTGTTATATGCACGATGAATATTTAATGAAACAGGCTTCAACCATCTTCAACTCATTGCATTACATGAATGGTGAGTAAACAGTCTACTTATTTATTTATTTACTTATTTATTTTGTCTATGGTTGTGAATAATGGTGAGTACTCTGTAATTGACAGGGTGAGTGTCTGGCTGTTGGTTCAGGTCCAGTGGCCGGGATTCTAAACTTGCATCAGGTTTTCAGCCGACGTGCATAGTACAGCTACAGCCTCCGGCAACATGCACGTCTGCAGCTCTGCACACCGATTGGCAACTGTACGTCATACGTAATGTATTGATATTTATTTGACCTATTGCTGTAGTATAACATGGAAGAGATTATGAAATCAATCTGTCTGTCTACCTGCATGTGCTTTTATAGCTGAAATTTTTATTCATTTGATGAAATTTTGCACAGCGATTTGGCTCCCGAAAAGTCAAAATTGTGTTTGTTTGGTGTCTTTGATTTATGACTGAAAACTTATTTTTTTTTCGAGTTTTTTCAACCACAGTTTCTTTTCCTTTATCTTTCCCTCATGGATAGAAGTTACCGATCACCAACTACCTTTTGTCTTTGAAGTCTTTTGTTTGTTATTTTTTTTTGGTGATTTTTACTTGCGTACAGCATGGGCGACAAATTAAGCTAACTTCGCTAGCTTTTAGGTGCACTATAAATGTTTATTTACCTACTTATATTACTTATGTGATGGTGCACATTGCAATTATTAGCATTTTAGATAACAGATAGTGATTTGTAGGGCCCACAGTTTTCTGCGGGCCACAGAATTTTGAGCCAAGCCACGGAATTTGCATTTTTCCATGGAATTTTGACACATTCACATAATTTCGCAGAAAATTGAGAAATAACCACCTGCGATTAGTATGATTGTTGGCTCGATGCCGCAATTTTATTATGGGATGTGACGGAAAAATTCAGACTGAGCTGCCTAAAACTGTAGGACCTGCTGATAGGATAGCTATCGTAATATCGCAAATCGTAGGAAGCACACACAACGCAATTCGATATATCGCTCTTTTTCGTACGTACAGTTTTTCGTGGCTCGCATAGATTTTGGCTATTGAATATATATAATCGCAAATGAAAAAATTCACTGATGTACTTGTTAGGGCTGTCATAAAATCACATATTCTAGGGCCTTATGTTGGAAAATCTGATGGTAGACTAAAGAAATGTCATGCAACAGCGAGCCCAATTTTACGCTGTTTGCGCTGGCACTCCAAATCATTCCTGTTTAGCGCTCTATGACGTTATGCATTACAATGACATCATATACGCTTACGGCTCGTACGTGTTTAGGAGAAACATGCTTTTTATTGATGCATAAATTTTGAGAAGTTTTTCAGTCTAGCATATCGACTTGCAAAACTTTTTGAATGCTCCTCATGTGTGTTGAGTGGGACGTTACGCCTTTACTCACTCACTCACTGAGCCATGCTGTGCTGTGTGTAGGTTCAGTGTGGGAACTGCGTATGGTTTCACTCTGTTTGACTACGCTCAACGCAAGGTTGTGCTGTCCCGTTGCACTGTCCTGTCACCAGGTACGTTAACTTATGCAGTGTTTCTATGCTTGATTTGCGGTATCAGAGTTGAATGAAAGTTTTATCGTCAGTCAATCAGAACACATTTGTTCAGTGCCAAATGTCAGAACGTATCAGAGGACCATCTGGCAGACGCCATGCTGCTGAGTGTTCACATCGGCTATAATAATAATAGTCATATTAATAATACTCATGGCATTTTTTTGTGGCACAGTTGCTAGAGTTACCCAGTTTATCTTAGACCAAGTTGATCGGCCTGATTCAAATATAGACAGCTGTAGTGACTGCATTCAGCATCGCCATTTAGTATAATTAGTCCGCTGATGCTCATTTACTGTCCCATGGAGGCACGGAAGGTTGAATTGACCTTGGTGTTGTTTCTATATCTAGGTGGTTCACTTGTCCACAGACAGTTACTGGACCCAAGTACTAACCAGGCGCAGCATAAAGCAACTTTGTCACTTGGTCACAATTTGTTACGGCTATGCTAAGTATGCATTCCTCGCATTGAGATCAGTATAGTCAGTATCAAACAGTAGCTAGTTGTTGGTTATGCTGTACAGTGGGGTCGGGTGCCAGCCCTGGTAGAGGGACTCTTTCTCGGCGCAAGTCGCTACAAAAGTCGCTGCGTGATTCGTTCCGACGTCTACGGCGTAGGAGGTCAGAACCAGCGAGACAGCACACTGATACCAGCACTACACCTGCCAGGTCTGTTGTAGTAATAGCTGTCAATAGGTTTAGTAGTTGTTGTTGTAGCAGTAGTAGTAGCATACTGTTTAACCTAGGTATCAACGTATATTAGTAGTGGTCCTGGTGTTAGTGAATGGTATTTTTTTTGTATACATTTCCCAGTATGATCTCATATGGCAGGTGGTGCTCTGGGTGTCCTTTTTCAGTGGTCCCATGGCAGGTGACACAGTGTTGGTGATTCACATTGTGTGATCTCATATGGCAGGTGATGCTCTGTTGCATTGGTCCCATAACAGGTGACGCGGTGATGGGGACACCTCCTAGTGCCTCATTGTGATTTCATATGGCAGGTGATGCTCTGTTGTAGTGGTCCCGTGGCGGGTGACACAATGTTAGTGATGGGGACACCTCCCAGTGTGTCAACAACCATTGTTCAGAGGTCTCCAGTAGCAACGTCAGCAACGCCTTCGACACCCGCACTGTCATTGCACGCTGGCGGCGACAGCTCATCAACTGACACCACACTGGCAGCAACTGTTGGCTGTGTTTACTTTGCCGACACTTTTCTGCTCAATGGTTGGTGATGTGGCATAGCAGTAATGCGTTTCATCCGATCGGCGAAGTTACTCTACGTCGGGCTGGGCTAATTCTTGGATGGGTGACTGCCTGTGGGCAGGTAAACCATCTCAGTATGAAGTCAGCCTTCTACCCTTGGTGGGATGATAAAATGAGTATCAACTTTCGGGCTGAGTAGTAATTAATGGCGATGGTTAGTGTAGTACTGTAGCTGCCTACAGGCGGATCTGAGGTTCAGGTGGATTGGCCTGGTCTGAAGGTCATTAGCCGCTCATGCTGGGTAATGCTCATAATTAACACTACTTCTGTGAAGCAATATTTTGTCAACTACGACAGTTTGCAGGTGGAAGTTTTGCATGTTTGTCAATGACAGTATCGCTCATCCTTGCAAGAAGACCAGTGAAAAATCATTTTGGTTTTTTTCATTAATGGGAAAAACTCAACGTGTAGACAAACGGACATCTTAGTACAGTGAAATAAATAAGCAGAAAACTTTATGTACACTGTGGGCCATAAAAAACGTGCCATTCTACTTTTGTCCATATCTTTGCCAATTATTGACCGATTTTCCAAATTCTTTCACTGGCACACTCTGCAGACAGTTTGCAGTAATGTGATTATTATATATCCCACCACACGGTAAATGCGTTTCTACACTATCTTGTGAAATATAAATGTAAGCAAAAACTAACGATAATAACAAAAAATTAGGCAGATGAAAAAAACACTTCAGACCAACATTGCAATGACCGATTTGTATGATACTAGACTGTGTTAGACCACACAGTTTAGTGTCATACAGACACTGTAATGTTAACTTGAATTTTTTTTTCAATTTTACCAAAATGTTTGTTTGTTGTTATCGTTATATATGCATATTTCATTGATATTTTACAAGGTAGTGTAGAGACGCATTTATGGTATGGTGGGATCTATAATAATCACATTATCGCAAGTTGTCTACAGAGTGTGACAGTGAAAGAATTTTGAAAATCGGTCAATAATCGGCGAAGATATGGGCAAAAGTTAAGTGGCATGTTTTTTGGGGGCCCCCATTGTGGTTAGTTTTTGCATTGGCATTGTATACATTTCTTGAGTGTGCAGTCGAATTAGTCTGTGCAAAACTGTATAGTGCATTGTGTTTCATTACAGGTCAATCTCACAGTGCCACTGTATGGGCTGGCACAAATGCCGGCATAGTTTACATCTATCAGCTGACGGTGCCTGCGGCTGATAAGCGTGAAGAGGATATTGTACAGTGCATCCTCGGTTTGTATCTTGTTCTATTTTCTTGATTATTCAATTAATAGAAGGTTAAAAAGCAAGTTTTTTCAGAAAAGAAACCAGTTTGGTTGGTTTTCTTGTGTTTTTTTTGTTTTTCTGGAGCTATCACCATTTATTTGAATTTTTACAGTTTGTTAGTGAATTTTTCAGTTAATTTATCTCGGTTTGCTTAATTAGCTCAATGTCTAAACTGTGGTTGCCATTCTGTTCTCAGTGTGTTCTTGGATTTAACGATCACAGTTCTGTTTTTAAACAAAACTGTTGATCAGTTAATCACAAATTTCAAAAAGTTCACTGTATATAATTTTTTTAGTCGTTATTGACTTCAGACACATACAGAGCGACGTAACTGAACTGTAACTGACACAGCTTAGTTTTTGGCAAACTGACCACTGGGCAAGCAGTGGTGCATTACAGTAGGCACCGTCTAATGGTGTTGGTGGCCTACGTGACTCAGCTTACATATGCGTCAACCAGTGAGTGGCCAATGGGTTTGCCCTGCTTGCCCATTGGCCAGTTCGTGAAAAACGAAACCATGCCAGTTCGGTTCACTTACGTCACTCTGTATGCGTTTTTTCTTATTGTGTTGAATGTGATGTTGACATTCGTGATTGTGTCAACAGCCAAAGAAATCCGCCTGCGACATGCGGCGCCCGTAGTGATGATGGAGGTTATTGATAGGATGGGTCGACCTTTGCCCGCACCACTTGAAGTACAGCATGAAAGAGCACGGGCGCCTGACATGAGCGGTGGACATCAAGTTCTTGTCTGCTCCAGAGAACAACTGAAGGTCTGTAGCAGTTGTTGTAGTGGTATTGGGGCTGATAGTACATAGTACACCATGTCTCAGTGAAAAGTTTGCTATCTTTATTTTTTGAATACTCCGTGAAACATTGGCCTAATTTGATAGTTTTTGGCGTGCACTATCAAGAAGAAACTTGACGTAAGTAACTATAGTTTAGCCCACCTCACTTTAATACTGTTGCTACACTACCTTGTGAAATTCAGGAGTCGTAGTTTGGCCGTTTAAAACAATAAATTCATAATGGGTCACGCATGCATTGGCTCAGAAATCTCTCAGAAAGTCTTACATGTTACAACAAAATTTGCTCAAAATGTTCTCCTCTAGCATGAACGCATGTGGTGGACTTTGACGTGACTTCGCCAGCAGCACGTTCAATAACATGCGACCCAGAGCGGCTCACTTGTGGTTGATGTTCTATTAAAAATGAATACGATTAATGTTAAATATGTAACAGATTTTCAATGATTTTGTAGTTTTAGTTATTTTCTGAGTCGTGTGTTCCCCAGTATAAATTCATTGTTGTAAATGGCCAAACTATGACTTCTGCATTTCACAAGGTAGTGTAGAGACACTGAGACAGTCATAAAATGAGGTGGGCTGTACTATAGCTTTTAACATCAAGTTTTTTCTTGATGTTGCTTGCCAAAAATTATCAAAATCAGCCAGTGTTTTACAGCATTATTCAAAAAATAAAAGTGACATGTGTTGTTATTGAAACACATTGTAGAAGCAACAGCAGCAGCAGTAGTATTAACAGTAGCAGTAGTACACTGTGTCTCAAAAAACATTCCCAACATTTCTGATTTGAAGAATCTGATATCTGACATGAATATTCATGACTCAACTGGTTATCGTGGTCATTTGATGACCAATTGTGACAGGAATATTTGTACCGAAAATTATTAAAGTTGGGTAATTTTTCTTCTTGTTACGGTCAATAATGCTAGAGATGTTTCATGTTTATACCGCTGTTTTCAAACTGGTTATCATAAGCTGGTGCTCTGTACTACAGTTTGTCGTTTTGCACTGCTGAGCCTGAAGCTGGTACTCTAGTGGTGGCAAGAGTAGCAGTAGTATTAATAGTAGTTGTAGCAGATTGTTAACATTGTCTGATGTTTATGTCTCTGTTATTGAAGTGTTATCATAAGCCAGTACTCTGTTGTATGTAGGTGTTTTCGCTGCCAAGCTTGAAGCCGGTGCTCAAGTTAAAGCTGAGTGTTGCCAGCGCAGCAAGCCACCATGAACTGATACGACTGAGGGCTGCGGCGTTTGCCAGCTTCCGCAGTCAAGCCGGTAACTACTACTGCTAGTACTGGTAGTACTGGTAGTAGTAGTAGTAATTGTTGTTGTTATCATCAGCTCATACTCATTTATTATCATTATACATTATTATTTTCATTATCATAGTGGACTTTCAGTTTGGCCTTAATAACAATTATTGTTTTTACGGCCAAAGTGTCAGATAAGTAGGTCTGGGGATAAACGGTACTGATACTTGGTTGGCTGTGTTTTTGATTATGTCAGTTTGTATGCAATATAACTTTAATAATTGTCAGTGTATTTTGGTGAAATTTTTTTATAAAGGATTGCATATAGCTACGGAAGGCAGCAATTTTCGGTGATCAGATTTTTTTGTGGCTGTCTGGATTTATTAATTTTGCAGATTTCTGGATCTTTTTTTGCACTCTTTACCACGTGATTGGTTACTGTTGTTAAACAAGGCCAAACTCCTGAGAATGAGGCTAAGGTCAGAAGAATAAGGCTGCGGTTGAGGCCGATACCAATTGTTCCAATAGATCGAGGTTAAGTTGGAGCTATTAAAGTGACAATAACATTGTAAGCTAGGAGTTTTACGGTGTTAACAAGGCCAAAGCACTGTGACCGAGGCCAGGTTGCGGCCAAATGCTTAAAGCAAAAGCCAGAAGTATCAGATTGATGCCAAGGCCATAAGAACGAGGCCGAGATCAAGGCTGAGGCCATTTGTTCAAGGCCAAAGCCCAAAGCGAGGTCAAAGGTACCAAAAAAGTTAGCCCCTTGAAGTTTTTTGCTGTTTTCTCAGCAACCGTCTGGAATTTTAATTTAAATTTTGCAGATGTTATCACTGAAATGTTCTACATCCAGCTGCCAAATGAAATATGATTCTGTTGAAAAATGATGAAGTTATAGACTTTTTAACATAGCTGAATACCGATTTTTTGTATTAAAGAATGCTCAAGCTAAGAATGCTATTTATTATTCAAAAACCTGTTACCATGTTACTGCTGATGACGTCACAGTGACGCTTTGATAAACATTAATTTATTTTGTTTATAAATCATCACTAAAATGTCGTTCTTTTAAAACAATTGCCGTCTTTCCACCAGATTCGTCTTTCAGCAGGACGGAACGCCGTCGTGCACAGCGCGCAGCGCACAGAACTGGCTGTGAGTCAGCTGTCCAGATTGCCTTTAAATTTACCGAATATAAACCCAGCGGACTATCATGTGTGGTGTGCAATGTTGGAGGTCTACCACAAGCTTAAAACAAAGCCGAAAACAATCGCTGAACTCGATGAAACACTTCAGGTTATCTGGGGCAACTTGCCACAAGGATCGATCAACAAAATTGTGAAAGACTTTTTAAGTTAAGCTACTGAAGGCTTGTGTTGGAGCTTGGAGCTGGCGGTGGACACTTTGAACATTCACAGTGACAATGGAATTCTGGCATCTGATCATTAGTTAACTGTGTTGTTTCAACGATCTTATTGAATTGGTGTTGTAGCTCAAACATTTTTAATGCTGAAAAATTGGTAGGCGATCATGTTAAAAAATATAACTTCGTTACTTGTCAATAGAATCAAACTTTACGTGGCATTTAGCCGTAGAACATATCATTAAATAGATGTGTAAAATTCCAGATTAAAATGCCAAACGATTGCTGAGAAATCAGCGAAACACTTTAGAGGGCTACTTTTACTTGCTGCATTCTGTAGAAGTGAAAATGATATCGTAATATGGGAGTTAAATGGTGTTAACAAAGTCAAATCACTGCGATCAAGAATATCAGGTGAGTCCAAATGCTTAAGAGTGAGGCCATGGTTTCAAGGCAGAGACCGAGACCAAAGCAAAATATTTGTCCTTAAGACCACTTTAGCATCGAGGACGTAACATCTCCGTGTGCCTGCGTTTAGACGAGTCGTACGTGGAGGATGATTTGCTGTGTCTGCTGAGCACTGGTGAAGTCTGCGTCTTTATTGTTCCATCGCTACGACGACAAATTGTTGCCAACGTCATTGCTCGCGACAACATCCTGTCAGTTTGTTGTGTGATATTTGTCTTCCTTATCATTGCATCTTGTTAATTTTTGTAGCGTAAGATGTTTCATAAAGTTCTCAGCGGTGAAAACATTATCTCTTTTTGTCGATGTCCAGTTGTGCTTTTGTTATGCATCATCACAAAATACGTGGATGTTATAAATCTAAATCCCATTATGAGACATTCGCAGAAGCACACTGTTGATGCCATGTTTGGCTTGCATTAAGTCTTCACTTTAAGTACGTCTTAGACTTTAGTTTAAGCCCAAAGTTTGGGCTTTGACCAGATTGATGTCATAAGGTCAAATTTGATCTTGAGTTTGGTCTAAGGCTTTTGGCTTACAACTGAATATTTCGTAGAGAAACTCGACCTCATCCATTGTGTTTCAGAGTTGAGACACCCAGCCAGATGCCAAGAAAAATTTAGTTGTTTTTTTAGGTAAACCCACCAAAAAAACTGCCCCAATTTTGGGTTCTTGTTCCACTAATAATGAAATGTATTACTAAGGCTAAGTTTCTGAAACATTTAAACTTTCATATTTGCAAGTATAAGTATATTTCGTGCTGTGGAGAACAAACAACCTACTGAAAACCTGTAGAAATCCCAGGACCTATCAAGTTTGGCTTTTATACAAAAAGCAAAAAACCACCCCCTTCCAAAAAAAACAATAACACCCAAAAATCCACCAGGTTGGGCTTTTAAAAAAATGTTTTTTATAACCCTGTTGTGTGTGCGCATAGCGGTATGAATCTTCGGACATTCACACAGAATGGCTGCGGGTTTTTCCTGCATCGGCCATCTGAAGTGTCGCAGTTCTCACTCTCAGCCCGTGCTGCTGTTCGGCCACAGTGTGGCGTCGCTGTCAGAGCTGGTTCCCGACCTCCGCTGATGACATCAGCGGTGAACCAGGCACCAGCTGCCGATCCTATTGTCAATGGAACTAACATGATTGAACCTTGTCCGCCTGCTTCTCCACCGGAAAGGTTATCTATCTATGTCTTTTATTTAAATAGTTATTAAAATCTGTTACTTACTTCATCCAAAGTTAAGAGGTAATCTGTGTATTCTACACTAGATTACAATGCTGCATTATGTTTGTTATAGATCATAGAAAGAGTGTCAATAACAGGAACAAGTAAAAGAATCAACAATATTTAAGTTTTTAAAGATTAAATATACATGTATCCAAGCGTTAGCAGCCCAGCCAGTTGTAAATAGATTACAAAAGTAAAGAGGTAATTTGTAGAAGGTAGGTCAGGGTATACATATTTTATACATCCAGAGGCAAGACTGTATTATATTTAAAAGATCATGTAGATAATAGGAACAAGTAAAAAGTTAATAATATTTAAAATTTAAAGGATTAAATATATAATCGGTCCAATATATAGCTGTCAAGTCAGTTGTCAATGGAACGATTGGGACCGATGCCCAACCACTTATAAAAGAAAGTAATGTTGATATTGTATTATGTTGTATGCTAATAACGTAGTTAGTTCGGGCTTGGGCAAACATTTGCACCGTTATTTTTGCTTAGGAATAAATTTGCGAGTTTGCTTACATGGCTGAAGCTTTTTCGAAGATTGTGAGCTCATAACAACTTTTTTGTAACATTGTTAGTAACTTGTTAAATACAGGGTTCTGTCTGAAGCAAATGACTCGAGTCGATTGGACGAGAGCGCGGTGACGTCGGCTCATAATGAATCCTCATTGGCTACCGGTGATGTGACCACTGACAGTGTCCACTTCCATGTCAGGTAGGTCAGGTAGATGCTGGCTTTTGCCTAACAGGCTGCTTATTTTTTTTATTAATAAGATTGCATGCAGCTTATGAGAATACATTGTTTGGTTGTTTTTTTTTGTGCAATGATTGTTTTATTTGTTTGTTTGTTTGTTTATTCACTTGTCCATTTTTTTCATTCATGACTCATTTCTTTATTTTTATTCATATATTGATTGACTGAATGAGTGATTGATTAGTATAACTTTTTATGCTAACAAGAACAATAATATTAATTTATTGATTCACGTATTCATTTTGTTATTTATTTATTCACTTAGTTGTTGAGTGGTCATTGATTGATTGGCCAGTACTTGATTTGCCTGCCCTGGAGGGATGGAAAGCTGAGTTGATTCTGGAGTGCGTTGATTATATACCAAGATAGTTTATCTTTTAACGTGCAGTCACTTACCCAAGTAGTAATCACTTGATCGACCAAAAGTTAAATTCATTACTTTTGATTATTGGTTTGCCCTGCTTGGTCTGTTGTGCTCCAGCTATTCACCTCATATTCCTTCTTCCATTTATCCACTCATTTGTTTTTCAATTCCTTCATTTATTGCTCGGTTGACTGCTGATTTACCTCGGTGCAGTGAGGCTAGGTCAGTGGTCTGCACTCCAGTGCTAATATCATCAAGCTTTTCACCTCATTTTTTCGTTGTTCACTTATTTATTTTTCTTTTAGTGCCCATGGTGCTCAATTCTTTATGGCTGGAATATTAAACTACGTAAATTTTGTCTGATATGATCACGGTGTGGACTCGGAAATCGGGAATGTGTCAGCTAGTCAAGCTGCATTGAATGATTGGACGCTGATCGACAACGAGAAAGTTGTTTCTCGCGTGACAATCGATAATGTTTGGAATGTTTTTTTCTGGACATGGTGTATATGCCACCACACCGTAAATGCATCTCTACACTACGTTGTGAAATATAAATGAAATATGCATATATAATGATGATAACAAACAAGTATTTTGGTAAAATTTTAAAAAAAACTTCAGACCAACATTGCGGTGAATGATTCGTATGACACTAGACTGTGTAAGTCTAACACGGTCTAGTGTCATATGGATCATTCACCGCAATGTTGGTCTGAAGTGTTTTTTTCATTTACCTAAACGTTTGTTTATATCGTTAGTTTTTTTGTACTTTAATAAATTGCCACATTATTTATTGTATTTATTGCTTAATTAACTTGAGTAATTGGTCTGTCGGTGCAGTGAGGCAAGGTCATTGGTCTGTGCCCCGGTGTTGATATCATCGAGTTCTTCACCGTGGCACAAGAACTCCGTGACGAATGCCGTCATTCACTCACTCAAGACTGATGACGACAATGCAGCAAGCCCTAGCCGCAGCGTCTTGCCACTGGAGCTGTCAGCTGCCGAAGCAGCCGTAGCTTCAAAGTGATCCTACTGCGGCACACGTGCTTAGTTACTTTATTTCAGGTGACTGGTCACTAATCTGAGCAGGCGCTAGTCCAAAATTGGCTATAACTAGGACCCAGAGTTTTCCGCAGAAATTTGGCCAAATTTTGCGGGATAGTTTGCAATATTCCATGGCTTACCAAGGTAAAATTGTCAAAATTCCATGGCTCACCGCGGCCTTTCGTTTTTGAATAAACTTAGCTCTTTCCTGTTGAGAAACTTCAGTTATTGAAGGCTGCCATTGTGCTGAGTTATGCTAGTAACATACAAATAAAATAGTCAGTCTTTTTTCTACAGTGCTAGGCACTTATAGTTTGATTTTTCGTGATAAAATTAAGTCATTAAACCAACGTTCATACTGTAATTGCCGGTCATTTCTCAACTTCTGCAAAATTCCGTGGAAATGGCAAATTTCGCGGCTTGGCTTAAAATTCCCAGGCCCATGGAAAACTGTGGGCTTTAGCTATAACTCAGTTTGCCATAGCCAGGGCCCACCATAACAAAAAGACTGTCAAAGCCAAAGCTGCATTTTATTCCTCTTCTTGACCACATCGCTAACTCTAACCTTATTTCTAACCCTCATGCTGTTCAGACTACTGCCCATTTGGACTAGTGAACTGTCTCCATATTTGAGGTAATGTACAGAAACATTTAGTGAAAAGTTAATGTGATTTTTAGGATAATAAAATGCAGCAGCTTTCTTTAAGAAGTATAATACACAGTTGCACTCACAGCAGCTTTGGAGACGGATGCTTTGCTGCTGTAGGTCCGAGGCTGTGGAACACTCTTCCAGCTCATCTGAGACAAACTGACATTAACTTTGAACAGTTCAAGCGGCTGCTCATGAGACATTTTTGTTCGGCTGTTGAGATCGCGGCGCATTGTGGCTAACTGTTAAATTGCACTAATAAACATTCTGTCACTCATATCACAGTAGTAGTTATATTAGCAGGGATGATGGTGGATGGCACTACATGTAGTAACAGCAGTAGGCTAGGTAATTGTAAAATTGCAATATCGTTGTAGTCGAGGCTAGCTAAGTTGCTTATTTATTTATTTATTTATCCATTCATACTAACAATAATACAGAATAATATTGCATCATTTCTTTGAGTTGTTGATTAATTTATTCATTTGTTTATTTATTTATTTGTTTATTCCTTTATTTGACATTTGTTCTTTATTCTAAGTTGTTCTATATTTGTCGCTGTAGATACGTCACGATGGTTTGAACAAGATGTCAGCTGATGTGCGATATTATCGGTCATCATGGCATATAGGTGTTGATATAAAGCTAGGCCTATGATGAATTTTTGTATCTGTTTCAGGTTGGCTTTGTTCGGTGCGATTAATTTTAGTCTGCTGGTTAGGCTGCCACCACTCATATAGTTGCAAGAGAAATTCCAATAGTCAGGCGGGCCGGAAAAAGGATCTTTGGCTGTGCAAAATCTGGAAATAGAAAATGTTGTAGTGATGAGCGATGCATAAAATCACAGTCATGCATTTTGATCACTGTTCAATTCATGTTAACATTTATATTTCATCGTTTTCACAAGAGTATCAAAGAGGGTTATTCCCTAAAAAGTCTTTATTTTATCACCATTGGCTCGTCTAGCAAGAAGGTGGTTACAAATAGGCATATCATAACAAGCACTTATGACAAGGTATTTACGAGCCCCACCCATTTTTTGGCCATGCAGTATTTTTGACTGGCTCTTCTATGCTGTAAATTGCTTTGTCTGTTTGTCTCTTTTATTGATTGTATTACTATGAGGTATGTTTATGTTTTAGTAAATACTGATCTACATGAGATGTTAAAATATCCTTCTCGTTGTTTGCTCACTAAACTGTATAGTTGCTCTTTTTGTCATTCATCAGTTCAACTATGAATCTGCATCAACACCCAACGTGTGGTCACCGAGTGTTGTAAGTCTGATTGTCTTGGTCCGTGGTTGCTGATTGTCGAAGCCATCAATTATCAATGTGGTAAAATGCCCATCATCTGAAACGCTTCAACAGATCTTGCTTGAATAATACCAGTTCAATGGAGTATCTTTATTAATTTACTAATATGCTATTTAACTCTTTGATTGTTTGTTTTTTTTATGTTTATTTCATTTTCGATAGAAATTGTGCCACTTATGGTTTCTGGTAATTTTATTTATGACTTATTGTTGAGCAACCTTTTGGTGATGGTTTTTTTTCCCTCTGAGATTTGGTCATGTTTCTGGTATGGTCTGTAACATTCTGAATATTTTATGTAAACATTTGTGTCAGGTGTGACTTATTTATTGGCGTTATACTGCGGTACGTGACATTTGGGTGATCACCATTTGGGTGCCTGGACATTTGGTCGGTGAGCGTCCTAATGTCCTGCTCTGGTTCTACTGACGTATGTGTATTAGCAGTTTAGCCAGTGATATTCAGGGATAGAAAGCTGTCTCAGTAAATTTTTTTGACATTTTTGTCTAGTGGATTGTATTGGTTTGCAAACTGTCAGCGTGCCATTCTAAATTCATTTTTAGTAAGTAAGTAAGTACGTGCATATTTAAAGTGCACAATGTCAGCCAGTGGCCAAATCTGAGGCACTTGGCTGAGCCGCTAGGGGAGCAGTAGGCCTGCTGGAAGCAGTGAGTTTTAAGGAGGCGACGGAAAGTGTCTGCAGAGGTAGAACTGCGGATGCTAGAGGGTAGTGAGTTCCAGACTGTGGGGGCTGCAATGCTAAACCTGCGGGAGGCAAAGGTTGTGCGGACACGTGGAACCGACAAAAGATTGGTATTGGCAGAACGCAGAGAACGTGTGGGAATTGATTTTTTGCGATATTCGACTGCAGCGCACACTCCAAAAACTGAACTGAGACGAAATGGCTGGAGACAGACTGACAGTTTGCAAACAGGAACTGCTATAGGCTTTCGCATGTTTTGTGAGCATTAGCTCAAATTTCTTGTAAACTTAGCAGTGAATAATGCCAGATCGGTGCCGTATTTCTCGTTTTGCTTGTTACTGGTATTTTACGGAAGTCTGTTTGGTGGTTTGCCATTTATGAAACTTTGGCATAAACGTTGACAGATGTATTTTGTCTCATTCTTGTTTTCATATCCTGTAATTGTGCTTTATGTTGCTAATATGTATAGTGTCATTCATGTTTGGATCTTAATTCACAAGCTGGGAATGTGCATTCTTTGTCCGTTATTTTGCAATTTTACAAGCGTGCCAGGTTAAGCAGCATTTGTTTATTATCATTGTTATTTCTAAAAAGAAATCATACACAGTGTTGTTGGTGAAAATCCCAGGGGTTCAAATGAAAGTTAAAAACGTCGCTGGGGTAACTATTCGTCCTGCCTGTCAGTGCAAAATTAACTATTATTTTTGTTTTATTCACCCTTTTACTACTACTACTACTACTACTACTACCATCACCACGACTGCTATTATCGAGACAATGTATACAGTGTATTCTGTGAGACCATGACAGTGTTGTTCAGTACTGTGCTGTCATATATTGAAGATAGACCGTGTATTATGCAAAAGTCACAGACCTTTCAAAATAAGCACTGACGGCAACCGTTCTCGGGTCTGCGAACTTGGGTCCGTCAGTAATTTTAGTTTTATACTGTAACTTTGTCAAACGTATTTACCGACTAAAAGTATTTACCGACGAGAAAGTAGAAAGCATACAGTAACCAAATTTGCAACATTTGTTCACGTTGTGACACTGTGTACAAAATTTTGTAGCAAACGGACTACGTTTGACAAAGTTATAGTAAAAAAGTAAAAATACTGATAGACCCAAGTTCGCGGTCCCGAGCATGGCCGCCGTCAGTCCTTATTTTAAGAGGTGTATAGGAAAAGCATTCGGCTGTCACTCTCCGTATTTTATGCTAGCGCTAGCACGTGAACTTGAAACTGCGACTAATCCGGAGTGAATCAACTTACAGACACGCTGCTTCATGCTTTGTTGACTTTTTGTCTGTGCGTTAGTTTTTAGTTTTTTCTTTCTTTTGCCGTGCTCATTTACCTGTTGCTGTTGTACTGAATAGGGCCTTAGTGTATGCTGTGCATTTGCTGCTGGTGTTAATACGTTTATGGTCTGTTCTGATGATATGACATTTTGTCTCAGCATAGCCGTGGCTTCTATCCCCCAAATCTGGAATCGAAATCAGGCGAAACTTCCCCCCAACTTTCAGACTCAAGTTTGTCCCCTCCCCCTTGGGCTTTTTCCCCTCTTTAGGCGGATTTTTTTGGTTAAGATGTAGATTAAAAAATAAGGGGAAAGTAAAAAAAATAGGGCTGAAGTTTTGTTAAGGGTGCTTATTGCCCAGTAAAACATAGGGAGAAAGTTATGGTCTGCATCCTTTACATAACCTCCTCCGCCTATTTTTCACTGGTCGCATGCTTTGCTTACCAGGTAAAGGGATACAAGCCACTGCATCATAGTATTGTTGCAATATACACCTGTACAGGGTGTAGCAAAAAGTAGCCTCCTAAAGTTTTTTGCCATTTTTCAGCAA
>Ga0209367_1005995_pt1 | contig 16832 bp, 10 predicted proteins | sample WorMetLIZISLAND2_FD_187412 | JGI IMG/M metagenome (GOLD analysis project Ga0209367, IMG submission 187412) | Marine gutless worms symbiont microbial communities from Max Planck institute for Marine Microbiology, Germany - Olavius geniculatus... ... | reverse complement strand
TTTGCAAAAAAGTACACAATGTTGACACTTAGCTTAGACGTCATATGTGACGTCATAGGTTATTTGCGTAACGCTGCGGTAAAATCAACAATAAGTAAGTAAAGGAAAGTGACGTTTGGTCAACTTAAAAAACGAAGCGGTGTGTAAAATGCGTTTCCTGTGGACGTGCTAAGATAAGAAGTTTTCCAAAGAAGTTTTCCTAAGAAGTCACATGGTCGGTATAAGCGCATCTGATTGGTTGAACTAGTTTAGAGAGATAAGAAAAGAAGAAGTTCTTTGGAAATGCAAAGAAAGCCGTCGAAAATTAGGATAAGAAAACTTCTTTGGAATTCCTAAATCATCTGACATAGGAAGATCTTTGGAAAATGTCTTAGGAAAGTTTCGAAAATTTGGCCCTTGATGTCTATCATGTCCATCATTTTCAGCATTCCCAAATACAGCACAGTTTAGCCTGAATGACGTGACGTCATCAGTAAGACGGACAGATGTTCGCTATCAAGCGGTTATACGTAGATAGATGACTGTTGGCGGACAAGTAGGCCTAAATCATTTCGGTATAGAACCAACACTAAGGTCAACTCAGCCTTCCATCGGGGTAGGCGAATCGAGTACCGGCCTGTCCGGCTGGCTGGCTTCAAGGGGGGGGGGCGTTTACCTGTGTCTGGTGGCAGGTAACGCTTTGTGATCAAATATGGCAGGTGACGCTTCGTGTCTCTGAAACGTGTTTCTCATGAAAAGATACAGCATTGTATACATACTCCTCGATGGTGAGAACGATGTCTGCACGCCTATCGCCGATGTTGCGTACAAGAATCGTCTTTGAGATGCTGTCCTTGACGGCTACCACGGGAAACACGATGTCATCGGGGAAGTCGAGGATAGGACGAGGTCCACGCGCGAATACCGGCACTACGTATTGCTCCGTGCTCGTCTTGCACATCACGTGATAGTTGTAGTCCTGCACAGAACAGTTTAAGACATACACACACACACACCCGCACACAGAGAGACACAGGGACACAGGGAGAAACACGCGCACGCAGAGATACACCTGGGACACAGACATAAGAACGCCGCGGGGTGAGTTTCAAACCGCAACCTGAAAGTTAAGAGTCCCATCCTACCTGCAGGGCCCAGACCAGTTGCACATCCCATCAATTAGCATTAAGCTTGCAACTTGGTTTAATGGTTAAAGCGTTTGTCTCTACCAGTAAGCTCAGTCTGGTCTATGGTGGGCCTGCTTAGTACTTAAATGGGTAAATGACCGTCTGTGGGCAGAACTACCATTTCAGCATGTGACCAGCCTTTTTCTGCCCTCCGTGCAATGGTACAATATGCTAAGTATTGGCTTTCGGGCTGACAAGTAATAAAAAACGATAATAAGAACAAACACGAAACAACTCAAGCGGTTCCACTGCGGGAGGAGGGACCTACCACCCTGTGAGATATTTCGCTCACATCAAATGACGTCATGCGAGGCGAGAACAAATCTCTGAAAGAGACATTAATCAAGGAACTCTGCCTTGCCTGCATCAGAACAGAAAAAGAGAAAAACTGAAATAATGTCACTTCGTGAACTGGACTGACACAAACATGTACGCGAGATATAATTATATGAGTCATTTTTTGAAAGATCCTAACGTCCGTTGAAGTTGATTTTTGACTTTTTAAACTATAAATTAGCATACTGGTTACTCCCGTCCTGCGAAACGTTCACACCGTTTTTTGGTTTTCTATGCCTTTTGTTGTCGAACTAAGCGCCCGTATGAGACAAACGAACAGATTGACAAACCAGCAAAAAATGTCATCAAAGTTTGTGTAAACTGACAAGTCTGTCACCTTCTTGATGTCGGGTGAGAAGCGGATGAGATATTTGACGGACAGTCCGGAGCCGACTCTTTGTTGCTTGGACGTCGGACAGATCACTTTGAAGTATTCGGACTCCGAGTAGCGCAGCCGAATGCGACGCATCTTCTGCATTGCACAGATATGCATTCATTGTTTCAAAAAGGGATAGTCACCCTTAAAAGAAAACACTACACTGCCGAAACACAAATGTAGCACACACTTGTAGTTAGAAAAAAGCAGCTATACGCATCTAACAACACATTATAGAAATAAAATGTACAAACAGCTTTCTTTTCAAAAAAACTTTGAAGGGCATTGACACTAAGCGTTAAAAAGTTAACCTGTGCACGAAAATAGTTTGAATCCATGACTTTTCGTTTTTATATTGCAACTTTACAGTTTCAAAGCCAAGACTAGGCCGGAGTTACCACGTCGAGGTTTCTGAACAGCAGCGGTACTTGGTATGTTTTGCGCGGCTGATAGTTCTGTATGTAGACGACAGATGGCATTGGCTGAAACATGACGTCTATCACTCCCGCTGTCTCCACCTAAACGACAACAGTGCCTTGGTAGTATAACGGTAGAATGTTGAACTTGCAATCGCGAGGTCGCAGGTTCGACTCCCGGTCAAGTCAGATCGCTGTCAAGTGTTTAGTACTTGGATGGGTGACTGTCTGCGGACAGGGAGACCATCTCAGTATAAAACCCACGCCAAGGTCAACTCAGCCTTCCATCCCTCTGGGGTAGGTAAATCGAGTACCGGCACATTTGCCTGTGTCGGGTGGCAGTTAACACTGTGTGATCTCGCATGGCAGGTGACGCTACGTAGCTTCGAAATGGGTTTTTCATGAAGAGCTATAGCATTTAAACAACGTTCAAACTTCACGCATATACGCTGTTTCAAGTTCACACACATGCACATCTGTATATATTAGTGACATCAGCAACTAGAATTATTTAAACAAAATACTGTTCAAACGAACACGGAGTCTGTCCAATGCATCTCAATAGCTTACAGTAAAGTCCGTATAAATTAAATGAGTAAACTGTGTAGGCCAGTGGAAAAATTTTAAAAAGTTTAATTGCCGCCTCAAAGATAATGGAGTCACGACCTTGACCCTTTGGGGACATTGTAATAAAAATGTATTATAAAAGTTTATGTCAGACCATTTCAAAATAATATCATTTTGGCAGACCATTACATCGAACCTTGGGCACAATGTGTCATCAATCGACTGCCTGTCTGGCTGTCAGTAACACATGTATTGTGCCGAAACGGTACGTCGTAGGGGGTCAGCGATGGTACCGTTGGATAAAAGGATGACGAGTTCCTGAAGGCTGTCAATAGTAATCATGTCTCTAACTGCAGCGGTTTGGCCGCAATTTTGAATGCAAAGTCGCTGCCTCCAGCCATCACCCACGTGCGCCGAACTACCGTATCTTATCCTAGCGTTGCAATTGTAGCGTTCGATATAGCAGCGCCACCATAGCGTGTAAGAAACTGTAGTCACTCTGGAAATTCGCTTTCTTTCCGCGACCGGGAGTTGGACGCTGTCCTTCGGATATAGGCGGTACGGTCGGCACACCCTAGCGACAGCTGGGCCTTTTCCAATGTATACTTATTGTGACACGGCTTGACATAACCAAAGTGAGGCTAGGTACAGACCGAAGGATAGCAACTGTCGGTAAGCAGCTGGAGCGTACGGTTCAGATCTGTGTTGCGCATTGCGACGTACTTTTGTCCGAGTCTCAGCAACACGTCTGACATATGCTGCGACGGCTGCAACGACCGCGACACGTACAACTAATAACACGTTTCAGCTGACTAGGTTGCAATCTTCACCATCATCACTTAACACAGGCAAATTTAGGCAAGAGGCAGAGGGGCCAATGCCTTGCTTATGCAGTGCATTATAAATTTGTGTAGTAAAACTAACAAAATTTGTATCCGCTACATGCATCTTTCATGCCCAAATACGTCTGTCGGCGACACTGCCTCCTCCTCAGATTTCTGCCCTCTGGGGAGGGCGACATCTCTCCTCTCGCCACAGCTCACGCCCTACAGCGCCTCAACTGGACTGAGTCGGCTTGCGCCAAAGCATGTCGACCTGCCCTCCTCAAATGCAACTTCTAGATCCGTCTGCGTTAGTTAAGAAAGATGGGGCGGCACTGTAAGTTCCCCCAGCAGGGCCCGCGACGGATTCTTTGCCGCAAAAAAAATTCTGGACATAAAAAAGCCAGACCTAGCTGTAGCAAGCTAAGATTTGCTTTAGATTCTTACTGCACACACGAGCACATTCAACTAAAGTTGGAGGAGAGGGCGGTGGGTGCCACATTCCTGTCCTTCTCCTGGCTATGACACTCACTGTACGTAAGTAAGTAAGTAGCAATTTATATAGCGACAGAATCTCACAAGAGAATCAGGGCGCACCCAGTGGGTGCTTTCATTGGTTAAAATGCAAAAAATTAGTATATTATAGAAAGCCTACCTATCAAACATCCAACATTTTGCTGGCTACATACTTAACAGAGAATTCATCATGAATCTGGTTCTTTGTGATTCATACTTTACATCAAACTATCAAAAGACCACAAGTTTAAAGTTTAAACAAACGGCTTGTTTCTTACCTTTAGCTGAAGATTTGCCGGCCAGGACTCGGGACCAGTGATAAAAATGCCTGGTTTAATGTTGGCCGCATCAATTAAGGCATCATTTCGGCACTTTTCCTTGTAATCATCGTCATTTTCCGCAGTCGTATCGTAATCGACTATGCCACTTTTACTGGTCTGGTCAAGCAGTGAATGCAATGACGGCTCAACGCCTTGACTCAGAGGAATAGCGGTCATGCTTACTTCACAACAAACAGCCAGCTACATGATTCTCCTGAAAGATTCACAACACGCTGCTGCTTGTATATGACATGCTTCTTATAAATCCAATGGGACGCTTATATTAAGATCCCGCTATTGAAGTTATCATAATCTGGCCGGCAAAGCTTTTAGTCAATTGATTTGTGTGTAGGCTGTAGGCAGTTTTATTTCTATTTGTCTATCTCTGTCTCTTTTTTACTCTGTATATTGTGATATTGTGTATCTGTTTGTTTTAAATGCCGTTAAGGCGAATAAACGTGTTCATAATCTTGTCATTTCGCCAAAGCTGGTAAGCCACAAATAGGGGGCGCTAAAATCGCGAGACCTGACAACGCGGCACCAGAGCAGAAGTTGAGCAAAAAGGTCCCTTCATCAGCAAGCACAGACAGTACTGTCAATCCGACCAATGAAGCGTGGCCAGGCGACCACAGTCACATAGCATGCACTTGTCAGTTAGTAGGCCTTGTCATCAACTGATGGCACCAAATGAAAACTGCCAACATTAGTGACGTCAAGTCTAAAAGCCGGCCTAGACGTCTCGTAGTCCACAAAGTTACTGCCATTAGTTAAGTTTTTCTTTTATTATGTATTTGTTTGCTATTTCTCATGGTGAATAAAGATGTACATAAATAGACCTCACTTCACAACCATGCATTTAAATAGTTATCCTAAATGATATGACTAAATACTACATGACAATAAGCACAATATTAAACTGCCGGTGCATTGCAATTTGCAGGTGGCGGTATTGTATCTGTCTGCCTTGTTTGTGTAGTTTTATGCACACATTTATTCGTCATAAAGACAAAAACAGACAGCAAGAAAAGACAGATATGCGCAGATAAAAACACCGCCTATCTAATAAAATCTTCCATCATAAAACAGCCTACGAATTAACATAACACTGAAAATGATCAAAATGATTTTATGTGTGTTTTTATGTCATGTCTGTGCTGTTTCTTCACGTCTCTGTCTGTTTCCATCTGGTGTTTCTATGTAAATTTTAACCTAAAATAAGAAGTCCAGCTATCGCTAAGAAAAGCTAACTGTACACCGGTGTCAGAAAGCCAGCAAACGTAGATGAGGGGTCAGTTCAGTACCGCTGTTTGGAGGAAAGGGGAAGGACAACAATAAAGGCTTCAAATAAGACATTTGCAAATGTCTGTAGGCTATCATGTTAACAGTAACCATTGCGCTGATACAGCTTAGCCGTAAAGCGCCATGCAAATGTTTGGGGTGGAAAGCCCAATTTTGAGAGAACAGGTGTCTGGAGGGGCCGGATAGAGCATCAATAAGTTCCTGTAGGCTGTCATTAGTAACCATGCCGCTAACTGAAGCAGACTGACAACAATTCGCAATGCAAGTATTTGGCTGTAGTCAGTACCCCCGTTTGATGAGAATGGAATGAGGGCTGCGGAAGACTGTAAGTGGTCCGACTTGGTATCACAGAGTAGCGCCGTCCAGCAACCCTATTTACTTTTTCAATTAGGTTTCCGGTAAGACGTGCCGTTTGACCACAATACATGCGTTACAGACAAACAGAGACGACAGACAGACATATCGTACCAAGACTCGACCCAATGTTCGGCTAGTAAACGTACCAATATTAGATCTACGATGTAGGCTTATGCATGCAACACGCGACTAGCAAGTTCTATCGCCGTTCTAACATGCAACAAGTTATAGTAGGCGCCTACAACAAGTAAGGCTAATAATACAAACAAAGTGTCACAGTGACATTGAATAGGTTACCAAAGTGTTCAAATGACCCTGAACAATATATCCACATGAGTAACATAACAGCGCCTCCATGAAAATCAAATCGAATCGAAACTTGTAAACAAACTATGACGTCAAATATAAACGTTGCCATGGCTACGTCATCGGTCGTGCTGAAATTAGTAAGTTATTCGTCCGCAAGTTTAGCATGATTTGAATAATGATGATTAAAATTAAACATGATTAAAAAATAAAGTATGTGTATCTTCAACTAGGCTATCTTGTAGAATAGTTCAGTAATATATGTCTGTGTCTTATCCCGCCCGCTGTGTTGGAATTTCTTTTTTTCATTCAAAATAAATGGAATATTTAATATAAAAATTACAGTACATGTAGGGCGTACAGTGGGTGAAGTTTTGCTGACTACATTTGCCTGACTAAACTAAAGTCCAAGGATAAAGTCTTAGCAAAAATTGATCTCACCCAAAGTCTAGGCCTAGTTCTGGCAAGCATACTATCACTTGTGATGATCAACATAGCTATAGACCTACGGCTATATGTAGGCCTACAGTTTGAACAGTAGGCCCCAATTAATTCAGTACGACACCATCGTCGCCGTGGTCAGCATAATTTATCGACTTGATACAAGTAGCCCAGCTGTCGCTAATACCCCAGTCACACCGACTTACAGCGAACACGGTGACTTCAAATCGTCGACGGTCGCAGGAAGTCGCAGCGTGGTCGCCGCTCAATCGTCGTCTTGCGGTCACACCAAAACATAGATCGCAACGGATCGCAGTGTTTCTGCACTGTACTCGAAATGCGAATCGTTCGACTGCACTGAGACTGTACAGTAAATAAGGCGAGTTTACTGCGACTGTACGGCGATTTAAGGAGACCTAATGCGATCGCGTTCGCAGTAGGCCTACGGTTGTTCATTGTCGCAGTACACTGGTGCGACTGCAGATCGAGTGCACTGCGATAGAAAAGTCGCCGCAAGGAATTTTGAACAGTACAAAATTCCTCAGCGACCTACAACGACCTTATGGGGACCAGTGCGACCGACCACGACCACACTGCGACCGTACTGGGACCTTACTGCTATCTGCTGCGATTTGGTCTAAAAAGTGGTCGCAGTACGGTCGCAGCCTTGGTATAAGACAGCCGACCGTACTGGTTGTCAGGGACCTTCAAGGTCATCCAATGTCGATGATTTTTATCTCATCTGGAAGGGCGTATGCGATTTACTACTAACGATCAGTAGAACCTTGGTCCTATCTCGCACTGTTTAGCCACAATAGCGCCTACCGATCTGCAGGGTCATCCAAGGTCAATGATGTTCATATCATTTGAAAACCAACATGCGACTTCTTATTAGTGATCAATGCAACCTAGGCCCTTTCTCGCACTGTTTAGTCACAGTACATTTGTGACAGACGGACAGACAGGCGACAACTCGTACCGTTACGTAAGTACGGTCGGCTAAAAATAATAGGCCTAATCTTTGTTTGCACTTTGCAGTCTCTTAGAAATTTAGTTTAAGTGAAATGAACTAGGCTCACTGCGCCGTGAGCTATAAAAATGTGTCATCAAACTTGTGTTCATATCTTCGTTAAATATTGATCGATTTTAAAAATTCTTTTACGGGCACTTTCTGTGGATAATTTGCAATAACCTGATTATTAAATACGTATCTTTCCACTGCGTGGACGGTGTAGGCCCATATACATGGTGTTTCATAAAAAGGACCCAGCTTTTTCTTTCTTGCATAATTCATTCAAATGATAATCAATTTACTAGCTGAGACAAACAAGCTTGTACTCACGACACATTATGACGTCAGCATTACGTCACGACTAGCACAAAATACTTAATCAACTGCCATATTTTGTTTAAATATTTTGAATTAGTATTTCTTTAGCTACAACTGGTGGAAATTTTGTGTAAATTTATAATCATTTAAGTAAATTATGAAAAAACAAAAAGGAGTCATTTTTATGAAACACCGTGTACATAAATCTAGGCCTACATTATGTGAGGTCTAACGTCCAAGAGTCACGTTGTTCATCCGAGTGGACTTGACTGTGTACCTCATCATAACTTGGCAAAAGCTTAGATAGTCTACACGTACGTTAACTAGGGACTTTTATTTCTACGTCTGAAAACCATTATATTTCTCTTAAGCCAGGGCAGTGTCGCCTCTCTGCGTAACGCAAGAGAAGTGTTGCTGTCCATCGTGAATCCTCGGTCGAACATGGTCTGATTGACGTATGCCGGCGATCTGTTGTTGACGTGGTAAAAGCCGCCCTGTCCAATGCGAGCCCAGCTCAGTACTACTCCGAGTCCTGCCGCACGGTCAACGTTGTCCAGTACAAGCTGCTCATACGTGGCAGGAATGTGTTCCAGCACTTCCAGCGACAACACCCAATCGTAGCGTGGCAGCCAGTACTGCGCTAGAGTCAGGTCCATGAATTTCACCTGCACCAGCATTGTACATACCAATATTTAATGTAAAGCCTAAAACTACAAACTCAACTGTCGGTGAGGTGAGGTGGGCTAACCGTATCGCCCATATCCGAAAGCCAGTGTCCGACTTCCGGTCGCGACGAAAAGAAAGCAATTTCCCAGAGTGGCAGCAGTCACATACACGCTATGGTGACGCTGCTAAATTTAACGCTAAAATCAACGCTAGGATACGATACGGTAAGGTAATTCAGTGCATGTGGATGATTTGGCTGCAATGAGCTACATTGCATTTTAAATTGCGGTCAAACCGCTGCACATAGCAAAAACCAATTTTATTTACCGGTATTTCAAAATGCATTTAAACTTAGACGGCACAGTGGAATTTTTAAAAAATCCATGCATGAACGGCAACGGCAGGGACCGAAAGCTAAAGAGGAAAGAAAAGAAGAAAGAAGGAAAAAATAGCAGGAAAGAGGAAGGAAGAGGAAGGACAATGGGGATCGCCATGCACCCACAAGTCTCTGTTTAAAAGCTTACTTACTGATTGTGTATACGCATGTATACCTGTCCTGCGGTGATGTTACTGATGTAAGGTGCTCCGTCGTACGCGTCGTACGCCTTCACCATGTGACTCCGTAGCAACAGTTTGCGGTATTCTCCGCGTCCGTCTCCCAGCCCTACGACCGTACGTCCAGTGAACAGCTTGGTCAGTGCTGCAGCTAGTCGTTTGTCGGTCACGTGATGACCATGCACTGCTATGTTGCACCAACCGCCAGTCTCACTGGTGGTCGACTGGTTCCTTGTCCGACACACCAACTGCTGGTGACGTTCCTGCACACAAGCTAGCGCATTAAATGTTAATTTTAACTATGGGCGCCACATAATTTGCGTTTTACACAGTTACTAATTACGACAGACGAATAGACGTCGGCTCAGTGGTTAAAATGTTACAGCTCTTCTTCACAGAAGACCCAACTCAGAGCTATGGAAGAGCGCGTCACCTGCCGCACGGGATCACACGGTGTCACTGCCACCCGACACAAGTGAACTCGCCCCACTTTAACTCCAGCCGGTCTCGTAAAAGTAATCTTCGATTATTGCCTAGGCTACTGTTTGCGCCATCGTCGAATCTGTGCTGCGCAATCTGATGACCATATATAATATAGCTTAAGCTTAATTTTATTACACACTGTCTCAAAAAAACAAGCCACTTTTATTTTTTGAATAACTTTTTGAAACATTGGCCGGTTTCAATAATTTTTTGGCAACCAGCATCAAGTAGAAAGTTGACCTTGAACCTCACATGTGGCCTCCAAATAGCCCTGATCTTAATCCCGTGGATTACGCTATTTGGGGTGCTCTTCAGCAACGAATCTACCACCAACGACAGTTCAAGACGGTGGAAGAACTGAAGCGAGCGATAGTCACCGAGTGGCAAAAACTCTCACAGCGTTTCATTGATAACAGTATCAATGAATGGCGTCGACGTCTTGAAGCTGTTATCAAGAATGGCGGCGGACACATCGAGCACTGCAACTTAGATTGAGCAGCCGTTTTTTGGACCACCATGTATATCGTATCGTTTAAACAAATTATAACTATTTTGCTTTATGTCTGCTAAATGACTGACATCATAGAGTTGATGCAAGCAGTATCGTAATACGGCGCGGCTGTTTAATTACATTAGTAATTTGTGCCGTATTTTGACACCGTGACGTCACCGTCAAAAACAAAACGTGCTTACGATACATGTTAGCGAGCACGGAAAAAATATACTTGAATGCTGCTGACGCCTCGTCTCATGCAAATTAGAAGTGAAACAAAAACGGCACTAGGTAAGTTAACGCACTGCAGACGGTGAAAAGGCGCATATGCCGGGGGAGGGGGGGGAAACAGGTCTATTGTGTCAAGCACTGACAAAAGACATATGGCAGAGTAAACGGTTGCATTGTGTTGAGGTCAATGGCCTATTGTGCCAAAAAGGCATTTGTAAGGTCAATTGGTCTATTCTGTTGACATAATGGAAACATATGCCTGATTAAACGAGTCTATTGTGACAGGCCAAAAAAACAGTACGCATAAAAAGACATATGTGAGGTCAACGGGTCTATTGTGTGGACATATGGCGGGTCAAAGACATATGGCGGGGCCAAAGTACTGGCGACATATGTCCGCTTATTGTGTTTCTAGCCCCACTATACATCTACTGTTCGCGTTGTACAGTCCGTGCAACACAACTGCCAACTGAACTATTGCTACCGTTTACTAGTCGATTATGGACTAATGGAAAATTAGTCGCTTAGTAATTTACTTCTCGAAATTTAAAAGGTAACAGTTAATCGACTAGTAAAATAGTTGATAGTGCAAAACACTATTTATTGTTGTATAGCATTTCAAACTGTCGACTATAAACTAAAAGGGTCGAAATTCAAACTCACTGCTGCCGACGCATGGGCTCTTGCTGACGACCGGTCAACGTGGAGGGCGCAACGACCCACAGCCGGTTACGCGCAGCAGTGAGTGAGTGAGTGAGTCGAAATTTGCATGTTCACTTTTGTCGCAAACAGATCGTGAACTAAGAATAAGTTGCGCATCCTGAAATAAAACTGTTGTTGCTGCAAAGCTCTACAAAGGGATAACTTGATGTCTGAATTTGAAAGTTATTGCTCTTCTGCACGCTTGCGGCAAACTCTTGCTAATTCTGTCCACCAAACAGTCGACAGTAGCCTACTAAAGCGTACTGGCATGGCAATTCCGTCCATTTCTTAACTATCGGCTGACCTGAAGCAGGTTAAGTTGTCGCGAAAGGTTGTCACGCTGCTGAACAAGAAGCAAAGTGTCTGTTGATCGGCTGACGGTTGATGCAACGAGCCCTGTGATTAGTGACGGATGTCGTTGTATGACGACTGTGATGATCAGCACTGGAGCGAGCGCAGTTAGTGCCGCCAACAGCTGTAAATGTCGCGACACCGGCATCAGTTCTGTCGTCACTCCGCAGTTTGACTTGTGTCTCATCTACCGTATAGTCACTGCTCATTCACTGTTGAAAGCACGGTGGAAAGTACAGTCAAGCTGATTTTTAAGTTATGTTTTACCGGGGACGTGATGTTCGATGCAGGCCCGTCAAGGGGGGAAGTAGGAGGTAAGTTACTCTAGGCCCCGCAACGTTTGGGGGCCCCACAGTCGCTCAAAAAATACAAAGTACACCAGAATGCGCCATTTGAAAAAATAGAAAATTTTCTCCTTATAGGAGCCCCACAAAAATGTTTCCCCGGGCCCTGTTGTGGCTCTCGACGTTCATGGTTCGATGCAACTTACAATTTTTACGCGCGACAGCAGAATGCTCCGCGCATCTTAGTTATGGCCTAGGCGTCCGTCCGCCCGCCCATCCGTCTGTATGTCTGTCACACTGCTGTATTGTGTCAACACGGTGCAAGCTAAGATCACGAAACCTTTACTGTGGGCTGCCACGAGTTTATCGCGACAAAATTTTGTGCTCCTGAGTGAAAGGGTTTCCCTCGAAAGGGGGCGTCAAAGTGAGTAACCCCCTAAAAGACGTTATTTTTTCGCTATTGGCTCGTCGGGGGCGAAAACGGTTGCAGATAGGTACAAACATGCTGCTTATCATAATAAGTACTGATGACAGGTTTTTTAGAGTTATCAACATCGATAATCTTGAATGGCCTTGAACCCCCAAAATAATGGATTTTGATGAATTTTTCGCAATTTTTGGCTGCAGCAAAAATGAATTGCGATAAAATATCTGGAGATAGATTAAGACAATCTGCATATCAAATTTTCAGCATTAAACGCAAATTTCAGCAGTCTAAGTGCCGATCCCTTAGGTTCAAGGAGATCTGTGTAGGCGGGCGTCAAAGACGGGTACCCCCGTAAAAAGTGGTTCTTTTACTGATATTGGCTCGTCTAGCGTGAAAACAGTTGCAGATTGGTACCGACATACTGCGTGTCATAAAAAGCATTAGTGACAATGTTTTCAATGTTGTTAACATCGATGACCTTGAATGACCTTAAACCTTTAAAATTGGGGGGTTGTGTTTTTTACTCCTCGACCGCTACGTTTCTAACGTAGCGAAGAGGAGTAAAGATCAGTGTAATATTGAGAACCGACCGACCGACCAACGACGGCGTACATTAGATTAGTCACAATCTAAAATATTTCTTTGTTTTTAATTTTCGGCTGCGGCGCACATTTCAAGAGTGAATTGCGCCGAAATGTCAGTCATCGCTATACAGTATGCTAAAGAAATCTTTGATTTATTTTTAATTGTATGCATACCTACGTCAGTAAAAAGTAAAATAGCGTGAAGTAGCACTGAGTACGTTTTTATAAAAGCCTTGTACAATGCTACAGAACTAAACCAAAATGACATAAAACGCAACGAAACAAAATGAAGTAAAATGGACCGAGATAAAAGTCGCAGCGCGCGGCTTTTACTTCAGTTCATGTTATTTTAGTCAATTTTATTTTATTTCGTTTTATTTTATTTTGGTTCAAATTTGTCGATTTGTACTTTTTTCAACAGAGCACTGTTACTATGTTATAACTACTGCATTTTTATTAGCTTTTTAACTTGAACTGAAAACATTTTTGTTCCGTAAGTCTCACAACATTTTATACATTTTCCGCACAGTTTAGTTTTGTGTTTTACCGTTTCTACATTTTTGGTTTTATTTCTTAGTTTTAATGTGATTTATAAACTATCGCGTAAAACTACTTTGCACTTATAGTAATTAAGCTAATTCTGTCGTATATAATAGGCAATACACGCAAAATTATAGTCAACATTCAATTTTCTTCGTGACAATTCAGTGTAAAGCGCAACTTAAAAAGCTTACCTGTCTACGTCACACCGGTTGAAGCACAACATGTATCGTTTTCGTCACATTTAACTTTAAGCCAGTTTTGCTATTAATTCATTCATTAGTTGACGCCCTGTCTCTTCACGGTAGCCGAGCTTCTTGTATTTGATATGAAGCTTACAAACAAACAATAAAGCCAATAAATATTTAACAGCTATTGAGCAGCTATGCACGGCGGTGACCGGCTTCAGACTCTGAATATCTAATGACAAACTATTGTCTTCGTCTACGCTCGCACAGTGATAATATATTCATTTTGTCGATGTCGTCAGTATACAGATCAGGCCTATACACTGTGGGGCATAAAAACACTAATTTTTTTACCATAACTTGAAGAAAGGTTATCCAATTTTAACAATTTTGGTTCACGTATTCAAGACACAACTGGCCATTAAATGGCCGTTTAGTTTCCCACCTCACTTTTCTGCTTTTGCACTACCTTGGAAAAACAGAACAGACAAAATATGCAATAAAATTAACAAAACAACAAAAAACTGTATAAAATTTTATTTTTCCGGATATGCGGCTACCAACAGCCAATCAATTACAAGGTTTGACTGCTGTGCAGCAGCACGTCTATCAAATAGGCCTAACATTCAGGAATATCGATGAATTCAGAAAGGGACTGGTGAAGTCTGGATTGGTCTGGAGCAGAACGTTATTAACGAATGGAGAAAGTGTCTTTGAGCCGAGCCCATGGTCGTGGGCCAACATTTTAAACATTGTTGTAGGCAGTTAATAAATGCACAGTTAGATAATCTATCGTTAAAAAAGATAAAACAGTTTAGACAAAATGTGTGTTTGTGTGTTCTTTGATTAAGCAATAATACCAGTGGTTAAAAATGCAATATATTGTTCGTTGTCTTTCCCCAGGTAGTGCAAAAGCACACAGTGGGTGAGATTTGAAGCAAAGCAGTCATTTGATGGCCAGTTGTATCAGAAATATTCGTACCAAAACGTATTACAATTAGATCACTTTTCTTCAAGTTATGATGAAAAAAATTTTGGTGTGTTTTTATGCCCCACAGTGTAGTACTGTTGCATCAACAAAATACAGGTGCATTCTTATTGGCCGAATTGCAGTAGAACAGTGCCGGTATCGGGTGGGCCAAAAATACTATCACATCAACGCAATGCTAACGCAGTTTTTTGCATCGTTCACGTAACACGCACCGTGAAGCAAAGATCCGCAGTGTACGAATTGTGCCAGAAATTACAAAAATACGAAATACACGGTGTTTCATAAAAAGGGACCCCTTTTTCTTTCTTTCATAATTCACACAAATGATGATCAATTTACATGAAACTTTCACCAGTTGTAGCCGAAGAAATATTAATTTAAAATATTTTAACAAAATATAGCAGTTGATTACGTGACATAACGTTGACGTCATGATATGTCACGGGTACAAGCCTGCAGCTGGTCTCAACTGATGCTGTCAGTTGCTATCGTGCTCCGATGGTGAACAATCTGGTCAGTTGATGACAAATTTTTGACGTTTTACAGTTGCAGCCACAAAAACGTGCAAAGCAATCGCATTTACGTGTATGTGGGGTGAACTGGACTTTCGCGTGTTCGAGCAAGACAATGCACTAGCACACCAAGCTTGCAAAATGGCTGCGTTTTTGGATCTCGAGTCGCCTGATTTCATGTCCACATGTTGCTCAGTGCTGACGTGATAAACATTTTTTATTAGCGGACCAGATTAAGTTCACCATTGAAGCAGGATAGCAACTGACAGCACTAGTTGAGACAAACAAGCTTGTACTCACGACACATTATGACGTCAGCATTACGTCATGACTAGCAAATAATATTTAATCAACTGCCACATTAGTTTAATTATTTTAAATTAGTATTTCTTCAGCTACAACTTTCAAAAATTTTGTGTAAATTGATCATTATTTGAGTGAATTATAAGAAAAACAAAAAGGGGTCCCTTTTATGAAACACCATGTAAAATACATAGTAATATCTATAATGCGGCTGGCACGTTGACGAGTATTCAGTCCTAACACACGCGTGCAAATTATCGCTAGGCCTTCTTGTTACAACAGTCAAAGTTAAAATGCGAGAAACCAATTTATACGTAATCTGCGTCACTTGGGCTAGATTTGCATTCTCAGCAAAAAATTTATCAATCGTAAAAAACCACAGAACCCAAAACAATCAGTGTGCTTATGTAGCGCCTTGTCTGAAGTTATGGGTTTTTTGTTATTTTATAATATAATTATTGCGCCATCGAATAGGGCGCCCCGCGCTGGCAACTTCCTATAGGCTGTCAATAGTAACCATGTTTCCATCTGCAGCGGTTTGGCCGCAGTTTTTAATGAAAACTTTCAAGCTATAAAACACTGAAAGATAGGGGGCAAGGTCACAGTTAATCATTAAAAGGAAGTAATATACGTTCTTTCAGATTACATGAAAATCTACTTTGGATGACCTTAAAGGTCATTGACAACCAGTACGGTCGGCTGTCCTAGCGACAGCGGGGCTACTTGTTTGCTACTTTACTGACGTGGTGCTAGAAATAATGCTTATTATGTAGGCCATTCTTAAACCTTTCTGTAGTAGTAGTAGTAGTAGTAGTAGTAGTAGTAGTAGTAATAGTAATAGTAGTAGTAGTAGTAGTGCAGTCCAGGATAGGCCAGAAAGGCCTGTAGACTGATCATTAAAACTTGAAATCTTCCCAGTTGTAACTGTATCTGAGATGAACACAGTGCCGATCAAATCTATTCTTCAGACTATTCACAGTTGGCGCAGACACAACCTCCTCAGGCAAAGAGTTCCATAAATTCACAATCCGGAAACCAAGAGTATTTGCTCTGAGTACCGATTTACATTCTCTTTTCTGCAGCTTCAGACTGTGACCTCGTGTGACAATACCAGAGTCAGAAACTGAAAGTGGCAAAAATGTTGAACTGTTAATCGTGTATATTCCATGCAGATATGTGTATGTCTCAATTACATCTCCACGTAAACGGCGGTACATCAATGATGGTAAATCCATACGTTTGAGTCTATCAGCATACGGAAGGTTATGTAG
>Ga0209367_1005994_pt1 | contig 16833 bp, 11 predicted proteins | sample WorMetLIZISLAND2_FD_187412 | JGI IMG/M metagenome (GOLD analysis project Ga0209367, IMG submission 187412) | Marine gutless worms symbiont microbial communities from Max Planck institute for Marine Microbiology, Germany - Olavius geniculatus... ... | reverse complement strand
AGTGATTTTGAGGTTCTGCCAACTGACAATCTTAGCAAGGGTAAATTGAGAAGCATTGTTTTTAAAAAGTTTTATGCCATGTGCAGTAGTGTTTAGATTGTGGTTTAAATGTATTTAGTTCATTTCTTTCTTTACTTTTCTTCTCCTGTCTGTCTTTTGCTCTGTTTGTTGTGTTGTCTTACTGACGAATAAACGTACGTATAATGAAGCATTGCAAAGTGTAGAGCATTGAGTTGTTTACGTTTGTAAACACCAAAAATGTAAACATTTTAGTTTGCCTACAAAACTTGATGTAAAACAAATTTGGACGAATTTGGGATAAATCTTTTGGAGGAAAAGTGGGCAAAGCCCAGCGAACGATGAGATCCGTTGTATTGGCTATCTCGTGGTAGCGCTATTCTTGGCGGAGGTTTCAGATCTTTGATCGTTTCTTGTTAAAATATTTTTCACATAAAACGTTGATGCCGCTGCTGTTGTGTACTACAGTGACGTATCTGATGGCGACAATGACGCTGGGCACGCTGTCGATATGCATGACTGTCATTATATTGAACGTGCATCACCGCGGCGCCACACAGCGCATGCCCGACTGGCTGCGACGAGCTGCCTTTGTCTACGTCGCTCGCCTGCTCTGCGTCAACACGCCCTACGCACGCGATTTTGACGATCCTCCTTTCCCTCAACCGACTTCATCCACGTCCCCGCCAGCTGCCGCCGTCAACGTGGACATCTCCCCACCGTCGTCACCCATCGAACCCATCTGGAAGCGCCGCTCAGACACCTCCAAGCCGCCGCCTTCACCGCCGGCCGCCACCAAACTGCCGCCGGCGGACCTACCGCGATCCTGTGTGCGTCGAGAGCGTCTGGAACTGACGCTGAAACGCATGTTCCGTCGCTCCGAGCGACCGCAAAGCGGAGTGCCAGTGTGCAACGGTTGCGCGTTCGTCGGCGGCGACAGCGGCGCACTGGTGGCCAGACGACGACGATTACGAGGAGTAAACGGCGGCGGCGTGTCAGGGCAGACAAGGACAAACAACGGTCGAGCGAGCGTGCCTCGCTGCCTGCCGGCACAGTCCACGGATTCCACGTCCAGCACCAGGGACGAGGTGTTGTCACCGCTACTAAAGACACCCCGGCCCACGGCTACTGCGGGCCGCCGGCATTCAGCCGCAGCGGCGCGGCGCCTTGACCTGGCCGGACAGTGTCGGACTGACGCCGCGGCGTGGTCGACGCTAGACAGCGGCGAGAGTTCAGCAGCGTGCCGCGATGACGACGACGACGACGAAAATAACGACGAACTGAACGAACAGTACGCGGCCGAGTGGCGCGAGCTGGCTCGTATCCTCGACCGGCTCTGCTTCTGGATTCTGACATCAGCGAGTCACGCTCTCTTCCTGTGCTTCTGGATTCTACTCGTTCTCATGACAGCATCGGGCTTCGTCATACTGTTGTATCCCAAGTATACCGGAAGTGAAACGGACTGGGGATCAGGCATCACATGATGATCGCACGCGAGCCATTTTTATGCGGCCGTCCTAATATGCTGCATTACGGGTTTCACCCACCCGTCCGTCTCGTGTGAGCTTCCAACTCCAAAACAGAAAGGGGCGGAAAAACAAAATCTACGTGAACTTTTCCCAAGTCAGGAGTAACCGGTGTGCCAACTTTCAGCTCAAAAAATCCACGGTCAGGGTTACAGTTAGGATTAAGAATTTACTTGCGCTATAGGCGAACGGCCGCATAATCGACAGGGGGCCGACAGTGTTCCTGGTTTGCACACTGATTGTTACGTGATGACTTAACACTCAAACCGGTTCTTAGTTACACTTGAACTGCATCTATTTAGCTTACGTTATCGCGTACGTCATCAACAAGTTGAAATAATTTCCATGCCTAATTGACTTTATGTTGCAACTAAAATGACATCAGACCAATACCGTACGACAGTTTGCAAGGTCTGGCTTCCACTCTCTTATTTGACCTTTCAACGTTTAGACTATTTTTTCGATGGCAGCCTAACAAATAAGTCCAAAGCTAATAAATAATAAATAGAAGCAAGCATTGATGCATATCACCGAGAAGATGCAGACTTTATATTTCAGATGATAATGCTGCAAAACCTATAATGCTGTAAAGTGGTATAATTTATTTTAGCTACTTGTTCTGCAGCACGTCTCAGAATACAAAAGTCAGTGAATTATCAAAAATGGTCTGCGTTTCCAAACGTATCAGAAAAATAAAGATGAAGAGCACTCATGGCCTAACACTGCATTGTGAACATAAAATTTTTGTGTATGATATACGATATGACAGCATCTTGTGATGTTGTTATGGTTCACATCTATGTCAGATTACTGCTGAAAAAAGACCATAATTTAGTGCCTATTTTTTGCAACAACTTGTACTAAAATGTATCTGCAATCGATAGCAATTATCTGAAGACAAAGTAGTTGGAGACAAACAACTTTATTCACAACTTCAACAACTGGAAATTGAAATCAACTAAGTACAAACATTACAACAACATTCACAACTGGTGACGTGTGGTACAACGCATTACCAACACAGCACACAATGTAATGGAACGAACTGACCATCGCTTCCTTAAACATTTAATATACAACTACACAGTTGAGCATTACTGCTCAACGAGTTTGCCTGCAAACCAAAAACATGATCACCTTACACAGAGTGGATCAATAAAAAGTAGGTCCTACAGTTTTTGTCATAACTGCATTAAATACTGACCTATTTTAAAAATTCTTTTACTGATATGCTCTGCAATAAATTCGCAATTAAAGGTCCCATCATACATCACATTGCTCAATTTTAACATTTAGCTAGCAAGAGATAAGTAAGCTTGCTGCTAGGTGACACAATGTCCACCAAAGCAAATGCTAACAGACTGAGTACAGTCAGTAAAATTAAAAGGTAAAAAGGTGGTGTATAGCTCTTAACAGGAAACCTTTCACCGAGCGACGGAACGTCACCTGCCATATGGGATCACACAGCGTTAGCTGCCACCCAACACAGCTAAACATGCCCCACCTTACAAGCCAGACAGGTCGATACGCGAATATCACAAGAAATATTCAGTGACAACACAGAAAAAATACTAGAAATTTTGGGGCAAGGCCCAACGTGAGTCCGCCTGGCGCCCTTAGTCCGATTGGGAGGGAAAATTTAGGAGGTTGAAATTCCCCTGGTAGCAAAGTCACATGGCCCAAACTCCAACGCATTAGTATTATGCAAAACATGCAGCGCCGACTTAGGATGGGTCAACATCCATGCCTGTAACTTTTTTGTTAGTGGACCAAACTTCACCAAATATTTTTGGCTTGATCCCGTAGAAATCGTCCTCAATCAAGTTTGTTTCCAAGTTTTGATATCTCGATTGGTTCTTAAGATATTCGAGGTCAAATTCGAAAGTTGTCCAAAATCAAGCCAAATTTTCGAGTTTTTGGCCCTCCCAAATTACAGGGGTGCAAACCCCCCCAAAATGTAAATAAGTGATCATGCCCACCCTATGGCCCATCACGTGGCAAAGTTTCATTGGGGCACTCCCTTTACCCCAAAAGCTACAGGTATGCATAATTTTGGACCCCTTTTAAAAAATTGTAAAGGGACCCCCGCCGCGGTGGAGGGTGTGCTAGTAAGACTTGTCATTCTCTAGCACATGTAAAATTTGGGGGTGCAGCACCCCTTACGGGCCAAAATATGGTCTCCTGAAAAATTCAATTTGGGTGGGTATGATTCCACATCCAGATCTCCGTAATTACTGGACCAAAGTTCACAGAATTTTTTCCGCCTAATGATGGAAAAATCGCAGTCGACTGAGTACTTGTCAAATTTCGAATGTCTTCATCCGATCCGGAGATATTCGCCGCCGAAGTTTGAAGTCGTCTGAAATTGGGCCAAATTTTGCATGTTTTTGGCCCCTGAAATTTTTTAGGGTAGGCCCACGAAATTTTGGACTGGCATTATAAAATTCGGCTCACTTCTGATCACCGTGCAAATTTTGTGTCGATCGGCCGACGCATCTGGGAAATCTCTCGTTGAAAAAAGAACATATGCGATAAAACATATCGTTTTTCGGGTGGACTAACAAGTACCTACTCAGCAAGTTTATCACACTCATAAACTATACTGGTATGCAATGTAAATATCAAAACATTCTAATAACGTACAAAAGCAAAAACAAACAGTAAATCATTTAACACAATGAATGATGCTGTTTGACTGTTATTTGATTTGACAAATACTCTCATATCTGCAATCAACAATTTAGATCGATCATCATTGAAATAAATCCTCTGTCAACAGTTCCAGATAACATTTGGCAAGAATAGCCAGCCAAATGGAGTAAATGGCAAGATGTCACATTCATGCTTGCAATGACATTATAAACAGATTAACAAAATGTTGAGTTGTCGCTGATACAGCTCCTTAAATTTACTCGAATCTTGTTGCAGAATCCAAATTATGTGTGAATTTCTGTCCGTGGCCACATGTGCTTAGACATCTGCCGGTTGAACACGTTACTGCAGCAGCAGCAGACCAGCCGACCCAGCGGTGTGGCTAATGCCCCACACTTAAACTGTCGCTTTTTATTGGCAATCACACGACGCACCCTTGTCGCTGCACTGATGCTGCAGCTATCACGACATTGTTTACCAACATCTATCATCTCTGTTATCATATCCAGTCTGCCATCAGCGGTCACGGGTGTCTGGATTTAAGCAAGTTTTGTCCTCTATAGAGCCACAATTTATGTTAATAGTTTGTGGACGAGAACAACAGACAGGCGAACTGCTGTCCTCGTCCGCTTGGCCGTAGCTGCCCAGTGCTGTCATCAACTCGCTTCGACCGTGAGACACAATTAACACACAGCACTGAGAAACTGAAATTATTCTACACTTGCTCTTGTAGGCCTACTGCTTATCATGATGCTTGCAGCTAAAGTGCTAACTGCAAAATACGAAAGCGTGAAATCTGTCCAAATGTAAAGTGCGCAACAAAATGCGAATTTTGCTCGCATTTTAAAAAAATTTCGTGATTTGCCCTGTCTCACTGCAACGACTGATCAGCCCACTGATGGGTCTGATTAATTGTCATTGGCAAATATCAGTTCGTTTAACACAGATCGCGTCGTCGACCGACGTATGACTTTTTATAGGCCTAGTCTATCTATAACCTGCAATCTTGTTCATCTATTTATTTATTCATTCATTTCTATTGTCATCAGCGACAGCTCTTTCCAAAGCTATTAGCTTGTAAAACTGTATTAGCTGAAACATACTGATAGTTTATTAGAAACTGTGTAGCACAGTACTACTTTAATTTAATTGTACATGTCCACTCAGCCAGCCACAGACACAATAACAGCCAATTACCTAATTCATGCCTAACATTGATGACATCCACCAGACAGGCTACCCGGTACCTAATATTTTTGTCTGCAATATAATACAGTTTAGTTTGAGTACAACCAGCATGTCTCATGTTTTCCAGTTGTGGATTGTACCCATTGTTTGTGAAGGCTGTTGCTTTTTGTATAGAGAACAACTGGTTATGTACAAGGTTCCTAAAAGTCTTCTGTAGCAAAATTCCCCGACTTTTCCAGTCATGGAATGACAATTTCCTTGACCTTATCGAAACAATAACCTATCGCACAAATGTCTGAAATGGTACACTATATCATAAGATAATGAAACAGCATTAACGAAGCAATATACAAACGACAAAAGCCCTGGTCGAGGGGTCAGGGAGCTTTGCCCCTCTGAAGCTAAAACACATTAGTACATTCAATGGAGCCACAAATTTGCCTGCTTTTTACTATTTTGAGACAAAAAAATCACAGAAATCTGCAGTCTGCATGATCAAAGATCATTTTCCCTGACTTTTCAAAAATAATATTTTTCCCTGACCTTTCCCTGGCCACACAAATTCCCAGACTTTTTCCAGTTTTCCCTGACCTATAGGAACCCTGTATGTAAAAACAACAGATTACAATCAATCAGCCAACAGCCGTGCTCTTCCGTCCTGCTATCAGCACAAAACAGCAACATGAACCTAACAACTTTAGCACGGTGAAACACAAACACAACATACAATGGAATGGCTCGTAAGTAACGACAGCCAATAGCACTAACTTCGAACATACATACAATGGCAAATACAGGTTATACAGTGCAGTTATGCTGGGAATATGGGCCCACATTTTAAAAATTTCATACAATACTCTTATGAAGCTTTTTGTCTTAGGCAAACTTAAGAAAGAATGCATGTTCTGAAAGCATCTTGGAAAAATATTTGGGAAAGTGAGAAAAACAATACTGTGAACATATTACTTAATTGTAATATATGTCACGCAGTGTGCCTAAGTGCATCTGATTGATAGACCCAGCTTAAAGACATGAGAAAAAAACTATATGCCATCGAGACTTTGGGAAGGAAGTACTTTAACAAACACTTAAGTGACCAAAGTTAGGAAGACTTTAGAAAAAAACTAAGAAAATTTCCCAAGAACTTTTGAGAATGTGGGTAGTGTGTCTTTGATGAACATCAGCGACTAAGACAGCCAAACTACAGACATGCTGAGTGAGCACAACAACAGAGACACTGGCTCAGTCCCTCTTCATGCGTTGGCTGGTCATGCGGTAGATGATGCTATCACGGTTGGGATCCATGAACCAAATTGCATACGACACGAACCACAGACAAAGACCAAGTCCAAGACTCGACCAGAAGAAAATGTGGAATATCGCCGTATAATCTTGTGAATACCTTTCGGCCAAGTTCAACGGATTCTACACAAACAGCGGTGCAACAATCCTTGATGTTAACTGCTGTTGCTGACAGCACAATTTCTCTGCAACAAATACAACTGACAGGCAGTAAAAATTGATCACTTTGTACGCCAGAAAAGTGTCGCATATTAATGGCAGAAAGTGTGCTGAGGGTGGATATTTCGAGCATGATATAAGATAAACTCTTTAACAACATTGAGCACCGAATGCAACAAGTGACTGTCTACGTGTTCGGCGCAATTTTGAAATACTGAAAAATGTGATGAAAACTGAAATCTTTGAAGCATAAACAGAAACGAAAATATTTCAGTTAAACTGAAATCACAGGAGACAACCAGCTAGTCTGGGCAAACGTGATGAAACAACTGTAGACTGTTCGTGTGCTAACTCATGACAACAGTAACAGTAACAGCCAACAGTGGTTGGGTGCTAACAGTATGACAACATCTAAGTGATAAAAGATGCTGATCGTCACACTGACCGGGTGGCTTTCACTAGCGAGCAGGCTGCGACTCTGTCTAGACAGTGGCCTCTGTGTTCCCGCAGACATGGTTACCAGCTCAATGACGACATTATCTCCATACAGCTGCTTCAGACCAGACATCACCTGCCAGCAACACACAATGGCTTCGACTGTCAACTACAACCAGACTGGTGCAACTTGTTTCAACTCACTCAATCTCAACTGCAAATACGCATGTACAAGCAGACAGGTCGCTACGTTCCCTGTCCGCTTGGTCGTCACCATGGCGACGGCAGAAAAAGATCCTGCATGTCTTGTTGTGACAGAAGGCGGCCGCTGAGAGGCGCAAACTGCAAAGCGAGACAGGAAGAAAGAAGTATAACTATTTTTGCTGAATCAGTCACTATGCTTTCTGTCCGCTTGATTTTCGGCCCTTCGGACCTCATCTCAACCTGCGGCCTCGATCTCGATGCCTCGACCTCACGATATGGGAGCGGGTAGGCCTACAGGGTATGTGGATTGTGACGTCACACCTTGTGACAACATGCCAAGGCGTCACTGCATTGGTTGGGAGCTATTTTGTTATCGCTAATTGACAATTAATAACTCTGCTAAGAAATAATATCTTTCAACAAAATTTGGTGTTTGCTTTATTGCAGATTAAATGTACAAAATTTTATTCAGATTCGTTCAAATTTGCTTTTTTCTTGTACAATGCTAGAGATTTACTTTTTTCCGGACACAGTGTAAATGTTTAAAAAAGACTGGCATGGCAAGAACTCACATGCTGTGATGCAGTCTTGAGTAGAATCAGAGCATCAGTGTATTGAGGTGAGGCTGATCCATACACATGCAGAAGCTGGTCCAGTCCACCAATGCTGAAATGAAAAAAGTCAGGAGAGTACGTCTTGACAACGGCTTTATTTTCTACCAGCTTCAGAGCACACCACACAACATCAGCAGTCAGTTGTAGAGTACTGTTTACGATAACTACAGAATATACATCTATCTACCTATACTAGGAGCACAACCCTAAGCCTAGCCTTTGATTTTTCTAAAAATTGGCACCATACAAGTTATTCCTGCTCCAGAGAAAGTTCATATTGTAAGCTTATTATTATTCTTCTATGCCTACTATAATGAAATAATAATAACAACATGACCGATCAATAAATTATCAACAACTTTGTAGTCAACAATATCAATACAGGTTCGTAGTTCAGTATGCTGTTGCACTAATGCCATCAAGATGTCAGCAAAGCAACAAATTTCAACAACACAACATTACACAAAGGATAGCCAAATGGTTAAGGCATAGCATTTCAAGAGGCTATATCCCTCACGTATCATATTCAAATCAAACCACTGTTTACTATCATGTTGCAGCGGTGCTGCTAAAATGTCCATGCTAACGTAATAAGCTTTACTATGGCCCACAGCCTCCCTATAGAATGTTCCTCAAAGATACTGTCATATGTAGGGCCCATAGTTTTCCACGAGCCATGAATTTCGAGCCAAGCCACAGAATTTGATTTTTTCCACAAAATTTTGACATTTCCGTGGAATTTTGCAAGAAGTTGAGAAATGATCGATGATTAGTTTGATCGTCGGCTTGATAATGTAATTAAACTAACTATATCACGGAGAAAAGTCAAACTAATCTACCTAAAACTGCGGGCCATACTAATAATTACCATCAAAATACGGAACAATCGGAAATAAACACAATGTGCCTAATTGACAAACTGCATTTTTGAAAAGAAAAAGATGACTGATAATTTTTGTTATGTTACCAGCATAACTGAGCACAATGCCAGCCTCCTAAAACTGAAGTTCCTTAACAGGATAGAGCTAGTTCATTCACAAATGGTAAGCCGCAGAATTTGGACAATTTTGCCGAAATAAGCTGCGGAATTTTGCAAACTGGCCCACGGAGTTTGGCTAAATTTTCCGCGGAAACTGTGGGCCTTAGTCATCTGCAAAGTCATTCACAACAGGTACATCTTCAACGCTTGTTTAAAGCAGTCCAGCATGTTGGCAAATTGGCTGACTGGCGTTCAAAAGTAAGTCATGGTCAATTTTTCTTAAACGCGTTCACAGGCTGGATTATGGTACTAAAAGCAGTTAACCGACGAACAGTTAAAAATGCATTTATACAGCAGGTACATTTGTACATCAGAACTGATAATTATCAAAACTAACAAATTAAAACTGTATCAATAATGTAAAACTTTATAACGATTACTTGTTTATTTCTGCTATTCTAGTGGCAATCAAACAGCAAGGAAACCTACTGCATTGATAATTTCCTGCATCATGTACAGTTCACTGACGAAGGCAAAGTCTACTGATTGGCTGGCATTCAGTGACTTCAGCTCAGCCACTGAGAACCAGTGCTGAGCTGCACCATTTGCCACATCATCACTCAACGCTGCCGGTGTCGACGGCAGATTGGCAAATACCTCCGTGTAGTGGCACCGTACTGCAAACACCTACCATTAACCATCGCTACTATTACAATACTTCCAACACTGTACATGAGAAAACTTGCCACTGCAATGAGATAAACTAGCACTAGCACAGTAACAGAGTTGCGTCAAAAGTTACTAAAACAACTACCATATATATCAGTAATTTACATAGTTTTAACTGTAAATTTCAAACATGCTAGGTGTGCTACACGGTGTTTCATAAAAAGGACCCCTTTTTGTTTTTTTCATAATTCACTCAAATGATGAGCAATTTGCATGAAATTTTTACCAGTTGTAGCTGAAGAAATACTTATTCGAAATATTTGAACAAAACATGGCAGTTGATTAAATATTCTTTGCTAGTCGTAATGTAACGCTGACATTATAATGTGTCACGGGTACAAACAGGCTAACCCCAATTGTAGCTGCCAGTTGCAACCCTGCTTCAATGGTGAGAAATCTGGTTCGTTGGTGTCAAATATTTGAAGTTTTACAGTTGCAGCCACAAAAATATGCAAAGCGATCAAATTCACGTGTCTATGGGGATAGTTGGTCTTTCACATGTTCGAGCAAGACAATGCACTATCACACCGAGCTTGCAAGATGTTGAGTTTTTGGATCACAAGACACCTGACTTCATGTTTCCATGTTGCTCAGTGCTGATATGATAAGCATTTTTCATTAGTGAACCAGATTAAGTTCACCATCGAAGCAGGGTAACAACTGACAGCACCAGCTGAGACTAGCAAGTTTGTACCTGTGACACATTATGACGTCAGCGTTAAATCATGACTAGCAAAGAATATTTCATCAACTGCCATATTTTGTTCAAATATTTCGAATAAGTATTTCTTCAGCTACAACTGGTAAAAATTTCATGTAAATTGCACATCATTTGAGTAAATTATGAAAAAAACAAAAGGGGTCCTTTTTTATGAAACACCGTGTAGTAAAATGAGGAGGAAAAGTTTAAAATGGCATCTAATGGTAGACAGAGAGTGCGTTTATTCTGCATTTCAGGCACGATGATGAGTGTGATTAGTACTTGGATGAGTGTCTACTGGCGGATGGGTATTGGGTAACCCATCTCAAAATGTGACCAGCCAGCCATGCAGCCATCCATCTATGGGAAACGAGACACAACAGGTACTACTAGCAACAACTGAGGTATAAACATACACATCACACAATGCACTAGCCCTGGCACATATCTATGGCCTTGCAGTGTAAACTGGTGTGTATAGCTGAGGCTAAGGCAACAAAGATCAGTGCTGCCCTATGGGCCTTATGAGCTGGGAAGACTATGCATTTCTGTTCGAAGTTTACACATTATGAATACATAACAGATAATTATCAGAAAGAAAAAATCATACAGTACTTTTTCATCAGCTGAGAACTGTACAAGAAGTGGTTCACTCTTCCACTCAAAGCCTTCAATATGATCAACTAAATCCTCTGCGTTCAGTCCATTTTCAACCTGTTCTCACATGCATTATTTCAGCAAAACAGCCTAACATCACTGATAACTTGCTTTAAACACTACACTGTGTCTCAAAAAAACTGTCCCACTTTGTGATTGTCCATATCTTCATCAAATATCGACCGATTTTCAAAATTTTTTCACTGGCACATTTTGTGGACAAGTAGCAGTAATGTTATTATTAAACATACCACCACACCTTAACTGCATCTCTACACTACCATGTGAAACTCTTATTGTCAAAAATGTCTAAAATACTAGTAATACATACACAAAAATCGTTTTCTAAAAACAATTTTTCAACAATTTTTATATTAATATCTAATAATGTTTAGTTTTTGATACATTCCTTGTGTTTCTAAACAAAAGCAGATGATACTATTGTAGAAAATTAATTCTTTATGCAGTGCCAATACACTGATAATGTAACGTGCATTTATCAATGGGGACAAGACTTTGAATAAAAACTTTTTTGAGTTTAAAAATGCAGTTTGCAAAGAATACTGGCAAAATTTCTTAAGATAAACAGAAACAGGGAAGGACTGGGACACATTACTAAAAAGATTCGGATAACAGGAAGCATTGAACAAAGGCATGAGAGCGGCAGATTGAAGCATGCACGTACTGAAGAGAACGTGACCACTGTGGATGAACTGGTAGCATTACTAAACCACGAAGGCCAGAAACAAACACTCTGTATAACACGCCAGATATCCACAAAGACCGGTCTAATACAGCATAGCATTGTACAGATCACTTGTCGCGATTTTGGTCTAAAGTGTTTTTCATCTTCCAACATGCCTGTTGCTTAGTATTGCTAGTTTTTTCTTGCATTTATATTTCACAAGGTAGTGTAGCAAAACAGTTATAGTGTGGTGGGATATTCAATAACCGCTTTATTGCAAATTGTCCAAAGAGTGTGCAAGTGGAAGAATTTCGAAAATTGGCTAATATTTGTCAAAGATATGGACAGTTACGAAGTGGGACATTTTTTGAGACACAGTGTAGTAATTACTCGGCATCTACACAATATGCTATTATGAAATGTGATCAGTCCGTTGTAGGTTCAGAGCTGTTTTCATTTTCCTGTGCTTGTTTTCTCAATTAGCAGCACACTTTAGATGTGCATCAACATGACCTAAAAAATGATGGATGTCAGTTGGGAGGAGACTAGGCTGTTGCTGGTGATCGCAGGGAGTGAAAAGCCCTCATCATATATCGTCCAATGTTCTAGTAAGAAAAGAAGGGCTCAAGTCTGTCTAAGACGATACAGTATGTACCGGGTAAGCAAAAGAAAGCATAAATAATGTGACTAACTATTTAGATACTATTAATCCACTGTAGTGGAAAATAGAGTCATTTACACGGTTTATACTGAAGTTCGCGTTGTATGTCCATGGTATATATATAGGCCTGTATTGTAAATATTTTGTCAGCAAGTAGCAAACCATAGATATTAATCATTTCTATGATTAAAAACAATTTTACAGAAGGTGTCACATAATGAAAGGTTGCACCATGAAAAAATCCAAACTTCATATTTTCTGAATCACCCTAATCGACCCATCAGTACAACTGATAAATTTCTGTTGTATACGCATGTGAAAAACTACACGAGATTTTGCACATCTCCATGAGTTAGGTCAGTACTTGCCAATTCAGAAGTATACTGTACCTCAGTAGTTTTGTAGCGGAATTCATGTGGAATTTCAAGCTGACCCTGTGCTATGCCAGTAACGGATATCAGAACATTTGCCTTTGGTCTCTCAAACAGGCTGTCCTCTACCAGACCATCCCATTTCACACTCTATGGAAACAACATTTAACACAAATATTCTAACATTTTCTACAATAACATCTCTAACTTTTTCTACAATCTGTCAATCTCTACTTTCATTATATGCTGACAAGCAATTCTGACAAAGTTAATAATACTGCAACAGTGCAGTGCAGCAAAGTGCCTATAACAAGCAATACATCATTTCAAGTAGAAGATGGTAGATTGGATGGCACCTAAATTAGGCGAAAAAAGACATAATTTAGTTGGTAATAAACATAAATAAAACTTATACCTACTATGGTGCCGGTCGAAAATTGGATACCCTGATTTGAGCAATATGATGTACCTCAGCAGATGCATAATCTTTACATTCAGTTTTGATGTTTTGATGGTGAACCAACCGTGCAGTTATTTTAAAATTTATCAACTTCATAAACCTTCAGTAGTTTATAAAAAAATTGCAACACAATGCTAATATACCACAGGGCAGCCATTTTCTGTTTACATTTTTGATAACGGTTGTGCAAATAAACAACATCAACCTAACCTTAACTTCAAACATGACTCTAACCCCAACCGAAACATTCATGCAAAAAAACGTGAAAAACAACTAAGAAACATCATTGTGAGTCTGCTGAGGTACGTCATATTGCTTAAACCAGGGTGTCCTATTTTGGACCGGCACCACCTGTTATAACAACCAAACATTTAACTAACACTCATTTGAAGCTAAACACGAACAAAAAGTAACTAACTATCTAACATATTTTGCAAAACTAAGAAACAACCTTATGAAATGGAAGACCAAATGAAACTGCTATTATTGGAACAATTTCATCTGTTGCAATGGCAGCAGCATCTGGCACAAAATGTACACACTTTGGTGACTGAAGTACAATAAAATCACCTCCAACTTCAGCAACTGAGTCACCTAAAACACGCAACAATGAGACCATGCCATCAACACAAAGGTGGTACTTCAAGTTAAGATATTATGTAAGCATATTATAACAAAAAAAGCCCAGCTAACGCAAAGGGGAACGAACAACAGTGATGCATGTGTGAAGGCGCGGTGTGGACGAAATCTAAGTTCACAACGATGTTTCATTTAGACTCGACGGTGGATGACTCCTAGCGCCATATCCAGTGCATGAATTTCACTACTGCATGCCCGTACCATGCATAAATTCTACCATTATTGGCTGAAAATCACAAACTTCTCCCATAAAAACCCCTATTTTAATGCTCAAGGTCATCCAAGGTCATTGAATTCGATGACAATCAAGAGCCAGTGTACAAAGTCTTCCTATTACTGATTAATAGTATCTCACACTGTTATTGAGATACAGTGACTTATTGGCCAAAATCGCAAATTTTTCCCACCCCTAAATTTGGGGTTTTGAGTGGGGAGAAGCAATAATATTAATTCCTTCGTTCTTTATATGCTGCTTATTCAGTATCTGCAGTTCATTGTTTTTTCCCAGGGAGGTGGCAGTTTGATTTTGGTGTTTTTTTTGCGATTTTTTTATTCATTGATGAATTATGTCGCTGCTTACTCAGGCTATTTATTTTTTCTACATTTTTTTGGTATAATATTCATTCGCTAGGTGGTGTATTACACTGGTTTAGGTAGTTTTATGGGTTGTAGATACGGCCTATTTGACTATAAAATTATTTTTTCTTATGAGTTTAGTACGTTTTTGATTCACCAGGTGGCGCTACTCATCTGTTTTTTCCGTATTTTTTTGTTTTCCCCCAAAAAGACCTAGCCCCTTTTTTCGGTAAACATGCAGTTTAGCGGCCTAAACAAAATACACAGTCAACTTACTGCCTATACGGGCCAAAGCGTGCATGCGGTGAGTTAACCCTAACCCTAATCTTAACTCTAACCCTAACCTAACCTTAACTCTAAACCTAAGCCTAACCCCTAAGCTTCGCCTGTATATAGGCGGTAAGTTGACTTTGAATTTCGTTTAGGCCGCTAAACTGCATGTTTACCATTTTTTCTTTATAGGCCCCATTAAAAACCCTCTTTAGAATGATGAAATTCACCCAAAATTAAACTTTGTTCTCGGGTCTCAATAGTCAATTATTTGCAGTTTCCCATAATTAAATTAGTCTGAAACCTGCATAACAACACTAATTCTACCTATTTCAGTCACGTCTGAAGCAATCTGGGGTGGCGGCTGTAATATAGATTTTTACCTACTTATTTTCCGTGAATTTTCACGGCAGATAACACCTTGCGGTTTGAAGTGGCCATTTTCTACTGGCTGTAACTGAGATCTCCCATAAACTCTGAGTTCCTCATGGTTACCTGAACCAATTAGGAGGTGAACGGTAACACACCCACGTAAAAGTCTTCACCCGACATAACACTAAACGCACAGTAACTATCTGCTCATTATACTTCAAGCTGATAACACTGAGCTTACCGAATGTCAGAAACAGTATCAATATCATATGACATATACAAAACTCACTGGACGCCATCTTTTATGTTTATGTTGTGTATATATCTGTGGTTGTGTTCACAAATATATTGGTTGTGTTTAGTGCTCGGACTATCGGGTATTTTGTACCCGGGTACCCGTCGGGTATTAAAACGGGTACCTGGTTTTCGGGTAATAAGATTGCAACATATAGGGCCTACCTAAATTACGCCAATTTCCATAGTAAATCATTGGCGTACCCAAAAATCTGAATTGGGGGGGCTTGCGCTCCTTCTCCTCCTCTTCCCTTTCCATTTTCGTCCCCTCCCCTTATTTTCCCTGTCTCTACTCCTCTCCTTATGCCTCTTCCATCCTTTCCCTTTTCCCCTCTTTCCTTCCCTCCCCCTTAGAAACAGGACTCTTTAAAATCCAGCTAGGGAGCTGGGCAGCCCCGTGAGCTTGGCCTAAATCAAATTACGTTCAATGTAGTCTTCAAAACATGAGATATATGGTGGCACCGATTTTAATTATTTTCCTGAGCATTAATCGAGCACAATTAGTGCAGTTTAAACGCGTGATTACTGCTTGTGAATGACAAAATTAAGAATTAGAATAAGTGACGGAATTTTTAATCGTCTTTTCAAGTACAGAAAAAATGGGTAAAGACGATCAAACATTAAGGTTTATTTCAGTCATGAAAGTGCTCTACACATCCAAAAGTCACCATCTGTAACAAATTTTATGGCTTTGCAGAGCACATACACTGTGTTTAAAAACACCCTAACTAACTTGAAGAAGAATTATCAGATTTTAATCATCTTTGGTGTGAATTAATATTCCTAACACATCTTGCCATCAAATAACCATTCAGTTTCCCACCTCATCCAATGTCTGCTTCTGCACTACCTAGGGACAGCAAACCAAGTGAAATGTGTTTCAAAGAAATAAACCAAAAATCGTGAAAAAACATACGTGACATTATCGATCGTAACTAAAAATTATCAGATTTCGATAATTTTTGGCACAAATATTCCGCACATAACTAGCTAATAAATGACGGTTTAAGTTCTTAGGCCTAACTCACACAATGCAGGTTTGACTGCCATGCCCCAGTGTGTCAACCAGATGACGTTCAATAATGTTTACCAATTCAAGAAGCGACCGGAAAAGAACATCAATACTGCTGTCAACGAATGGAGAAAACATCTCCATGCCTGTTTTTGTGTAAAGTGAAGACATTCTGAACAATTTGACTGCAGGCAGTTAAAAATGGACAACTAAATGAAATGTCAGCCAAAATGTCAAAAATGTGATAAAAATGCTTTTGTGTATTATTTTGATTAAATAATAACAACACATTGGATAAAAATGTAATATTGTGTTGGTTCTGCTTTCCCG
>Ga0209367_1005993_pt1 | contig 16836 bp, 11 predicted proteins | sample WorMetLIZISLAND2_FD_187412 | JGI IMG/M metagenome (GOLD analysis project Ga0209367, IMG submission 187412) | Marine gutless worms symbiont microbial communities from Max Planck institute for Marine Microbiology, Germany - Olavius geniculatus... ... | reverse complement strand
TCCCTGCACCCAGTGGCACGAAATTTTGTCACGATAAACTAGACACCTTGGGGCAGCCCACAGTAAAGATTTCGTGACTCTAGCTTGCACCGTTTTGATACAGCTCACGAGTGTGACGGCCGGACGGACGGACGGACAGACGCCCAGACGATGGCAAAGACGCGCGAAGCATTCTGCTTTCGCGCGTAAAAATTACACGAGTTCTATAAACAAAAAAAAAATTATTTATTTAAAAAAGCATGTATTAAAAAAGATATTGGCAAAAAAGCGCGATTTTCAATCTTGCGTTAATCAAAGGCAGTGGACAAAAATATAATTGTAATAACCTACACGGCTTCCACAAATGGCAGATTCGTCACAAAAAATGCAAAAGAAAAAAAACTGAAGGACTCTTAATCCCGCGTTACTGCTAGGGGAGTGGCCTAGGTTAGGGGAAGGAAAAAAGAAAAAGAGAGAAAGAATCCACAAATCCGTTGGGACAATGCGGATTGCGGACCACCAAGGTATACATGTAAGCTTGGAAGGTGATTAGATTTGGACACGAGGAGAGTGGCCAATGCAGAGAAAGAGACAGCGAGATAGGAAATAATACAATTGGACATACATACAGACAGACAGACAGATAGACAGAGAGACGATTGATAAAGTGCTTGTTGGGACAAATGATTATATTCCAGAAGCAGCATGAACAGCAGCGTCAGTGACGGTGGTAGCTGTGACAAGGCAACTTGTCATATCGACATGCATCATCAGCCAATACAGTCTACAGAGTCATTCTACTGTCCCTATGCATTCCATGCCGTCGACACCGTTTGTACAGGTCGGAGTCAACTGTTTGCAGTTTGGGGAAAACGGGATTAAGGGCAGAACCGCAGTAGTGGTGTAAACTGTAGAATATTCGGCACAGTCCTACTTTGGAGGCAAAGACCCCATGCACAGGCTTCATCTGTACTGACAATACGGTACTAACAATACTAACTCTTCGTCAAAGACATTGTGACCATTCTTTCCGTATGTAAACAAATTTTCATATGATGTTGCACCAACTTCCATACATCTCTCTCGTTCAACCGTCCATTCAAAAAAAATAAAATGTAAATCTTTTTTGGCGTTTCTAAAATTTTTTTACAAAACCTCGAGCGCAAAGTTTTTCGTGGAGCGACAGTAAAGATTTCGTAATTCTAGCTTGCGTCGTTTTGACAAAATACAGCCGTGTGATGGACAAACGGACATACGGACAGACACACACCCTGATCATAGCTAACACAGCACTCCGCATAGCAAAACATGCAAAAAAACCGCTGCATGCTGAATTTAACATAAATAGTCGGTCGTTCGATTCACCACGTTTCCGCGAGTTTCTTTACTAGCCTCTTATGTCCACTTAGCGTTTATGGCTTTGTATAGTAAAACGCTGACAAAAAATGCTTTGCTGTATAGACCTACAGTATCGTTTTTTTTCGTATTTTTATCGCTACATTATTTATTCCTTCTATCACAAAACAGAAACAAATATCGCATGTCTAAAATTTCTTGTGCTTGAGAATAGTACTTAGTTAAAATTCCGTTGGCAATCTAACAGATGTGAAGCACGTATAAACATTTCGCTAGATGCATTTAGCATTATTGTATATGTTTCTTTTTCTGTTTTTTTTAAAATTTTTTTTATTATTTGCTTTGTTGTGTATCTACCAATGAGAATGAATACAGATTTTTAAATGACTTAGGCCTAAGCGTTCATTTACACACTTGATGCGAGACGCGGCCAGCTATCTAATTTTTCATTTATTTATTTATTCACTCACTTGCTAATTTATTCGGTTGTTCATTTTTTCATTTAGCTAAAATTTGCTCGCTATATTTTATGCGCTACAATAAGTGTTCACTAGATGCCAGATGCGGCTGCTGCCTATCTGCTACAGCGACGGTTGCCATGGGCAACAAGACCAGGTAGCAAGAGCAGAACGTCACGAGAATGCAGTCCTATAGAATGTGTCCCTGTGATGTACGGTCAGATGGCATTCAACATACAGTGCAGCACTTACATGGGCTATACAGCAGTACATCCAGCGGATTGTATTGAGACGTTCTGACATCTGGTATACATAGATAGATATACTGGTAATACTGCTGTTGCTGCTGATAATGATGATGATGAAATTGCTTTTCTGTACGACCGGTCTACACGAATGAAACCAATTTCCTGGTCAAATGTGAGCAGTAGCCAACACTGCAGCGTTAAAAAATCTCGCGACACATTTCTAAAAACTCTGTTATAGTTAAATTTTAGGTTGTCTTCACCTTTTTACTGCGTGATGGCTTAGGGATGATGATGATAATGATGATGACGGTGGCTATATACTGTGTATGGGTATAGTTTGCGATTGTTGGCTTGTAAAATACAACCTGATCTGAATAGTCGCGACAAAACCGCATACAGTATTTATTGGGCGGCATTGCAGATGCTACCGACCGTATAACGCTGTCCGGTCGTCTGTCTGTCTGTTACATTTGTGCACCAAACCAAAGCCGTTGGACAGTATAAGATGGTACGTAACATAATGTAAATTCATGTGTCAAATGCGGGTCCGTTTCCACGCAGAAAAGGGGTTTGGGGTCATAACTACAGGTCAAAAATTGCAGAATATTCACTAATATCGTAGTTAACCCTACTTATGACATAAAAAATTTTATTGCACACGCTTCATTTTACACATGACATAGCATGCGTTTTTACGCGCGAAAGCAGCTACTGCTTTAGCGCGTCTTAGCCATCGCAATGCTGTCCGTACGTCCGTCTGTCCGTCACACGAATGGATCAGTCAAAAACGATGCAAGCTAGGATCACCAAATCTTCACCGTCGGCTGCTGGAAAACTCTAGTTTCAGGATCAGTAAAGCTTTTCCATAAATTCAAGGAAGAGACCCCGAACGAAAACGCTAAATGAGAGGCGGGCGGGAAAAGTTTGCGATTTTCAGCTAATAAGTCGTTGTATCTTAGTAACAGTGCGAGATAGGGCCTAGGTTACTATTAATCACTAATAGGAAGTCGTACACTAGCTCTAAATTGGCACGAAATTTAATAACCTTCGATGACCTTAAACGCCAAAATATAGGTTTTTATGGATTTTTGACGATTTCTGGCTGCTAGACACATTCCAAAAGCGAATTACGTCGAAATCAATTGAGATAGACGTAGACAAGCTGCATGAAATTTTCAGCATTGAACGTAGATTTCGATGGTCCAAGTTTCGATTTTCTAGATTCAACGAAAGCTGCGCACGAGAGCATTAAAGAGCGATATTTTCGTAAAAGTCGTTAATTTACCGTTGTTGGCCACTCTTTCGTGAAGACGGTTGCAGATCACCATGGGCATGCTACCTATCGCAACAAGCACTAATGACGAGCTTTTTAGTCGTATCAACACCAATGACTTTGAAAGACCCTAAACTTCCAAAATAAGAGGTTTGTTGATTTTTGCAATCTTCGGCTGCAGCGCACACTCCAAGAATGAACTGCGACGAAATGGCTGGAGATAGACTGACAATTTGCAAACAAAAACTGTCATAGGCTTTGGCGCGTTTTGTGAGCATTAGCTCAAATTTCTTGTCTAACCTCTGACTGTCTAGAACTCACTGCCCGAAGATCTTAAGGTATTCATAGTGTTCTGCTAAAACTTTTAAACAGTCGTTGGTGACTTTGAATATACTCGTAGGTTTAAACAGTAACTTGACTTAACTTATTAAGTCACTGATGACGTTTGATTCTCGCATTATCAAAGAGTCCACGAGATTTAAAGATTAGCAACGAGAATGCGCTATATAAAATGAAACGTTTGACATTTGGCATTTACAGTGACCAGTCTGCTAACGACTTCTTCTACTATAAAAAAATAAGTCAGGTAAATGATCATAAACTCACAGTTGTTGTTGTCGATGAGATTGTTTGTCGACGAAGTCAGAGAGAGTACATTTGAAGACATCATTAGGCTCAGACATAATGCCACAGTACGTATCAACATCTGCATCATCATATCATATCAACATCATATATACCGTGACGGCGGGACGTTTAAGTCTTTAATTTTAAGTGTTTTTCTTAATTTATTTCTCTATTTTTATCGTTTTTTCTTCTTTTTTCCTTTTATTAGCCGACCGTGCTTAAGTAACGCTTGAGCTATTGGCATGGTTGTCGTCCGTCAGTCCGTCCATCTGTCACGAGTGTAATATAGCAAAGGCAAAATTTTCAAATTAGGAGTTAAATGAAAAAGGTAGGATATCCAACGGAAACCTGGCCATATCGCACAAACGGTGAAAGATACGGCCACCACAAATAGAATATGACATGCGTTCTGTCAGACGAGATAAAAATCATTGACCTTGGATGATCTTAAAGGTCACTGACAACCAGTACGGTCCGCTATCTTAGCGACAGCTAAGCTTCTTGTTTTTTTATTCTTCTAAAATTAGCGTAGTTACGTATATATTGCCCATATTTTTGTTCTATTTTTGACAAAGCTGTATACTGTGCATTTTTTTGTTTGACATTTTTTGGTATGAGTTTTCACTAGTCAAGTCCGCTAAACTGCTGTGTCGACTGAGCCAACATGCGTCTGTGACCGAAGTGCTCGGTGTACGAGCGTAAGAGTGTCGGTTATTTCCGGTCTTGAGGCAGCGCATAGCGCGAACGATCAGCCCACGTGACACAAATGAGACGTGATTAAGGTCGCATGCGCCATGGCGCAGGCAGCTAAGCGACTCCCCTTTCTCTTTTTCTCTCTCTCCGCATCGAACGACAGATTGGTCAATCTTCCGCACATGTCTTCACGCATTACGCGACTCTTTATCGTATTCTGTATTCTTTCTCGGCTTTATCATTAAAATTAAGTAAGTAAGATAGATCAAAGGCGCAAATCACATTGACAGTTAGACGATGTGATGTTGAGTGATATCACCTTTTTATGATTTTTGCTGTTTTCGATGTGTCACTCATTGCATGTCGCCGTTAACAAGTGTATAAACTGATGTTTTGTACATTTATTAACAGTTATACCTCGTTTACACGATCAAGCTGGCTCGACCAGCTGGCTCGAGGAGCTGCTATATGTTAGCTGGACGAGCCAGCTCGATGTTTGCTCGATGCTTGCTCGATGTCTGCTCGACGTTTGCTCGATATTTGCTTGATGATTGCTTCGTGTAACCTATGCTTTATGCATGCTTCTTGGGATTGTAGTGACCCGTTTTAAAGCGTGGTGGTCTTGAACAACTGGTTCATTAAAAGCTTTTATTCTAGTGCACGCCATTACCCAAATCTGAGAATTTGTGCATTATTGGAAAAGACAAAAAAGTGCGGCAAATCTGTAGCAATATTTAATGAACTTACGGCAAAACAAACTCGTTGACCTACTTTTTTTACTCATGCAGAGTTTACATTCGTACAACTACATGTGTAGCAGAGTATGTGTGAAAATAATGAGACGGAGATTACATTCGATCGGTGACAGACGTCAGCTAATGGGATACATACAGAGATCTGATCATATCTTGCAGATCGCAATACGGTTCTATATAGTTGACACAGCAGTGCAGTCCCGACTAACGACACGATATGCGACCTTACCTGCTGCTTTAAGTCCGTGTTTATTATTTTGTTGTTTGACCTCTAACGCGTTAACGTTCTGATAATTTCAACTTAATAGTATTTTTGACAACACATTTGCCGACTATAATATAATAGCCTACGTCGGCTAAGAAATCTTGATCTTTGACTTTAGATTTGTAACTGACGATTAACTTCATGGAGTTTTATTACTGCTAAACTTTGTTTAATATCAACCGAAGCATAGACAGTTACATTTATACTGCAGGATAAGTCCGGTTGTCTAACATGCTATGTGTAGCCTATGTAAATGCGTTACCGTGTAAAAACTTGATAGGCACTTTGCTCACTATATTTAGTGCTCCAAAACATTTATCTTCAACAGGTAATGTTGTAAATTCCTGTTTTCTTTAGCATCTAAGTGTGAAAGTCGACTGACAGTAAACAGTGTTATGGCTATGATGTTTTTTTGAAAAAAATGTAAACCATTTTGTCTTTGTGAAAAGACACGGTTCAAACGAACGATCGGACGGACAAACAGACGCGTGTAACGAACAACGCTGTCACGCGTTGGCGGGCCGCATAAAAAGATGTTGGCTTCAGCTAGTGGTAGATATTATTGGAAGCGAAGAGAGGAAGAAAAACTAATAAAGTGCGGGATTGACAGTGCAGGAGTGGGCCCACAGTTGACGAGCGGCTTGTCCCATTGGGAGCCGATGTGAATGCATAGTAACTAGGAAATCACCAGTCAATGGACGTTGAACAGCGGTGTCAACTACACAGGAAGGTCCAATAAAAAGCACGTCGCGGAGTTTTAGCATAAAACACCTATCTATTTTCGAAATTTTGTCACTTTATGACGCTGTATAATAACGTTGGCTTCAACGCTGAACGTTACGAAAATATTGCGACCGAAATTAGTGTAAATCGCCGGTTCTGACGACCCGACGGTTTACTGTCACAGTCCACCAACTTGTTGAGTTTTATACTGCCTAAAAGAAGAGTCAGTGGGCTACATGTTTGGCGTTTATAGTATAGGTCTACATCTTTTTCAAATTTTCATGTCAAGCTCCGAAAGACGCATCATTACTGTAGTAAACTCATAAAATGCAGTACAGCCGTTTAAGTTCATCCAAAGGCGTTCATTTTGATAGCGATCAAAAGAGCATGTGAAACTTTCTATCATTGATCGATAGTAACCTTGGCTTTATCGTGCGCGGTTTCTGAGATACGCTGACTTATTGATTAAAAATCGCCGATTTTTTCTACCCTTTCTCTTTTAGCACCCTCGACTTGGGTGAAGCTTCAAAAATTTTTGAATGCCCTTCAAATCTTAATTGTTTTTCGCGGAGCAGGCAGTAAAGATTTCGTGATCTTAGCTTGCGCCGTTTTGACACAATACAGCAGTGCGACAGACGGACATACGCACACACAGACAAACGCCTCTGTCATAGCTAAGACGAGACATTTGCATAGCGTGTCTATACTGGCGCCCTGTAAAAAGCAGTCGCTTACCTTCATCGTATGTGACACAAGCACTGTGCAGCCGATATTATACGACCAGTCTCTTAATGCGTGTGGTTTCGCTTGCTATCTACATGTAAACTGTTATTGACCTGCTGCGACAATGCTGTCTCTCTACAATGCAGCTGCTGTAACTGATGCGGACGGAATGAGAGCGGCTGGCTCACTGATTCTATGGCTGGGTGCATGTGCATTGTGCAATAGTCGGCAAAAATATAGCGGATCTGGTGGTTCAAGGCCAAAGGCGCCATACTGTCGCGGTGAACATTGCGTGATGTGTTTAATTTACTGCTGCTATTGGTTAATTTTTGTAATCAAATAGTTTTCAAAATTAACTTCTAGTAGGGCCTAATTTATTAATTACGAATAATTCTGTAGTTATTCAAACAAACCAAAAAAATTGCCTCGCAGAATTCAACTAGACTACTGGTAGTTGTTATTTTTCATAAAGTAAAGCAAAAAATTGTGCAAAATCGAAAAACAATGACGCAGTTTATTATGTATAGTCAAACTACTAGTTAGATGAGCTTATATAGTAGAGGGTTTACATTATGCAAACTAACAATAGAACATAAAAACAATACAGAAAGTATAAATTTTGACGGCGTGCAAAATATTATTGTAGCCTAATTGAAATAATTTGAAATTACGTAATTTGTAATTTGGCCTTTAATTCCAAAGTAAATTGTAATTTGTAATTTAAATTGCATCTATGTTAGTAATGTTTGTGATGTTTAATTATATTTCACGTGAGCTCGTAATTTGCTCACCTCTGGCAGTACCCCTAGGGCCGGAATATACTTTTCCAAAGAAGTTAATTTGGGTGAGCCAGCGACTACATCTAGGACTGTGTTGTTAATAAACCAAAATTCATTGGATTTTATGCACCGATCGCGAAGATGATTGCCGTCGATCGTATATTTTCTCCAATTTTCGAAATAATGGCCTTTCTGCAGACCAAAGTCTGAAATTGTTCGAAATGGCGCCGAAATTGGCACGTGTTTGACCCGAGTTTTTAGAGTGGATCCAAAAACTTTGAAATTTAGATTATGAACTACAATATACTTCCGGTTCCGTTGTGAAGTTTAGCGGCGATCGGCCAAGAAAGCTCGAAAACCTCGCACAGAAAAGAACTTCAGCAGTAAAACATAATAGGGTGTTTACACGATCCAGCAAACTTCCAGCAAACGTCCAGCATTACATTTGCTGAAAGTTTAACATTTTGCAGCTTAAAACGGATTTTAACCGTTCGAATGTCGACCTACTAGGTTCAATAAATCATCCGCATAGAGGCGTAAAGTTCGGATACTCTAATGACGCATTGCTTTTGTTATCGTCACCGATTCTCTATGTGGTAACACCGATGCTGTCGCGCGTCACGTGAGCTTTGTTCAGCTAGATTACTTGTTTCTTGGTGTCACAGAGTAAAAAGTCCACAATATTTTCAGAACACAGAAAACGAATCAGTTTTTAAAAATCCACATAAATAAATAAATAAAGCGAAAACTGTTCAACGAAATTTTGTTTATGAGAGAGGTCACGAAATCAAGATGTTAAACACAAAAACAGACTAAGCAATTACAGATTCCACTTCACTTAATGGCAGTAATCAAGCCAAATAACGGAAGTGCATTGTAATCACGCACATTTGTAACACACAACGTTAGTAAAAATATAACAGGTCATGAAAGTGAAAACTGCGGTAGGCTTACAATAATCATGCCATTGCACTATGTACAGCTTTTACAACAGCCATTATTCTATGCCGTTCATCAGCTTTAGCTAACAAGTAATTTCAGCTTACGTTACGCGCGATAGCAGCGGTCCTGCCATTTTGGCAATTAGTGTAGGTTTACAGCAATAAGATATTAATGCATTTTAAAAGAGTACTTAAATTTGAGGCCTCTGTACGGAAGACTCCTTGAATTTAAGAAATCGAAACGTAGATTCTTAAAAATGTACGATGCTAAAATGTCATACGCATGTTGTCCAAGTCCATCTTCAGCCATTTCGGCGCAATTCGCTCTTGAAATGTGTGTTGCAGCCGGAAGTCGCAAAAAAATCACTAAAAACCCTTATTTTAGGGGCTCAAGGTCATTCAAGGTCATCGATGTTAACACCAATAAAAACTTATCACTATTGTTTGTTGTGATAAGCAGTATGTCTGTGCCTATCTGCAACCGTTTTCACGCTACACGAGATAATTGCGGTAAAATAACCACTTTTCAGGAGGGGTAGCTGTTTTGACGCCCGTCTGCGTTAACCTCCTTGAAACAAGGGAGTCGAGACTTAAACTGTTAAAATCTACGTTTAATGCTGAAAACTGCGCAGGTTGTCTTGGTCTATCTTCAGCTATTTCGTCGCAATTCAGTGTTAAAATAAGCGCTGCATCCAAAAATTGCGAAAAATTCACTAAAAACTCCTTTTTGGAAGGTTCAAGGTCGTTCAAGACCATCGATGTTGATAAGTCTAAAAAGCCTGTCACCAGTGCTTGTTATGATAAGCAGCGTGGCTGTACACATCTGCAACCCTTTTTACAATATACGAGCTAATAACGGCAAAATAACGTCTTTTTAGGGGTACCCCTCTTTGACACCCTCGTTCAAGGGGTACCCCTGCGCGCACCCACGGGCACGAAATTTTGTCACGATAAACTAGAGTCTTCTGGCAGCCCACAATGTAGATCTCGTGATCTTAGCTTGTGTCGACGGACGGACAGACAGACGGACGCCAAGACGATGGCTAAGATGCGCGAAGCATTCTGCTATCGCGCGTAAAAACAACAAAAATTGCCCAACAAATTAATCTGCAGTAATTTGCATTACAATGGTAAAGCGTAATCACTCACAACCTAGGCCCACAATGTTACAATGTTGATATGGCTTGATAAGACTCTGTATGAATCCAAAATGAATGTGTTGTCTTATTTGTATGTTTTTGTTTTCTTTTGGGGTTCGTGTAAGAGGCTCTTGTAGCCCTTTGTGCCCTTGTTCAAGCTCTTTCATTATTCATTTTGTCAATGCCTTTGTATTTGCTTGACTAAATAAATGATTTGATTTGATTTGATATAGTATTCGATTTATGATGAGACATCTTTGCTCAAATGTCAGCTGGAATTAAAGAAAACGATAAAATGAAGGTAAAAAACTAGGCATTTTCCCGTTTCTGTTAAATAGTTCTGAAAAAAACACTCAATTCACGCGTTTTTAACCTAAATGTTTTAACCTCCATATTTTTCATTCAACTTCTGCGTTCCGATCCTTGAAATTTAACCATCATGTTTAAGTCACTTTCTGCATTTTTCGTTTTTCAATTGATGCGTTTCAACGACGCGACAAATGTGGTCCGCATTTTCCGCATGCCTGTCGTGAATTTCCCCGAACCACAGCCAGTCACGTTAAACGAGGCCAAACTTTTGAGGCCGAGGACAAGGCCAAGGCCAAGGCCAGAACATAAGGCCGCGGTAGAAGCCAGGGCCAATCGTTCAAGGCTGAAGTCAGGACCAAGGTCAAATGTACGAAGTACAGCTATAAAAGTGACAACAACATCGTAAGCTAAGCCCATAAGTTTTCTAGTGTTAACAAGGCTAAAGCGCTACGACCGAGGCCAGGCTGAGGCCAATCGATTTAGGCCAAGGCCGAGGTTGAGGCCGAGGCCATGGTTTCGAGGCTGAAACCACGAGGTCGTAATGTCCATCACTTGGTCTGGTAGATTCGGACGGTGCCGTTATCGGTGCATTCGCCCACGTACAGCCGGCGCGAGTCTGCGTCGAACCAGACCCGGTGCGGTTCCTTGAACTTTTCCACCAGCGTATCGACGTACTCCAGGGCCGCATCCAGAAGCACCAGCCGGTTGTTGTCGTTGTCCACCACGATGACGTAGTTATCCTCCCGCAGCGCCACGTGACACGGGCAGTTCAGCTGGTCGTTTCCTGAGCCTTCCATGCCGCCGAAGCAGTGCCGATAGTAGCCGTCAGCCCCCACACGGCAGACCCGGCTCAATCCGTTCTGTTCCGCGTGACACACGACGTACTGACCGTCCTTCCGCTTCACGGCGTGCTTCGGGTACTGTATTCCCAGATACAGCTCCACATCGGCGACTTTTGCCCCGGTCTTGGGGTCAAACTCCAGCAGTCGGTTCGGGTTGCACGTGACCAGCAGGTTCCCCTCGGGGGTCACGGACAGCCCCTTGGGCTCGTAGGGCACGTCGATGAATTTCGTCGCGGTCCAGGCCGCCGGTCCTGATGCGTCGATCTTGCGGATGCACTTGGCGTCGTAGTCGGACACGAAGAGGCATCTGTTACAAAGACGGTCACAGCAATTCAGACGTTTGTTTCCGTATTTTATTTCGAGACGACAATTATATTAATTCACAACAATTCTGATGGTAAAAATTCGTGCCTATGCATTAGCTTAGACATTTATAACTGGCTACTGAGAACAGATTAAATGTCTAAGCTAATACATTAGTTAGTGCTTATATTTTTTTGATTTTTGCCGTTTTACATCAGCGCTTATACAACATTAAAGAAATTGCTTGCAGTTTTTTTAAATATATAATTTAGTGGTTATTGGCAACCTTAACCCTATCTTTCATCGCTTTCGAGATACGGCCACTTATAGCTTGAAACATTCCATTAAAAATTGCGGCCAAAGCGCTGCAGATAGAAACATGGGTACTATTGATAAGAAGTCGACAGCGCCTTATCCAATGGCACCATCGCCGACCCCCTACCACTTACCGTTTAACCACAATACATCCGTGACAGACAGACGGACAGACGACGACAACCATGTTAATAGCTCGACCGTTGCTGAAGTACGGTCGGCTAAAAACCCGAGAACTTGCATGCTGTATGACACACCTTTCTGCTTTGCACTCTGTCAGGTCGCTGTAGCAGTGTGGCGTCTGCAGACCGTCGACGGTGATCGTCGTCTGTAGTTTGTAGTCCTTCGTGTCGTACACGTAAATCTGATCGGCCTGGCGTTTGCGAAGCACATACAACTTCTTGTCCAGCACTGCCAGACCATGGACTGGATCAGGCGCCTCGAAAGACTGCACCAGCTTTGCCACTGCAATGCAACGCAATGATGCGTATGAAAGGTAAAGCTTCCGTACTTTAATTGCTATAGCGCTTCTTGCATAATTCGCCTTACAGTCTCGAAAGTGACAGCTGATTGGTATGATGTATTGATACCGCAGCGCACTATGAGGCCATCTGTTGCCCGCGTCATCGAACAATTGAACCCGCGGCTTGCAGCAGCTATCAAACATACCACCGCCCCAATCAGCCACACTAGGATATCACCCCACAGTTCATAAGCTACTACTCATTCTCCGTCCCTTGAACACACAGTAGGTATACGTACACTTTGTCTCGAAAACCGCACCGCTGTCACATTTGCAAATACTTTCAACAATCCCGGTTTAACATCAACACATTTTAGTACAATGAATTGCCATTTAATTACTTAATGGCATTTTCTACGCTGTAGTGACAACTTTAAGGTGATTGGAATTTTTAACAGTCGCGTGTTTGCAAATTTACTGCTGGCCTAAATAGGCCTACGCCAGCGTGAAGTCGATGAAGACCAGATGACGTTACGACAGAAACTTGCTCGCTTACTTTTCAAACGATTCCGTATAACAGATGATTAATTTGAAATAATTGTTTTCAAAATTGTAAATAAATAAAATAATAAATAAAATGTAGCATTGTATAAAAGTGATCAACTTACAATTGCTTCCCATGATCGACGGTTGTAGCTGGTTGTAGCTTATCCAACAGCAGAGTGGTTGATGCAGCCTAGTTGACTTCCTCTGTCTGCTATAGGCCTAGCTACCTGTCCTTCTGCTCGCAAGCTGATATAAATCGTCTCTATAGGTGTAGGCCTATATGTAAGTGAAAACTCTGAGCGCACCTAACCGCCTACATAGCTGTCATGCTTGAAGCAATTGGCGTAGGCCTACGTCAGTCACAGTCACAACGGTAGGCCTATATTTTAGGCGCCGTGTGGACAGTTATGAACGCCATTTGCCTTCTGTCATTTGCTTATATTCATTGACAAACAAACGTTTTTTTCTGCTTCGGCTTCTCGCACCTTCAAACATTTTTATGCACTGTCGGTCTCTTTGGTGTACAGACTATAAAAAACACTGTAGCCTAATAGCATTCATGATTACGATTGTGACTGTTGTTGTGGCCGCCGAAAATCACACTGCTTGCTTCCATTTTATTAACATTTTTTGTTAATAGAGCTAAGCTGTTGCTAGGGAAGACGCGCCACAGCCCATACAGTTCCTGCTGCAGTAGGCCTACTGATCTTCAATGTCATCCACGGTCGATGATTCTGTAGCGCGTCAATAATTCTAACCAGCGGGTTGAAAGAATAAAATTTTTTTTCAGGTTTACGAAGTATTGTGTTCTGAATAAACAAGAACGTGTTCGTGCAAACTGTTCATGTAGATATCGTGATTTTCATGTTGGAATATTATATTCCGACTCGCCATGTAGCTTGCAGCGCCTAGTGCGAGTCGACAAAGTCATGATGGTTGGCATGTAACGGACAGATTTTATTATTGATAGTCCATTGAAACCAAGCGTCTATCTTGCACCGTTACGGAGATATAAAGCCTCAAAGTTGCATTTGCCCATGTTAAAGACCAAAAGTTCACTGCGCAATTGCGCATGTTCCGTGTCACGTGACCTGTAAGCAGGGGGTCCAAAATGACTACATATTTGGAATTCCCGAGGCCATATTGTCCATTCATTATACAACTTTTATGGGCCTAAGATGACGATTAGGTGCCGTTTATAAGTGAAATTTTATACATGAGCGTTTTTGGCCGAAAATTTCTAAGTCCGTTTTTGGGCCCAATTTTTGACTTTGGGGGGATTTTTTAGAGGTTAGATATTAACTTCGAATTTCGGTTTCCGAAAAGGTTTGACCTTTGCGTGAGGCCGCGTTGTCCGAGCCATCGCGCGTGAAAATCCGCCGGGCGGTCTGACCTGTTGGTCGGTCAACAACAAAAAAGTATTTATACTAGAAAAATTTTCGTTATATTTCAGTCATCCATTTGCCGAGAAGCCTCCAATGGACGGATTTGCGCGAAATTTTGCACGGGGGAGTCGTCTCGCCGACGTAATCACCTGTTTCAAATTTTGTGTCGATCGGTTGAGGGGTTTCGGATCTGCGCGGGGTCGAATTTTGCCATTCTTCATTGACAGCCGGTGACGTTGTTCCTGAAATCGTCCTGTAAAAACAGCGTGCCGTTATTATCTCCGCCAAGGTGAACGAAGTGAACATTGGAGGAGATTAAAGGTGTGTTTTCACTCCGCGCGTTAACGCGCGTGGATGATCTCAAATGTATCCGTTCTTCTAGGGTGAGGTAACGCTTGGATTAAGGCTTGATTAAACAGAGTTGAGATCGTGAACGCATGTTAACGCACCTTAAGAGATTGGTCGTTTTGTCCGTCGTTCTGTGTACACGATGACTCCACATGTCATACACAACCATTAGGAACAGTGGCGCCCTCCTGTGAAAACTTCTACATTTTACAGTAGTAATGTTTAAATCACTTCAGTTGGCGCATTATGCACACTCACGAGCGCCTTCTGTAGTTGTTTTTGTGAACAAAAAGACTTAATGCAAATCATATGCATTTTGATATGTATCCGCTATAGGGCGACAAGTGCTTTAAAAAGTCAAAGCCGACGACTGCCAGTACAAGTTTAGTGTAACATGCTCTAGCTGAGCCGAAATTTGCATCAGATACCGAGGTGCAATCAGTCGTTCGTCAGTGGCTTGTTCAGCAGACAGAATCGTTCTTTGCATCGGACATTCTAAAGCTTGTTGACAGATTGCACAAATACTTGAATGAACTCGGATCATATTATGTTGAGAAATTGAACATTAATGTTTAACGTTTAAAGAGGTGACATTAACTCGTTAAATTTGTTATTATTTTTTTTCTTGCTCCTTTATGTTGTAAATTGTTTTATTAACAAATAGCATTAGAATAATGACTTCATCATTAAAATTTCAACGTATGTTAAGAATTAAATTCCTGATATGAAAAGTACATTTCGTATGTTTTTTTTGTTTTAGGAATTAATAAAATGGCGCCATAATGTAAACGACCCTCGTACCTTCTGCATAAAAACGAGAAAAAATTTGCTAGAACTAGACTGTTAAATTTCGCCTCGACGAAACCACGTTGATCTTGAGAACATAACATCCCAGGTATGTTGTCGGCGTTATTTTGTATTCACATTATGGTGCATCGTATAGCGCGAGAACGTCCTGTGGTTTAGACAGCTCGTATGCATATATCAACAAAACCTGCTGCTGTAATAATGTCGTTGTTTTTCCCCGCAACGTGTAGAAAGCTTATGCGACAATTTTAGCGTCCTGCGATTTCGCATTCCGTACTAAATAGATATGCACTGCTGGAGTGGGTAAGCGAGTACGCGGTACGAGTTTATACCACTCCAGACAGTGCGGTGTCGTACTTAAACCGCGCTCAGATCGCATGGACTAGATCTTCATGACGCACGACAGCAGCTAAAAATTGTGAACTCAGTCAGCTTCTAATTTTACCATTTCGCAAATTGTTTGCTTTCAACGTTGTTAGCGTTACGCAAACATTGTGCTTTTATTTTTTTCTGCATTTTGTGAAAACAAAAACTGCGCAAAAAAATCGCCTGCGTATCGTGTCATATTGTGAACTACATTTTCAAAACAACTGAAACAACATTCACAAACGAACAATCAAATATGTTTACAAAATACATCACGAGAACGGATAATACATTCACAAAAAACCTATTTATAATTATTCTATTTACATTAAGTATCAAAATGCGCGATTAACTCATGCCCTGAATGTTTGCTGTACAATTAATTTAAACAATTTCAGATACAACAGTTCGTGTTTAGAATACAAACAACATCTTACGCTGCGCAAGTCGCAGTTGGCCTATAGGATTAACGTATATGCATCTTTGTTCACCAAAAACTGACACTGTAGCAAACGTTCGTTAAAAGACTTGAATTATCTTAATATAAAGGTTAAATTGCATATGGTGGCCAATAGATACTTGCATAAGATAGGTCGCCAAGTTTCACAACTTCATAACTTTATAACTTGACTGATTTTTAAAATGGTTTTACCGAAATATGACTGGCAACAGTTTAAATTTTTCCTGCGGCGGTAGTGTATAGCGACCGGCTTGAGTGTGTACGTTTTTATTTGGAACCCCAAGCAAATTCAACAACGATCCAAAATTTTCATTTTCCAGGACTTTCCAGGATGCGTGGGAACCCCGGTAACAATGTAATTGCACAGGTGCACGCAACGTGATTTCACTGAATTCAGTCGGCTAATAACAATACAAAAAACAAACTGACACGAATAAAGTTGAGCAATATCATAACATTATCATCATCGTTATCAGCAGCAGTAGCAGCATCAGTAACAGCAGCATACGTTTTGGCCTTTACGTTTTTATGATGATATTTTAGGGTGATAGGCCCTATTATATATATGTAAAAAACTTACCAGTTTACAACTGTGTGTAAGGACGATGTGATGATATCAGTCCTCTAAAACAGCAAAAATCATTTGGGTAACCTTAGATGGGGCTATGTATATGGCGTCCTTACAAGCTGACTTTAGTTGGTAATCACTAACATAGTCTAAAGCCTTCTTCAT
>Ga0209367_1005991_pt1 | contig 16837 bp, 14 predicted proteins | sample WorMetLIZISLAND2_FD_187412 | JGI IMG/M metagenome (GOLD analysis project Ga0209367, IMG submission 187412) | Marine gutless worms symbiont microbial communities from Max Planck institute for Marine Microbiology, Germany - Olavius geniculatus... ... | reverse complement strand
TTATCACCCCCATCTAGCAGCACGTCACGTGGCAAAGTCTCACGAAGCTACTCCCTTTGGCTCCAAAGATCCTTCGTCTAATACGCTACATTTTAAAGCAATTTTTGACTCCCCTTTGAAAAAAGTTGTAAGGGGGGCCCCGTCCCCGGTGGGGGGTGTGCTAGTAAGACTTGGTGATTCTCTAGCGCGTGTAAAAATTTGGAAGCGCGGCACCCCCTAGTAGCCGAAATATGGTCTTCCAAATAATGCACTTTGGATGGGTACGATTCAACATCTAAATCTCCAAGGTCACTGGACCAAACTTCACCGTACTTGTTTCGCCTAACGCAGGAGGAATCGCGATAGACAGAATGACTATCCGATTTTGAATATCTGCATCCGTTTCGTAGATATTCGCCGCCGAATTTCCAAGTCATCCGAAATCGGGCCAAATTTTGCATGTTTTTGGCTCCTGAAATTTTTTTGGGGTGTGCCCCCCAAAATTTTGGACCGGCATTATAAAATAGGGCCTAGCACTGACCATCGTGCAAAATTTCATGCCGGTCGGCCCACGCATCTCGGAGATCTCGCGTCGGGAGAAAAAAAACATCTGGGCTAAAACATAAGTCCTTCCGAAAACTATCGTTTTCGCATGGACTAATTACAATGGCGCCTATGGGGAAATATAAGCAATGTTTTAAACCATCATAACTTCGGCTATGTATAAGATAGAGTCATAAATTTTGGTTCTAGGGTATGGTTTTTGACATCGGCCAATTTAATGATGTCATTTATATTTACCCTCGTTTGACCCCCGTTGCCATGGCAACAAAATTCAGGACAAAATTGGCTATAACTCAGCTTATGTAAGAGACATCTGCGAGATTTTTGAGCCTACAGGGGAGTATTTGGGGATGGGCCATCGAATGCTGCCAACCAAATTTTTCTGAGTGACCCTCGTTGCCATGACAATGAAATATGGGACATAATGGGTGTGAACTTGGCTTATGTGAGACATATATCGAAGATCTTTGCATCAGATAGAAGGGGTTTGAGGTCGGACTATTTTGGTATGGGCAGTGCACAATTATTCGAAAATGCACATATGCACTCCCGCAAAAAACATAACTTGAATATACAAAAAATCGTCATTATTTCGCAGCAAAAAACATGCTTACATTTTCTAACATTGCTATAATTAACTAGTCAGACGTTAGATTAGTATGACATTCTAAAAGTTAATGACAGAATCGCCTAATTCGATAGCTACTTAAAGCGAGAGACACCTGTCCACTTTGAACGTAAACTGATAGAAAATACATAGAATTCTGAGAGTTAGACCCAATGTTATTTTCCAATATAATCTCCCTGCAGTTCACTGCAATGTTTCTATTGTTCTACAAGTCAGCCTAAACCCGTAGCATTAAGTTTTTTTTGGCACCGTGTAAAAATAGCAAGCTGTTGAACGTCTTTGTCGTTCTTAAATTCAATGAAGGTGCAAAAACAAGAAAACTATTTAAATGCTCTCAAACGTGATAAAGTGTTGCTGCTAAACATAACAGATAATCTGCAATAAATTTCAGCACTTTCTACGCTTTTTGTGACAAGAAAATTTCCTGATTATTCACCGAACCATGCCAAACGTCAATGCCCATCACTTATATCTTATAAATAATGACGTCACAGCATGACGTCACAAATGAAACTATGGTAAGTAATGTACAATAGTGGGCCACGACCCTACAACTTTATAATAGTTTTGGTTTTCAACTGTCACCGTGTGTTTACTGAGAACAGTCCTGGAATTTACTGAAAGACACTCGTAATTATACGGTGCTGCAGCTGACCGAACTTATCCTTCTTCTCTGATATGGCCTGGATGACGTACAGCTTTTCACCATTGATCTCAGCATCTTTGTACTTATCTGACAGTTCGTAGGCCATCTTCTCCGTTGCACACTCCAGATAGGCATAGCTACAACATACCGACACAGGTGTGAGACTAGCACTCGCAACATCGCATCCACTCAGACTCAACTCATTCTAATAGTCGCAAAAATATCTATTGCATACAGCATATTTTTTTTAGTAAAAAACACAGATCCAATGACTGCTAAAATTCCGAATTTGAAACCAATCGTTCATGCAATCTACGCATAAATTACAATCACTGACATCCTTAAAAATGCAAACCGAGCAGAAAGAAACGTAGTAAAAACGAATAAATAAGCAAAAGATCGACAACTAAACAAAATGAATTGAGCCGAGGCCGAGTAGTGGTGCAGTGTGATTAATGTGATGATGTGATGGACTGGCCCTCGAGGGGAGACAAGCAGTTGCCAGTGCACAGACATCGGCAACCGGCCGATGCACGTCCTTGTGTCCAAATTAAGACAAACAAGAAATGAAACATGAAGATGTGGCCTCTGTTGCAAAGCGTATCCGCTGTCCAGCCGGGTGGATGAATAGAATAGTGTAGATTGCTGCTGCGCCGGCAGTGTTGTAGTATTCTGCCCATCATTATAGTTGACTGGCTAAAGCAGTAGCACTCGCCACTCTGTGTCCAATCATTGTGCAGTTTGTCCATGAGTACAAAGCTTGAGAGACGCGGTAGAACGAGTGCCGCGGTGGCGGCGCGGCAGCCGAGTCGAGACAATTACCCGAGTCGTTCAGAAGTCTCCTCGTTGCATGGAATAACAACTTGCAGTGCCTCCGGGAAGTGTTCACGTAGCGCAGCCTCGCTGACGTCGGCCGGCAGGTTGCCGACGTAGAGCATGCGATAGAGTGTCGGGCCTGAAAACAAATTGAAATAGACTGAGCCAGTTTACACGATGTACTGTATTGCTGTATCGCTGCCGCACATCCATCTGACCACCAGTTGGCTATCTGCAGCGAATGCAAGGACTGACCAACTCAAGCCGATCGGTGGCAGTCACCAGTCATGACAGACATAAGTCATAAATACAACAACATGCTGCCGACTACCATAAAAAAACACGGTTTTGCGTTTACTCCACCTGAAATGACAGATCCCAACAAGCTCTTGTTTTATCACAAATGTTCGTTTAACTTTTTTGTGTTAATATCTGTGAGCTCGTCGATCGATTGCCACGAAATTTTGCTATGTGATCGGAATTTGCTTGGACTTTACAATGCAGTGCAAAAATTTAGGGACTTCCCTGATAAAACAAAAATAAATCTGGGGCCAAAAACATGCAAAATTTGATGCAACTTGGATTTTGACAGCGAATATTTCCGGAACAAATAAAGATATTCAAAACTGGATAACTAAAAACTGATCAATCGCAGTTCCTCCTGGGTTCGGCAAAAAGTCCAGTAAACTATGGTTCACTGACAACAAAATTTGCTATGTCATTTTGACCCGCCAATAGATTTTTTTGGAAGAACATATTTCACCCACTAGATGTGTTGCATCCTGTAAATTTTGCACGCACTAGAGAATGACCAAGGTTTGCTAGCGCACACTGCAAAAGGGATGTAGGTCCCGACAGCAATTTTTTTTTACAAAAGGGGTCAATTGGCTTAAAATTCAGCGTATTAGCTGCAGTAACATTAAGGTTAGAATAAGGAACCTCACAAAACTTTGCCACATGATGTGCCATAAGGTAGCAGTGATAATATGAGTACAAATTTTTCGGCAGACTGCACCACAAAAATTTGGACGAGCAAAAAGCATCTATAATTCGGCACAACTTTGGTGAACAAGACTCTCATCATAAATATCTTTGGACTGGATAGAGATATCGACAAGTAGAAAATGGTATTATCAACTACAATCCCTGCCGCATTGGGGAAAATTGTGAACTTTGGTCCACTAACAACAGAATTTACGTTGACCCGCCATAAGTCGACACTGCACGTTTTGCGTATACTAATGCATTTGCGCTCAACCCATGTGACAAATGTCAAACACCTAAATTTTTCCCCAACCAGACCAGGTGCATCTGACCTGTTCAACAAAATGCTTGCATGCCGTACTTGCCTATTACACCATTACGCACTAGCATATCAGCACTATAACAGTCTGTATGTATACGAGTACTATACTACACTGTGGGCCATAAAAAATGTGGCACTTTACTTTTGTCCACGTCTTCGCCAATTATTGACCGATTTTCAAAATTCTTTCACTGGCACACTCTGCGGACAATTGGCAACAATGTAGTTATTATATATCCAACCACATCATAAATGCATCTCTAAAAATGCATCTTTGAAACACAAATGTAAGAAAAAACTAACAATAACAGCCAACATTTAGTTAAATAAAAAAACACTTCAGACCGACAGTGGAGTGAACGATCCACATGACCGTAGACTGCGTTAGACCCACACAGTCTATTGTCATACAGACCATTCCCTGCAATGTTGGTCAGAAGTGTTTTTTTTTCAATTTTGGCAAAATGTTTGTTTGCTATTATCGCTATGCATTCATATTTATTCATATTTCACAAGGCATTTACACATTTACAGTGTGGCGGGATATAAAACAATCAGTTAATCACGTTATTGCAAAATGTCTGCAAAGTGACCAGGGAAAAAATTTTGAAAATTGATCTATGATTAGCGAAGATATGGACAAAAGTGAAGTGCCACGGTTTTCATTGGCCCACCCTGTAGATGACTTACAGCTATTAGACACTCAAAGACAATCTAGCACAAATATTATACCAGGTAACACATGCTCATGATGAAAATGTACGAAGCACTATATAACCTTATCGCAGCATCTTGCAATTTAATTACCAAGCAACTGCAAGTCAAATTATCACTCAGCTCGAAATGTTTAAATTCTGATAGCGAATATTAACTACATGAAATAAATGATATATTAGTCCAAATAACTATGTAAAATAATGGGTACCGTATTATTTATACAGGCAGCTATGGCTAGACACAAACAAAAAGGTGTACAGATGTAGCCTAAGGCTAAACGAATGGGAATAAACAATTGACAACATTCTCCAGGATGTGGACTGAACTAGTGATGTGACATACACACGGCTGCAGCTAACCTTTGCGGTCACAATCTTCCTTCCTCAGCTTTGACATAATGTGACCTGCAGCAGCATAACATAACGCAACAATTCAATCCTTTCACAATAACAATAATAACTAAAAATTTGGGGCAAAGCCCAACATGAGTCCGCACGGCGCCCTAAGTTAAACTGGGGGACAATTTAGGGGGCTCACATTCCTCTCGTAGCAAAGTCACGTGGCCTGAACTCCAATGCATTAGCATACGCAGAACGTGCAGTGTCGACTTAGGGTAAGTAGACATCAGTCAACTAACCATTGTCGTTAGTGGACCAAAGTTCACCAAATTTCCTTTGTTCAACGCGGGAGGGACGGTAGTTGATAATGACGTTTACCTCTTGTCGATATCTACATCCGTTCCAGAAATATTCGCGCTCAAAGTTGAAAGTTGTCCTAAATCACGCCGAATTTTGGACATTCTTCGCTACCTTAAATTTTAAGGGGGCGGTGCCCCCCAAAATTTGTATGCACATTATTGGCCCCACTTAGCGCTACATCACGTGGCAAAGTTTCATTAGGCTACTCCTTTTGGCTTTAAAGTTATAGTGGCTAATTCGCTACAATTAAGGCCAATTTTGGACCCCCTTTGAAAAAAATTGTAAGGGGAACCCAAATCCCCATTAAGGGGAGTGCTAGCAAGGCTTGGTCATTCTATGGTGCGTGTAAAAATTTGGGGGTGCAGCACCCCCTAGGGGCCGAAATCTGGTCTTCTGAAAAATGCGCTTTGGGTGGGTACAATTCCACATCGAGATCTCCAAGGTTACTGGACCAAACTTCACCAAACTTGTTTCGCCTAACGTAGGAAAAGTCGCTGTCGATCGAGTAACTCACCAATTCTGAATATCTTCATATCTTCATCCGTTTCGAAGATATTCGTCGCCGAACTTTGAAGTCGATCGAAATCGGGCCAAATTTTGCATGTTTTTGGCCCAAAATTTTTTTGGGAGGCTCCCTCAAAATTTTGGACCCGAATAATAAAACTGAACGCAGCTCCGAGTATTGTGCAAAATTGCATGCCGTTCGGTCGACACAGCTCGAAGATTGCGCAATAAAAAAAAGAAATAAATACCACCAAAACATAAGTCCTCCCGAAAACTATCGTTTCCGGGCGGACTAATAATAGCTAAAATGATAACAAAATTCTAGAGTATGACTGTATCCAGCATCTTCTGAGGAATATCCAAAGTGGAACCAGGTTGTACAGAAAATTGCTGAAGTAGTTCTCTACATTGGCTGAATTACCTTCTCACCAAGCAACCAACAACGCTGTATGAGGGACAACTGAACAACGAAATACATAAAGGGTGGTCCAAAAAAATGTCCGAACTTGTTTTTGTCAGAACTTCGCCAAACCTCTGCCAAATTTGATAATTTTTGGCACACAGATAGCCAAGACAATAGGATCATGTAAGATACACTCAATGTCTACCTTACATAATTTGTCACCACCCTACCATGTAACATACAGATGCTCCAAATTCTTACATTACGCGTTGATTATCAGTATTAGACCACCATGTACTGTGAGTAGCATAGCACATCAGCAGCAACGTACTCTCAGAATCATCTTTGTCAAAGTGTTTCACTGTCACACCTTCACGGAAGTTCTGCAGCTCAGCAATACAACTCTTTGCCTCGGAAATTTCAGAGAACTTCAGCTTCATTAACCTTTCGTAAAGACACAGGCACCACATATGCTGACACTACGAACGCATGCTGCTAGACTACGAAAAGCACAAATATAAACATTGAGCACTGTCAAAGAAAAGGGGGTCACCAGAATTTCAATGAAGATGCAATAATTTCTAAAGTAAGAAAGCACGCTGGAACCGCCATCAGTCTAGTTCCCACAATTTACTAGCACATACGGGGTTAATGTGCATGGCTTTTTCCACTCCATTACATTTTAACCAAACCCTTCTCTGTCACAAAATGTTACTCAGCGACAGTCGTTGAAAATAACTGTAACTCAGCTGGAATCTGTAGCGTAGCCAAATTGTACCTTGATATGGAAATAGCACAAAGATAAAGGTAAAGGTTGTCAATTTGTATAGCGCATCGTCGTGTACGACGTACACCTCTAATGCGCTTTTCGTCACTAACCAGAGCCATCGATCGCACAGCTGCCACGTGCAGCCTGCAAACACAGGCTGGCGCACCGGCCAGCCAGGCAGTCCAGTCAGCTGTACAAAGGTCCCCACCTTCCGTAACCCATATAATGGGTTACTACTCATTTAACCGACCCCGGAGGGATGGCAGGCTGAGTTGGCCTTGTTGGTTGACTGATAGCGGACGCCGTACCCACAAAGTGGTCAAGTAGCCATCCATCAGTCTAGCGCAGAATAAGGAAAGTCCGCCGGCCAGGACCGACGTTCAAACCACTATGTTACGCCACCAGCATGTTACAACAATATGAGGCTGTGTTAACATCTGAGAAATTGTACAGCAGCCAGCAAAAGCATTCCGAACTGTATGTGTCACTAGAAAAGCTGACACACAAAGCAACGACTAGAGTTCGAACAATACTAGAATTAGAATATTGCTTGATATTTGCTAGTATTGGGCAGTATTCGGTATTGGCCAATACTTTCATTGCCTGAGAGCCCCAATACCAATACCATTCAGACAGCTGTGGGTGTCGCATCATTTTTGTTAATCGGCGATTGAAAGTTATAGCGTCCAACTATGTGGCATGCAGGCTCGGCTTGAAAAGTGAACTGCTGTTGTTGCGTAACGGTAGTAAATGTCTAAATGGGCAGTCAGCATTTCCCTGATTTCTACTAAAATCCCTAACATTTGAAGATGATGATGAAGGACGAATTAAATTTAGCGTGGCGTTAAGTCCTAAGACTACAAGGACACATAACAATAAGCCTGAACAGTGAAGTCACGTAATAGTAGTCAGTGCAATGAGACGTTGTTAGTTATGACTGTAAGACCGGGCAAAAAGTTCGGTTTTCAGTCTGCTGCGGAAAACTTGCAACGACGGAGACGACCGGACCGAATCCGGCAGACGGTTCCAGACAATTTCCCGGTCATCTGTAAAATTCCCCAAGATTTCTGGATTTTGCAGGCAAACGGTCAGCGTGCACAAACACAGACACAGGTTAATACTGACCCTCGTGGTGATTTGCCAGGCATTGTGTCCTCCAGAGTCAGTTCAACTGACGATGCAGCCTCGGCCTGTTTGTGAATGGCCTCGCTGTAGATGTCAGCTGTCGTCAGTGGGTAAATCACAACACTCTGCATGCGTCCGTACACCTCCAGATCTGATGCATACAATAACATTCACAAATTCCCCAAGTTTTCTCAATTTTTCTAGAGCCATAAACTTACTCCACCACAGGTTATTGCAACAAAAATTTTTTCTAATAATGGTAATTAGAGAGAGCGCTGCAAGCTTCCGCAACGAGGTACGAGGTAGAGCCGCGGCTGCAAATGTATTTTAAAGCATTTCCGCACCCTGGAAACCGCATCTGACGGCACTATTTTGTTCGCTACAAATTTTCACTGAGCTTGGACAGAATTCCCCGATAGTTAGTTCCCTGAGTTTTCCAGAATCAGAAAATTCCCCAAGTATTCCAAGTTTTCCAGGTACTGTTGGCCTCAAAAGTCAACATAACAGCATGACTAATGCAATATGGTGCACAATGTGAACACAAATGAATGAACATACAGGGTGGTCCATAAAAAAACATGGCACTTTACTTCTGTCCATATCTTCGCCAATTATTGACCGATTTTTCTGCGCGACAGCATGCGTCTTAGCCATTGTCTGGGCGTCCGTCCGTCTGTCCGTCACAATGAGGTAAAATCAAGCTAAAATCACGAAATCTTCACTGTGGGTTGCCGCAAGACTGTAGTTTATCATGACAAAATTTTGGGCACCTGGGTGAAGGGGTTCCTCTCGAACGGGGGCATGAAAGAGGGGTATCCCCCTAAAATTTGCTGATTTTACCTCTGTTGGCTCGGATATCGTGTAAACAGTTACAGATAGGCACAGACATGCTGCTTATTATTAAAAGCACTGGTGACGAGCTTCTATAAGTTCATAAGAATGTCAACATCGATATCGATGACCTTGAATGACCTCGAACCACCAAAATAAGCTGTTTTAGTAATTTTTTTGCGATTTTGGGTTGTGGCACACATTTTAAGAGTGAATTGCGCCAAAATGGCTGGAGACAGATCAAGACAATCGACACACAAAATTTTCAGCATTAAACGTAGATTTTATTGCTGCAAGTTCTGATCCCCTACGTTCACAGAGGGGCAGCATATGCGCTACGCAGTTGTCAAAGAAGGGTAGCCCCTAAAGTGGTTGTTTTACTGCTATTGGCTTGCGCAGCGTGAAAACACTTGCAGATAGATGCAGACATGCTACTTATGATAATGAGCACTAGTGACATGCCTTTTAATGGTATCAACGTCAATGACCTTGAATGACCTTGAACCCCAAAAATAGGGGGTTTTAGTGTTTTTTTGCGATTTTCGGCTGCAAGGCACACATAAAGAATATTGCATAGAAATGGCTGGAGATAGACAAGGACAAGCTGCAAACAGGACATGCTAAGGCTCTCGTGCATCTCATGAGCTTTGCTCAAATTTCTTGTCAAAATTCTTTCACAAGCACATTCAGCAGACAGTTTGCAACGATGTGGTTATCATATATCCCATCACACTAAAAATGCATCTCCACATTACCTTGTGAAATATAAATAAAATATAAATGTATAATGATAATAAAAAAGAAACATTTTGGTACATGAACAAAAAACACTTCAGACCAACATTGCGGTTAATGGACTGTATGACACTAGAGTGTGGGTCTAACACTGTCTAGTGTCATACAGATCATTCACCGCAATGTTGGTCTGACGTGTTTTTCCCATCTACCTAAATGTTCGTTAATATTGTTAGTTTTTATTACATTTATATCTCACAAGGTAGTGTACAGATGCAATTATGGATGCAAAATTTATATAATAACCATATATATAAATATAATAAATATATAATAACCACTTTATTGCAAATTTTCCGCAGTGTGCTGATGAAGAAATTTTGAAAATCGGTCAACAATTAGCGAGGATATGGGCAAAAGTGTAGTGCCATGTTTTTTATGGACCACGGTGTATGAGATGGACTTACCTTTGGTGATTTCTTCTTTGAATGGAACGGTGATCTGCTTTGACTGCCAGACGACATAGAACACATCCTCTGCAAAAGCAAACACACAACCACACAGAGCTCTTTCCGCAACAAGTTCCACACAATGAAGTGGGGATCTTGCAATCTCGGGGGGGGATCCCAGCTGTTTTTGCCAATCATAAATCCTGAGAATGGTAGTATCCCAATCCCAGGATTTTAGGATTACAAAATTGGTTAAAATTGTACTTTTTGCATGTTGAATGATACAACTAACAATTCTAGCCATCTGACGAATGCACGCTTAAGTCCTACTCCTTGCTACGCAGTATGTACTGTAAGTTGTATTTCAACAGTCAGTCACTTGATCATTTCAGTTTATATATAAAGGTAAAGGTTGTCAATTTGTATAGCGCATCGTCGTGTACGACGTACACCTCTAATGCGCTTTTCGTCACTAACCAAAGCCGTCGATTGCACAGCCGCCGCGTGCAGCCTGCTGACACAGGCTGGCGCACCGGTCGGCCAGGCAGTCCAGTCAGCTGTACAAAGGTCCCCACCTTCCGTAACCCATATAATGGGTTACTACTCATTTAACCGACCCCAGAGGGATGGCAGGCTGAGTTGGCCTTGTTGGTTGACTGATAGCGGACGCCGTACCCACAAAATGGTCAAGCAGCCATCCATCAGTCTAGCGCAGGATAAGGAAAGTCCGCCGGCCAGGACCGACGTTCTAACCACTATGCTACGCCACTAACTTATATACCTTCCAATAGGGGCCTGCTACAATATGTGCATAAAATAAGTCTATTGGGGATACAAAAATAATACACAATGGACAGCGTAGACTAGCAACATTCTACCATCCCAGACACAGAGACTACATCAGAATCCACTGCGTCACTAAGGAAATCTAATAATCTCCTCTGGCCATGCCTAAGCAAATCAAAAACAAGAACACCAGCTGTTGCTAGGGTGGGCCGACTAAACTGCCTATATCAGAAGGCAACCGTCTGACTTCCGGTCGTGGAATAAAAGGATTTCCCAGAATAACTGCAGTCCCATACACACTGTGGTGACGATGCTATATCAAATGCTACAATCAGTGCTAGAATAAGATAACGTAAAACTAAAACAGCAACTTTGCATTCAAAAGTGCATGCAACCATTGCAGATAGACATGGTTACTATTGACAGCTTAAATAGAAACTCGTCATCGCCCTATCCAACAGTACCATCACCAACCACCTATGATTTACCATTAAGCGTTTTAGCCACAATACATGAGTTACAGACAATGACGACAACAACGACAGACAGATGACACATCGTGCCAAAAACTTAAGACCCAACGGTCAACCAAAAAATTCTTCAAAATCTGTACTTGCGCTATCTTAGATACAAACCAAACAATACAATTTCTAACGCACTCCCAATCTGGGCTCAAGTAGGGAGAGCACCATATCTCTTGCCCACTACCACTACAGACTAAAGTTTCTTTGGCGAAGGTAATCATAAACAACAACAAGCAATACACAAAGCTTGCTTACTATCTTTGTCGACATCAACCGCTAGTTCTCCGGCTTGTTCGTCATTCTTGACGTGATCTGCATCATCGACATGTGACGTCGTCGAGGCATCAGTCTGCTCAGCCGCAGCACGAGTTGTCTTACCCTCGGCTTCTTCTGTCTTCACTTCGTCCACTACTTCCACGGCCTTCAGCAGCTCTGCCTCCGTACCAGGCTCCTCAGCTGTCTTCACGTCATCTGATCCACAAACAAACATATCACTGTATCTAGGGGTTAATTTTCAAGAACTAAATGTCAGCATCATTTCATATTATTACACATTACACGCCGTCGTTTTCACTGTAAAACTGCATGCAATCAGATTGAAATTCTGCCAACATGTTCATTTACAGGTTTCTTCTATTCAGAAGCTGCATGTTCACGTAACCTGCAACCTGTACGTTTATGCTGCTAAATATAAATATAAATATACTGAAATAAAATTCCAGGACTTCCAAAGACCTAGATACTCAAATTCAAGAACTTTCTAGGACCAGGGGCTGTTTTAAAGAACTTTCAAGGCCTTGAATTCTAGAAAAAAAATTCTAGAACTTTCAAAGATGTGTGGGAACCTTTATGCACTGGAGGGAAAGCAAAAGAATCTAACATGCTGATGTCAGCGAAACAAAACCAAAAGTTGACAGAGCTTACTACAAAGCGGTTTTCAAAGAAAAAGAAAGTCTAGCATTTTATGATGATAAAAAAGAACAGCACTAATTACCATCTCCCTCATTCCACTCGACAAACTCGTCGGCATCGTCGTCAGCATCAGTAGTGTCAACAGCGCAAGTGATCTCAGCAGCCTCCGTATCATTCTTCTCAGCTTTATCATCCGTCTCACACTGCAGCATCTCCTGCTGACACGATTGCTCCTCTGTACCTGCAGCACAGTGAAAGACTATATTTCATGGATTGGATAACACAAATACACCTGGTACTACGAAATCATTCTACACTTTCGTTAATATTGTTCGTCTGTGATTCGTCTGAACAGACATTAACATTTTACTGTTTTATTCTGCATTTTAGACGATGGATGATACATGCAGCCAGTAACACATATCAGTATTGGCTTTCAGCTAGGGATGTAAAGCGATATTCGATATTTGTTCAGTTTGATCAAATTTCAAATTGAATAAAGAGTTGTTTGATATTTAATTTTTTTAAAATTTTAATTTTTAAATTTTAAGTTAGTTAAATTTTAAATTTGTTTGTTAAATGATGCACATCTATGTTAAAGGTGCAATAAATGGCTGTTTACTGCCAACAATGTCATGTGCTGTTTATTTCCCACTGCTGCATGCGGCCATTCTCACTGCGCTGCTGTACGGTAGGCGGCCCACACCGCCCCAGGGCACACCCACATGCAGGGATCTCCCACACAACCAGGGCACACAGTTACTCTATTGTGCATTGCTCCAGCAGTACCGACTGCTGACTATCTAATCACCCAGTCCACTAAACGCTGCAGGCACACCGACTTTTGATGCTCTCCCAGTCACACTGTTGCTAAAATTGCTTTACAGGAACCAACTGTCAAAGCTCAAACATGAACTGCCCTTTAGGCTAAGCTAAGCTAATATAGGCATATGTGTCGAAACAAGTGGCTAGTTGCCGCATAATCGCATTGTTAAATTTATTCAGTCATATGCTATATAAGCATTACTGTTTTTTGTTACTTACTTTATGTTTACAATCTGCTGCCCTGTTTTGTTTACATTTTGCAAGTCATCCAATCGAACAGTAGTTTTGTCATGTGTTGTGTATTTGAAAAAAAATAACACAACATACAATGTCACAAAGCGAATATTAGACACTAACAACAACTTTAATTACAAAAATACATGATTTGGTACAAAAATGCATGGTCGAATGCCGTTCCTTCTACAGTAGGCATTTTACGGTAGGCCTACTACTTATTCACTATCGGTACTCAAATTCAAATATTCAAATAATAAAAAACCGAATACGGGAAAAATTCAAATAATACGTCCTTACTTTTAGCCAATGCACATTATCTTCACACATGGCTTTACTCTCTGGTAGTAAATATGTAGCACCTTGGAACTCAGCCAGCCAAAAAATAACGACACTGCTACGCAAAAGAGCAGCAAAACGATAATAGAAATTAGGGACAGGACTAGGTGAGGCCACCTGGCGCTGTAAGTCTAATTATCATCTTGGTCCACAAGTTATGCAGAATCATCATGCATGCTGTCGATTATTGAATGTGGTAATTTGCCCATTTCTCCAAAACTGCTCAACACATCTTGCTGAAATTTAGCCTCCATTCCTTCCAGGTAAGGGTCGTCCATCCCCCAATGTCGGTCTTAGTTCATCTGGATCTGGATCTGGATAGTTAGTCAACAGAGCCCCAGAACTGGGACATCACACCGACTATGGTGCAGCATGACTGGCCAAATGGCTCTTAAATAGTGCTAAAAAATAAATAGTGCTAAAAAGCCGCTGACATGACGGACTGAGGCAAAATGTTCCAATCTTTCACTGTTCTGATACTGTAAGACTGTCTGTAGTTCTCAGTATAATACCTCACAGTAACCAGCTTCTGTTGATTTGCATCAGCGCCATGAGAAGGGATGACCAATGCTAAAACAGTTAAAAAAAATAAACTATAAAAAAAACAAAGCGAAAACATGAGGCCTCACATTACCATGTATCACTGGCCTTATGACAGCGAACTGTGTAATAAAACAATCCCCAAAATGCCACAGTGAATTGGAAAGAAATAGAAGAAAAACTACCAGATTTGCTCGCTTCAAGTCGAGCGACGAGATCAGCCTTGCGGCCTGTCGTCTGCAGACCACGTTCCACCAGAGCTGATTTCAGCGCCGCAACAGTCCGCGATGACCAGGTCGGTATTCCATTGTCAGCATCACCAGTGACGTCATCGGTGACGTCATCAGCAGCAACTTCATACATCTCTCCTTCCGCATCAGCCGCTATGTCCAGCTCCGCTTCTATAGCTACCGACTCTTCAGCTGACATCTCTACAGAACATTCATTCATTCACCTCAATCTCTCAACCACAAATTAACAGTCATCGTTATTCGCTGAAAAGAGAGTCACTCACAAAAAACCGTAATGTTTGTACCTCAAGTGTGCAACCATAGTCCCTTAAGGTATACGCGTGCGTGCACACACAAGCTGCTCACTTCCTTTTGGTAATCAGTGCCGATCTGAGTCTGCTAAAGCCAGGGACACGGCAGCTTTCGACATGGCGACAACCGCGACTGAACCGTAGCTTCACGGATTGCCAGTCGACCAACTAGCTCCTCAAGTCTAAGTAGACCGTCACACGCAGCCGGTGCCAATTTTTGTAAGCATGTGCACTGCCATCGAACTTACTACCTATATTGTACACTAATTTATGGTGTGCATTACTGTAACATCAATCTTACAAAAATGCTAACCTTAACCCGATCACTAACCCTAACACTAACCCTAACCTTTATCTTCGTAAGCGAAAACTGTAATTTTAACATTAAGCACAAAATTGTACTATACTACACGTGAAATTGACGCCCCCTGGTGAATGTGAATGTTGCGTAATGATTCCTACACTAATTTATGGTGTGCATTTTGTCACATAAATCTTTGAAAAATGCTAACCCTAACCCGATCCCTGACCCTAACTCTAAAAAAGTGACATCATCTGTTGACTGTTGCTTTTGAAAACAGTGGTAAACTGTAACGTAGCCAGCGCCTCTGTATCTTTACACACGTTCAGTTTTATGGCGCTTTATAAGTTCGTTTTTAACTTAACTTCAACTATCAAAGAAGAAGTCATTCAAAGAAACTATATAATAAATGCAGTAACGGTAGGTCAGATTTGAAAAAGTACGTATTTAGCAACAGGGTAGTTGATCACTGGAATGCACTGTCTGACATGAGTGTAACCAGCAATACAATAAATCAATTTAAAAATTTGTTTGAAATGGGAACTGCAACCGGAAACACAAAGTTAACCTTAGTTAAATAACTAGTAAGCGTTATATGGCTTTTCATCATTCAATCAATCAATCTTTATTTGTCCAATAAAACAATTTAAAACATGCAAATGACAGTGCAGTAGGACCAGACAGTGAGACTAAAAGTACTGAACGCTGCCCTTAATACACAAGTACAGTCAAATAAATCCATAAGTTCTAAAGTTAGAACAAACAAGTACCAAAACAAGGTAGTAAAAACAACGACCAGGACAGTTGAAAAACAGGTTAAACAGAGCCAATACAGTAAGCAGAGAGATCCACAGTATTTATTGATCATTTGAATGCTATCAAGGTGGAAAAATTAACAATGTCAGGTGGCAAGCTATTCCAAACATTTATGACACGTTCAGTAAAGAAAACAGACCTAGTGGTATAACTACAAAGTACCAAAACAAGGTAGTAAAAACAACGACCAGGACAGTTGAAAAACAGGTTAAACAGAGCCAATACAGTAAGCAGAGAGATCCACAGTATTTATTGATCGTTTGAATGCTATCAAGGTGGAAAAATTAACAATGTCAGGTGGCAAGCTATTCCAAACATTTATGACACGTTCAGTAAAGAAAACAGACCTAGTGGTATTACTACAATGGTGCTTGAATAACTTGTAAGGGTGCCCACGTGTACTGCTCACTCGGAAGTCAAATAAATCTGACGAACATACTTTTACATGACCAAAAAGTATTTTATAACACCAGATGAGATCGTATCGCAAGCGTATAATCTCAAGTCTAGGCAGATGTAGTAGATTCAAACGTTCATCATAGCTGTAATTACCGAAACCTGGAATGCATTTGGTGAAACGATCATCATCATCATCATCATCAATGAATATCCGGAAGCAGGCCAGAGGCCTCTATTTCCGTCCGAAGTAGATAACATTTACACAAATATCAATAAATCTAAACTAAAACTGTTTTCACATTGACTTCCGGTACTAGATGTCGGATTTATAGTCATAATACAAACTAAAACCACGCCCAATCGAATCAAAACGTCTCTTAAAACTATTAACACTGCATGCTGACACAACATCATCAGGTAGTGAGTTCCATATCTTAACTAATCTATTTA
>Ga0209367_1005990_pt1 | contig 16837 bp, 9 predicted proteins | sample WorMetLIZISLAND2_FD_187412 | JGI IMG/M metagenome (GOLD analysis project Ga0209367, IMG submission 187412) | Marine gutless worms symbiont microbial communities from Max Planck institute for Marine Microbiology, Germany - Olavius geniculatus... ... | reverse complement strand
GAGTGCAAAAAACGCGCAAAATTTAGTACGTTTAACGACAACTTTCGACTTTGAGCGCAAATATCTTTGAACTGCATAGGGATATCGACAAGCGGTAAACGGCGTTATCAAATACAGTTAATTCCGCCTTGAATAAAAAAAATTGTGTGAACTTCAGTCCACTAACATCAGAGATTACACGGCTAATGTTTACCCACCAAAATGAAATTTTTCGGAAGACCATATTTCGGCCCCTAGGGGATGCTGCACCCCAAATTTTTACACGCGCTAGAGAATGACCAAGTCTTACTAGCGCACCCCCCACCAGGGACGCGGGCCCCCCTTACAACTTTTTTCAAAGGGGGGTCAAAAATTGGCTTAAAATGTAATAAATTAGCGCTTATAACTTTGGAGTTAGGGGGTGTAGCTCGACGAAACTTTGGCACTTGACGTATCTCTAGGTGGGGGTGTTGACGCAAGTACAAATCTTGGGGGCACCACCCCCCTTAAAATTTGGGAGGGCAAAAACGTTCAAAAATCGGTGCGATTTACGACAACTTTCGAGTTTGAGCGCAAATATCTTTGGAACCGATGAAGATATCGACATAATCTAAAAGGCGTTGATGAGAGCTATCCTTTCGGCGTTGAACAAAAAAAATTTGTGAAATTCGGTCCACAACGAACAAAGTTATAGGCGCTCATGTTGACCTACCCTAAGTCGACAATGCGCGTTCGGCGTATGCCAATGCATTTGAGTTCGGGCCACGTGACTTTGATGCCGGGGAAATTTCCCCCCTAATTTTCCCCAATTGGACTTAGGGCGCCGGGCGGACTCACGTTGGGCTTTGCCCCAAATTTCTAGTTTTTGTTAATTTATTATTATAGGGGCTGTTTAGTTAAGGGTCTGTTTTATTTGTTGACATATAGTCATTAGGAGTTTGCATTTTTTGCACTTTTGATAATTTGTGTTCCTTGTTTGCCAGTCCCTCCTTCTCAGGGCTTATCCCCTGAATTTTGAGCTTTTGGAAAATTGTTGGAAAATTTTTTTCGTGTTGGATTTTTGTCGAAACATGCAAAATTTGTGTCTAAAACTGGCATTTCGAACATATTTATTATTATTTAGCCTTGGGAAAAATTGACATTTTCGTCATCCATAATCTACTCTGTTGGTAATTTGCAGTGTCTGTCAGATGTTTTCAACTTCCTATGACTCCTACTTTTTTGTTTCACAATGCAGCTGATGTTTGCTACGTTGTGTGTGTCAGAAAAGAAAGCATCATGTTGCACATGATAGCGGTGAACTGGAATGGCTGGACTTACAGAGAAAAGTATGTAAATCACACCGTTCTTGTTTCTGTGCTAGTTTGATTTTAATTTTTTTAGGCCGATCGCTAAGCTGTAAGCTTAAGGTCGGCCTTTTGTCTGTCTGGTTGCCTGTCATGGATGTGCTGTGGCTAAACAGTGTAAGATACGGCCTAAGTTGCTATTGATCACTAATAGGAAGTCGCATACTGGCTTTCAAATGACATATAAATCGATGTTATTGGATGGCCTTGAAGGGTTATAATGCACTATGGGATGGAATATTTCAAGCTATAAGTGGCCATGTCTTGAAAACGGTGTGAGATAGGGCCAAGGTTACTATTCATCACTAATAGGAAGTGGCATATGCTCTTTCAGATGACATAAAAATGTTTGATCTTGGATGGCTTTTTAAGGTCAGTGACATTTAGTATGGTCGGCCCTACCCTAGCGACAGCTGGGCTTCTTGTGTTTTAACTTGCCATGTGTTTCACATTAGATATTATGCAGTGAACATTTCAGTACAGCATACAAAAATCCGACAAAATGCCTTGCTCACTGTTATTAGGTGCTGCTGTATGCTGGAATGTACTGTATTTATTTATTTATTTATCATATTACGTCATTGACTTCAAAGAACAATCACAAGTGTGGGCACATCACAGGGGAAGCTTCCACAGGGAAGCACGGCTATACAGAGCAGATTTTAGCTTATTTTAAATGTATCCACTGTAGTAAAGAGTGAAGTCAAGTCATTTCTAAGCCATAAGGCCAATAGGGTTGCACTGATCTCCATTTTCTTAGCCCTCAGTTAGACACCAGTTTACACTGCAAGACCATAGATATGAGGCTAATGCATTGTACACTGTGCCTGTTTACACCCCAGGTTTTGCTAGTACTCAGTGTGCCTACCCATGGAGGGATGGCCAGGCTGAGTTGATCTAGCTGGCTAATTACATAACCATCTGCAGACAATAACCCAGCCAAGTACTAACAACGCCCAGCATTGTTTAACTTTGTTGATGCAACCAACGACTTGTTACCAACTAAACCAAACTAACTAAGCCAGTGGACCAGTTGTTACAGTTAAATCAGAAATTACAGTTTGAGGCAGACTGTTCCAAACTGTATGTGAGGCGTGACAAAAAAGCACGCTCGGAAAAGCTCAGAACTGTTGCGCTATTCTGTAGAATGTTTTTTTCCACAGGATCGCAGTTGTCTATTGGCGTAAATGTGGTGAATTCAGATAAAAGATCGTATCGAAGCTGCCGTGAAGCAGCTGTTTGTTGTCACAATTCTGGCTGGCGTGGGTCATTCAGAGGGGATAGTTGATAACAATGCATCGGCTCGGCTGGCAGCCAGTGTTACAGGGTTCACGTTGCAGCAACACAGTCTCCTATGTACTCAGTATGCCTCTCAGCTTACCAGACCTACTCTGCACCTTGACAAAACAGGTACCTGTATCTTCCAGGCTTGAGACACCCAGTGGGATTTTTTAGGTTAAACCCACCCTAAACTCTGTTCAATTTTAGTTCCTTGTTTCCCTAATAATAATGAAATATTTTATTATAGCTAAGTTTTTGAAGCATTTTTAAAAGTTTCTAATTTGCAAGTAAGTAAGTTAATAAGTAAAGTCCAAATCCCGAATGCACTGAATACATTTTTGTTGTCAATACTTTGCGAAAAAAGTATGTTTTCAGCTGATGTTTGAAAGTGTCAGTAATGTTGGTATGTTGGTATATTTTATGCGGTGGGGAGCGAACAGAAACGCATATGAATCAATCATTAAAAATGGAAGAATTTAGTTAAATTTTTATTATCTAAATTGATGAACGCGAGTTTAAACTGCTATTTTGTAAGAAACTGTTTGGCAGAGATATTTTTGCAGTCTCACGAGTGTCTTCCAGTTTATGTCTGCATTGTTTCAAATTTTAGGAGATTTGTTACTGAAGTCAGAAGACATAGTAAATCGTTTGGTCAGCTACATGGCACCAGTAGCAGCTGTTGCATCATTGGATGGTCGGAGGTTCCTGTTGCCAGCTAGATGTCGTTTTCTTCTGTCAGATATATCAAATATTACTCCGCTGCTCTTTGGTATGCTTCTTGTCTCGTGTCATATTTCTTGTTCTTAATCCATGTCAGTGATGGAGACTGGAGAAAAGAAAAGTCTACTTTAATGCTATGATGTTGTAGAAATGTAATTACATGTAACCCGACCACTTTAGTCAGTAATTGGTACTTGAATTTGACTGCTGTCGCCTTGTGAAATGATTGGTGCGTGACAGTACTGTTATTTGTTATTTAAATGAACTTTGATTAAACTGATTATGTCCAATTTTTTTGTAAATTACAGTTTTAATTGTGTGTTTTCCTACACTGCGAAATTAACATAATATTGCTAAATGATGGGGCAGTGAACAACATGAAGTTGATGGACACTTTGACAATGTTGTGTCACAGTCAATACATATATCTTTAGTGATTGAAACCTAACAGTTATTAATTGCTTAATTGTTTTAAATTTATTGTTTTATATTGTAACTTGTATTGCAATATATTTGTAGTAGAGCTTTTGAATTAATGCATTAACTTAACGCATTCAGGAATAAACATGCACTTAAAAAATTAATGCGCATTAAAAATGAACTTAAAAATTTACTTAATTCTGTGAATCAGGAGTTCCAATATTCCACTGAACCATGATTATTTGACAATCAAATAATATTGAAGTAATTAGAAATTGTTTTGCAGGCCATTCCATCACTACTGTCATGGTCCTGCAACACAGGCATGACTTCGTGGGCTTCATTCCACTCACCCTATCGATGTAGTCCATCTACAATATCAGGAATATTAATGATGCATTATTAACGCATTAGCACGTGCATTAGCAAGAAATTTGAGCTAATGCTCACGAGATGTGTGAAAGCCTATAGCAGTTCCAATTCAGTAGTTTAGCTGAAAATTGGGGTGTTTATGCTAAGTTAATATACAAATACCAAATTCTCTATCTGGATCGCATAAGCCTAACAATAGTAATGTGGTGTCACCTTGTGAATGACATAGACTTGTTACGCAGCACGAAATCGCCAAAAAAATCTATAAAACCCTCTATTTTGGCGTTCAGGGTCATTCAATGTCATTGAATTTGGCGCCAATCGAGAGCCAGTATACGATTTCCTATTATTGATTAATAGTAACCTAGGCCCTATCTCACACCATTACTGAGATACAGCAACTTATTGGCCTAAAATCACAAATTTTGCCCACCCCCTCTCATTTAGCGCCTTCGTTCGGGGTAACCCCTTTTGAATTTATGGAAAGCTTTACGGTTCCTGAAACTAGAGTCTTCCATGCAGCTGACAGTGAAGATTTGGTGATCCTAGCTTGCACCGTTTTTGACTGATTCACCCGTGTGACAGACAGACAGACAAACGGACGGACGGACAGAATTGTGATGGCTAAGATGCACTGAAAGCAGTAGCTGCTTTCGCACGTAAAAAAATTAACGCTTTGACAGTAGTCATTTTGCCATGCACTGCAGTGCAGTCAAGGGCCCAAACTCACTTGAGCAATTTATGTAGATTTAAAATTTTTAAATTAGACATTTAATTTCGCATATGTTATATGTCAGTTTGAGCTTTATAAATATATGAAATTAATGTGCGATTTCAAATGAAATGCAGCATTACGTTACGTTGTGCTCAGAAATTTTAATTTATTAGTTTTCCTGGTGACATCATCAGCCTAGCATCATGAATATTATTGGATTAGCCGGTGATGTCATAAACCTAGGCTAGGCCATTAATTTTCATGAATCATGATGTCTTTAGGCTATACTAGTGTCGTCACTGGGGGGCCATCATGGCGGCGTGTTTTGTGTGTCATTTTCGTAGATTGTCAATTTTAAATGCACATTTTTCCGTGTTGACAAAATGCTGGGTGCCGACATTACTGTCAAACTTCTCAGAAGATTGTACTATTTTAGGAAAATGGTAAGTTAAATTTGGTGCCCATGGACCTTTAAGTATGGATTGCGCTGAATTATGAGAATGTTGCAGCTGTTGGGCTTATTTGTGAAGTTGTCAATTGACTGCAGATGCTGCAAAGTACGACTGCATCGTTATTGATCCTCCATGGCAGAACAAATCCGTCAAGAGAAAAAAACTGTTAGCAAGTTTTCTCCGCATGTTTGTTTTTTCTCATTTATGAGGAGCTAAATTTAGCTTTCACTGATTCGTTGATTGTGCATATGTTTGTATAGCTTATTTTAAATGTATTTTGATTCTCGTGTTGTTACAGGTTGCACTTGGCAACGTTATATTAAATAAATATATGATGACGATTGACGAATATATGATGATATGATATTTGCAGTTTGTATGACTGTATAGCCTGTTATAAGAAAGCCATCTCAGCTTCTGTTCAACTGACTGCTTGTAGGGTTATTTCACATTTTTCAATTGCGGAGAATTATTTTTTTGCGGCAGAACCTTTATGCTCTTTCCGTCAGTCATCAGAGCACTGCACTGTCATAGCACTGAGTCTGTTGTGGCTGTACTTTTTACACATCTTTCTGGCAACTGCTTGGGTGAACCTATTTTTGTACCATCCATTTATTCTGAAGCACTGCCGGCTGGCACATGTTTCACTGGTTCATATACAGGGTGGGCCAAAAATGGCTCCATTTTTATATGCCCCAAGTATGTCAGATGTTAACCGATTTTCATTTTTTTCTATCAGAATCAGGAAAAAATTTGCTATTACTAAAGATCCCACCATATTGCCATTGTGTTGCTACACTACTTTATGTCTTATAAAAGCACCACAAAAAAGATGTGGCATTCTGCCTTTATGGCCAAGACTTACTTTATAAAATGTTTTGCTTACCTTTACATTTTCTTCTGTTTATCTCTTGACATCATCACTGACATCATTGGAATTTGGTCAGTGTTTTTTGAGTTTTATTTGTTTTTAATGGATTTTGTGACTATGGAAGAGGGACGCTTAACTTCTGATGATCATAGTCTGATTTGGAATCTGCGTAAGACACTGACTGTTTACAAGGTAGTGTAGTGACACATATGAGGTGTGTTGAGATCTTTAATGATAGTGTTATTACTAATATTCTCTTGAGTCTTACAGTGAAAGAATTTTGAAAATCGCTTAATATTTGATGAAGTTAAGGTGTACAAGAAAATGTTGCCATTTTTGTGACTGCTGTATGGTTTAGATATGGCATGTTAGACATTTGTTTGCCACAACTACCGTTAGCCGATCTGTATCCCACCAATGCTCAGGCCATGTTCACATAGACACGAGTCCGGGTTTCGATTTACGAGTGAATGCTTTGCGAATAAAACTACAATATTTCACTGTGCATATCATTAATAATTTTACTAACTCCGCACCTCTAGCAGTAAACATTTAACAGTGATGTAAGTTCTGACGTCACACAAGCATCATAGGTTGTATAAATTGAGTTAATGTTATTTGCCTTTGTTTCCTTGACAGGTAAGCCAAAATGTGAATGGTTGCCGTTGGAATACATTCAAACTTGTGTTTACTGGAACCCGTAAATTGGTACTCGTACTTGTACTTGGATCCATGTGAACACGGTCTCACACTTCTTTTTGTCTTTTTTTGTCTGTCAGTCTCTCATATCTATGCTGTGCACTGTGTCTCTATGGTTTAGATACAGCACGCTGTCAGACAGTGATCTGCTGCAGTTGCCAGTGGCTGGTCTGTGTACCCAGAATGCTCTGGTTGTTGTGTGGGTCACCAACAAGCTACGCCAGCAACGCTTTGTGAAAGAACGTCTCTTTCCACACTGGAGCGTCACCGGCTTGGCTGACTGGTACTGGCTCAAGGTAGATATTGCGTACATCAAGCTGACCACAGACTCTTAAAAATTCTTGAAAAAAATTTCCATTTTCCAGGTCGTGGAAAGATCTCAAAAGCCAAACGGGGTTTTGAACGTTTTTGGAATTTGATGTCTTAGGGTGTTGGAAGTCCTTGAATTTTGTTTTTCAGAAGCATTCTGATCGCAATCAGGTGATGTGAAATTTTTTTCGTATGATGCCAGAAACATCTAATATGATGTGATAATATATTGTGGGAATGGGTCTCAAAAGGTACTTGGAAGTCCTTGAAAAGTTCTTGATTTTTTTGCCTGAAATTGTGGTTATTCTGACACATAGGATGTGTGCCACAGTGTTGCTCTGACCACAGCACTGCAGTGCAGCAGCCGTCGCTGTGGTTTAATAGCTCACTTTGCAGTTAATCCACATTTCCGAGTTACAGATGTTCCTCCCCTAAGGGGGTACGATTACGAGTCCAGGTTTTGGCTTACGGCTCATAGAAGCTGTACTCGTACAAGTGTAGCTTTCACCATCACTCGTATAACACAACAACTCAACGCCTGTCGGCCATATTGAATGAAATCAAATCGAGGAAATGCTTCAGGAATAAAACAACAATATTCCACTACAAAGTTACTATTTTACTGACCACACACTTTTTTAATGATAAACAGTTTTACAATAACATCAGCTCTGACGTCAAATATGCGCCATAGCTTAAAAATTATAAATTCTATTAATGCTATGTACCAGTAGTTTACTTCGCACGGGTTGGATAAAAACACGACCTGTACAGAAAGTACTTGTATGAGTGAAATTTACAGGTAATCCGTACTCGTATGTATGTGAGCGGCCGCTGTAGTGCCATTGAAATACACGACGGGTACCCGGAAAGTGCCGGACTTGTACTAGTGTCTATGTCAATGCAGCCTTAGACCTTTTGCCCCCCGGGACATTCTGACCCTTGCGTGGACATTTTGCCCACTAAAATATTGCAGATGGACAGCAAAAACAGTCTCACAGCAAAGACGATTGACAAAAATTAGATAACAGATGGAGATGGATGAATGGAGAAAAGAAGTCCAGGGACATATCATTTCGGGAAGAAACGTCCAATCTAGGGGCCAAACGTTTTGTACCAATCTTGTTGGAAAAATTAACGCAAGCACTTTGAAACTACAAACTTATGTCTTTGCTTTCTTCTTGGATGTGATAAAATATATACAAGTTCCATACAGTTAGGTGGAATAGGGTTAGTATGAAGGTGTCACCAAAAGAGTGTCGCATATTTGGCTCGCTCTGTTGCCTTTTTACGCGCGAAAGCAGCTACTGCTTTCAGCGCGTCTTAGCCATCGCAATTCTGTCCATCCGTCTGTCCATCTGTCTGTCACACGGGTGGATCAGTCAAAAGCGGTGCAAGCTAGAATCACCAAATCTTCACCGTCGGCTGCCCGGAAGACTCTAGTTTCAGAAACCATAAAGCTTTTCCATAAATTCGAAGGGAGTCACCCCGAACGAGGGTGCTAAATGAGAGGGGAGTGGGCAAAATTTGCAATTTTTGGCCAATAAGTCGCTATATCTCAGTAACGGTTTGAAATACGGCCTAGGTTACTATTAATCACTAATAAGAAGTCGTACACTGGCTCTCGATTGGCGGCAAATTCAATGACCTTGAATGACCTTCAACGCTAAAATAGGGGGTTTTATCATTTTTATGGATTTTTTGGCGATTTCTGGCTGTGACACAAGTCTATATCATTCACAAGGTGGCGCCACAGAACTATCGTTATGCAATCCAGATAGAGAATTTGGTATTTGTATATTAAGTTAGTGTGAACACCCCAATTTTCAGCTAGACTACTGAACCGGAACTGCTATAGGCTTTCGCACGTCTCGTGAGCATTAGCTCAAATTTCTTGTTTGCCTTTAGCCATCCTCCTGTTCCAAGTGTACTGGTATAGTCCACAGAGTGAATCGTTGTTCTCCATACAGAGCTGTTGTCCAATTTTCACGGATTACATTTTTAAGCTTGAGTTTCATCAATGAACTGACAATATCCATCCATCCACTGTTTTTGCTCTTCTTTTTCCTATTCCTAGGCAGGTTCCTCTTTTCTTTTCCTTTTCTTTAGCGATTTTTCTTTGCCTCACATGGTGCAATCAAAATATCTGTTGTGTGACTGGGTAACTTCACTTTTTTTGACGTGCTACAGCTTTGCTGTAGGCATCTTTGGCACGAATGTCATCTGTCATCTGTCGTTGTCTGTAACAGATGTATTGTGGCTAAATGGTAAGTCGAGCAGGTCAGTGATGGTACCATCAGATAGGGTGCTGGTAACTTCCTATTGGCTGTCAATAGTACCCATCGTATGTTACCATGTCTCCATCTGCAGTGGTTTGGCTGCAGTTTTCAATGGAAGGTTTCAAGCTATAAGTGGCCGTATCTCAGAAAGGGAGAGATAGGGCCAAGGTTACTATTAGTCACTAACAGGAACTGGCATGCGCCTTTACAGATTACATGAAAGTTTTTGTCTCTGGATACCTTGAAGGTCGGTACTGCAACAATAACTGTATAGGCTGTAGCACGTTTTCTCTAGTGACAACTGGGCTTTCTTGTTTACTTAGACGTTTGCTGAGCCAATTCGCTGAGCTCAGGTTTTGTCTAAGTGCATACATCAGTCAAACCGAAAGTGATTTTGCTAGCCTTGCACGGAGCGGAAACTTCAGTCTAAGTTTGAAGTTTTCGCTCAGCTAAGTGGCCCAGCAAAAGTCAAATCTAAAAGTATGGTATAAGACTTAAGTACATACTTAGACCAATGTTTAGTTGAACTTTGGCCTAAGTGCAGTCTTCAGCATTCGGCTGTGGGTTTTGCTCAACAAATTGGCTTATTGAAAGGCTAGAACTTATCTGCTGAGTTAGCCGAAGTAGCTCTTTGGTATTATGTGAATGTGACATGTTAAGGTGACACAGGCTGGTGACCCAGTCTGTGATCTCGACTCCAGTCATACTAGCAAGAGACCGTATGAGACGCTGATTGTGGGACGTTTGATGACAACAGATGAGCCTCTAGCTGAGTGTATCCAGCTGCCTGCAGAGCACAGGGTTATTGTCAGTGTTCCATGCAGCATTCACTCCAGAAAGCCTCCACTTGCAAGTCAGTTTATCTCTTCAGGCTGCCCATATGCAGTAACGGGAGGCCTTAGGTTTCACTCTCTTATTTTTTTCTGTTTTACTTTCTCTCTGAAACCAAGTAATAATAATAATAATAATAATAATCTGACTTGTAAAGTGCCAGTATGTGCTAAAAAAGACTTCAGTGGCGCAGACAGAGACCTAAATTTGGAGGAAGAACGACCCTTACTTAGAATTGAGACCAACTTTCAGCGAGATCTGTTCAGGGGTTTTGGAGGGAGGGAGGAGCAGAGGCATTTTGCCACATTTTTAATTGATGGCCTGACGAATCAGCAGCCGTGGATCAAGACTTTGTGGTTTTTGAATACACTCATAGGCTGAAACGTAACTTGATAAGTTATAATAAATTCATCAAATAAAAAAAACTTTTTCTTATTGTTTTGTTGACGTTTCAGCAACCGCCGCTGCCTTCGTCAGAATGACAGTCCGCCAGTTGTAGCTGTGGCGGACAGTCTCAACCACGTCATAGACTGGGACCACGCCAAGTTGATCGACAGAGAAAGCAACAGAATGGACCGATGGATCAGGGAAGCGATACACATTAGAAAAGAACAAGACAAGTCAATAAACCGAGACGAAGGGTCCTACCAACTTTCACACATCTATGACTACTTACTGTTTGCCGCAGCTACACCTGGCAGACAGTCGTTTTGATGAAGGCAGCAGCGGTTGCCGAAACGTCAACAAAAACAATAACAAAAGGTTGTAATTTGATGAATTTATTATAACTTATGAAGACTTTGTGGTATTTCCTAAATCCACACTACATGTGCTTTTTGTCCCTGGTCTAATGCGACTCGGGCCATGTGACGTTGGCAGGCCCGTCTTTAAGGGGGTGGCACCTACTGCTTTCAGCGCGTCTTAGCCATCGCAGTTCTGTTCGTCCGTCTGTTTGTCTGTCCGTCCGTCCGTCTGTCTGTCACACTGGTGGATCAGTCAAAAACGGTGCAAGCTAGGATCACTAAATCTTCACCATCAGCTGCCCGGAAGACTCTAGTTTCAGGAACCGTAAAGCTTTTCTATAAATTCGAATGGGGTCACCCTGAATGAGGGCCCTAAATGAGAGGGGGATGGGCAGAATTTGTGATTTTTGGCCATAAGTCACTGTATCTCGGTAACGGTGCGAGATAGGGCCTAGGTTACTATTAATCACTAATAGGAAGTCACACACTGCTCTCGATTTGCGCCAAATTCAATGCCCTTGAATGACGTTGAACGCTAAAATAGGGGGTTTTATGGATTTTTTTGGCGATTTCCGGCTGCAACACAAGTCTATATCATTCACAAGGTGGCGCCACGCTACTATCGTTATGCAATCCAGATAGAGAATTTGGTATTTGTATATTAACTTAGCGTGAACATCCCAATTTTTAGCTAAACTACTGAACCGGAACTACTATAGGCTTTCATGCGTCTCGTGAGCATTAGCTCAAATTTCTTGTTTCCTTTTGTGGACTTACGGCGCCGGGTGGGCTCATGTTGGGCTCTGCTCCAAATTTTTAGTTTTGTTTGCTGGAGACTGCTGTGCAGGGTGGTGCAAAATAAATTGCAGCGCATACTACATTGGCGAAACATCTTCGTACTAATCTTGTTGGGAAAATCACTGCAAGCACTCAGAAACTACAGTTGCCCTCCCTAAATTTTGGGGTTTCGGAATATTGCTGGAAAATATTTAATCTTTTTGTCAGGAAATTTTGTTTGACGGTGCAAAATTTGGGCTGAACGACTTACTTTTGGGGAAATTAAGGAGCAGAATTTAAATTCTGAGCACTGGTAATGGGATCGTAAATTTGGCTGTCTGTCTGAATTTTGTTGGAGACCTGCAGCTCTGTGTCGCAAGTACAAACTGGCTTGTCGCAACTGGTGCTAACAGACTTGTTGAATAGCTGCCCTGCGTCGATTGCGAACTTTATCTGGTTCACTGATGACAAACTGTTGAAGTTTTAACATTGTAGCCACAAAAAACGCCCAAAATGATCACTGTCATACACTTGTGGGGATAGCTTAACTTTTACACCTTCCAGCAAGGCAGTGCACCAACACGCACCATTTGCAAGATGATTGAGTTTTGGATTGCGAGACGCCTGATTTTATGCCCCCATGTTGCTTAGTGCTACGGTGAACATTTTTCATCAGTGATCAAGATAAATTTTACCATCGAAGCAGAACAGCAACTGACAGAACCAGTTGAGACAAACCAGTTTGTACTCACGACACATTATGATGTTAGCGTTACATCACAACTGGCAAAGAATATTTAACTAAAGGTCACATTTTGTTGAAATATTTTGAATTGATATTTCTTCAGCTACATCTGGTAAAAAAATTCATGCAAATTGATCACCATTTGGCTGAGTTAATCAAGAAACAAAATGGGCATCTTTTGTGAAACACCGTATAGATATATGCTGTGTCACTTGTGCTGCATAGATATACTGGCACCATATTTGCCCAAGAATGCGCAGTGTTTGGAGTTATTCGCTAGAAACCTGTCACCCGGATGGACAAGCTGGGGAAATGAGGTATAGCGCCATAGCTAGAGTGAAGATTTTAAGTTTAAAATACATTTGAAGAATTTTTACTACCTAAATACCTTTCTGCCAGTAAACTGCCATGACGACTGCTTCTTCTGTAGTCTGCGATTCTTCATGTTAATTTTTTTCTGTTTTACCAGACTTTTTCATTTTTGCTGACCACTTTGGAATTCTCTCAGTTCTGGGTTTTCAGACGATTGGTCAGCATTGGTCACTTTGCTATTACCATTCGCTGCATTTTGAACGAATGTCAGACTATAGCTGTAATCACATTGACTAAAGTCCTAAAGTCCTGAATTTTGAGTTTTCAAAAATCAGGACCTGAGAAGTCATGAAATTGTACATAGGTGCAAACAAGTCCTGAATTTGACTAGTTTCTCCATGTACTGAGTAGTTGAATTGTAATTTTTTTCTGTGTAATTTCTTTTAACTTCCATTAGAATCAGACATACTTCACTTGCTCATTTTAGCAGATATTTTGTTTGAGTGATATCTTACGTTTGATGTACCATGCTTTTTGCTATACACCGTGGGCCAATGAAAACGTGCCGCTTTACTTTTGTAGATACTTTTGCTAATTGTTGACGGATTTTCGAAATTCTTTCTTTGGCACACTCTGCGGACAATTTGCAATAATGTAATTGTTATATATCACACCACACCATAAATGCGTTTCTACACTACCTTGCGAAATATAAATGTAAGAAAAACTAATGATAATAACGAATATTTAGTTAAACAAAAAAAAATTTCAGACCACCAGTGTGGTGAATGATCTGTATAACACTAGACTGTGTTAGACCCAAACAGTCTAGTGTCATACGGATCATTCACCACAATGTGGGTCTGAAGTGTTTTTTTGTTTCATTTACCAAAATGTTCGTTTGTTCTTATTGTTGTATGTGCATATTTTAGAATAGAGATGCATTTATGGTGTGGTGAGATATACAATAATCACATTGGAAATTGTCTGCAGAGTGTGCCAGTGAAAGAATTTTGAAAATTGGTCAATAATTGGCGAAGATATAAACAAAAGTAAAGTGGCACATTTTTTATTGGCCCATCCTGTAGTTTCGTACCAGTAGGTCATGAAATTGTTAGTGAAAAACCTGAATTTCGATCATGCCGTTTGAGTGGGAACCGTGTATAATGATTGTCTGTGTAGGTGTTGGCATATCAGCATTGCGATTATTTCTTGCAACTGGATCATCATGGTGTTGATGACTACCACGCTGAGACAGACGGCTGAGTTAATCTAAAGGATTGGAACCTATCTTCCCAGAGCTGTGGAGCTTCACCTGCCATGTGGGGATGATGGTCGCACCTGTCATCTGACACAGGTGAACGTGTCCCACCTTAACTCCTGACAGACAGGCCGGTACACGATTTACCTCCCCTTCAGGGATGGAAGGCCGAGTTGGCAGTTGGTTATACACAAAGATGGTTTACCTGCCGCCGACAGTCACGCATCCAAGCTCGAATCAAGCCCAGCATAAAACAACTTTGAGAGGCTTGTGCTGCTGTGAAAGAAAACTGTTGGATTTTTGTCTACTGGGTTGAAGAGTGGTCTAACAGTTCAGTCGAAAGTTTGCAGTTAACAGCATTTCAATCGTCAGAATTTTTAGAAGACTGATTGTGTGATTAATGCTTAATTTGCAGAAGCGTACACTTTTCAGATTGTGCAAGTTTGACTTATGGAGTGTAAATGCGAGTGTGGACCTATCAGACATGCTGCTGGTTGCTTCATGCGACAATTTCTTAAACCGCTTCGCTTGCACTGGTAATTTTTCTCTCAATCTTTACGCGCTGAAGCAGTAGCTGCTTTAGCGCGTCTTAGCCATCACAATTCTGTGCGTCCGTCCTTGCGTCACACGAGTGGATCAGTCAAAAACGGTGCAAGCTAGGATCACCAAATCTTCACTATCGGCTGCCTGGAAGACTCTAGTTTCAGGAACAGTAAAGCTTTTCCATAAATTGAAAAGGGGTCATACTAAACGAGGGCGCTAAATGAGAGGGTGTAGGCCAAATTTGCGATTTTTAGCTAATAAGTCGATCTCAATAACGGTGTGAGATAGGGCCTAGCTTACTATTAATCACTAATAGGAAGTCGTACACTGGCTCTCGATTGCCACCGAATTCAATGACCTTGGATGACCTTGAACGCCATAATAGGGGTTTTATGGATTTCTTGGCGATTTCGGGTTGCGAGTGCGAGACACATTTCAAAAGCAAATTGCACCGAAATCAATTGAGATAGACATGGACAAGCTGCGTATGAAATTTTCAGCATTGAACGTAGATTTCGACGGTCCAAGACTCAATTTTCTAGGTTCAAGGAAACCTGTACACGAGGGCATCAAAGAGCGGAACCCCCGTATAAGTCGTTATTTTTGCAGATAGGCATGGGTATGCTGTCTCTCACAACAAGCACTAGTGACGAGTTTTTCAGTCGTATCAACATCGATGACTTTAAAAGACCCTGAACTTCCAGAATAAGGGGTTTTTATTGATTTTTGCTGCGATCTTCGGCTGCAGCGCACGCTCCAAGAATGAACTGCGACGAAATGGCTGGAACACCCTGTTTTTGTGCTGTTGTGCTTTATCCGTGCTGAAATTTGGTATTTTGTGTCAGTTTCGTAATGTCGTTGCATATTAATGTGCAAAGTTTGTGCTGTTTGCTTCGTCCGTGTCGAACTTTGGTGATTACAAGGTGGGCCAGAAAAAGTAAGCTTTTGTATTTTTTCCGCATATTTGCTAAATATTGATCAATTTTCACAATTTTTTACCAGTAGACTGCAAAGGGAAGAAATTTGTTACTCGATGGCATGCAGGTCACACTTATTATGTCGCTACACCACCTTGTAAAATACATGTATAAATATCCGAAAACGTAAAATATCTACAGATGGTAATAAGGTCGAGTGGTATATGTAAAATGTTGAATATAAGTTATAATAAATCTCAAAAAGGTTTAGATGTAGCTAGGGAATAAGTTTTCATGTTTCAAAAAATAATGCACAACTTGTAGGGCTGCACAATTGAAACACATTGTTCTGTGTGCTCATGCAGTTCACTGAGCAAAATTGCAGCCGTCAACCAGCATTAGTGTACATTGAAAATTAGTGCACATTAAAATCGTTGAAATTATTTGAAAAATGTTTAATATGTCCTGCAATGTTTTTGACACTTGTTATAACTCGTATTTTAACATTATGGTTATATACTTCAAAAATTTATTATTAGACCTTCTGTCCATCTGTAGATATTGTATGCTTTTGGATATACATATTTTTCAAGGTAGTGTAGCGACATAATAAGTGTGGTGTGCATGCCACTGAGTGGTAAATTTCTTACAGAGTCCACTGGTGAAAAAAATGTGAAAATTGATCATTATTTAGCGAAGATGTGGACAAAGTGCCATAGCTTGCTTTTTTGGCCCACCCTGTAGTACAGACAGCACTATGCCGTTTGCTCAGCTTGTCGACGATTAGACTGCCGTCCGTCTTAGATTCATTTTGCTTGTAACGCCGCCGCACCAATGAACTGCTGATCTGTGTTTGCTGTACGCTGACGACCGGTTAACGACGATCGTAAACCGGCGACGACGCGACGCAGACAGCTGCGGGCGTTTTTCCTAAATTTTGGGCTGATGGAAAATTGTTGGAAAATTTTCTTGTTGAAATATCTTCGTCCAAAAATGCAAATATTGGGACTGAAAAATTCCAGTTTTGGGAGAATTTAGTGACAAATTTAAACTTTTAGCACTCTGTGCGAAATCGCAAATGTCTGTGGGAATTTTATTGGAAATTTTGTAACGTTGCAAATATATGCACACATGTATTTTTTAAAATTTTTTACGCGCGAGAGCTAGCGCGTATTAGAGCTATGGTAATTCTGTCTTGGTGTCTGTCGCAACCCGGTACCGATCGGAGCCCAGGTGAGATAGAGACTTCTGGTTTTTACCATATG
>Ga0209367_1005988_pt1 | contig 16843 bp, 4 predicted proteins | sample WorMetLIZISLAND2_FD_187412 | JGI IMG/M metagenome (GOLD analysis project Ga0209367, IMG submission 187412) | Marine gutless worms symbiont microbial communities from Max Planck institute for Marine Microbiology, Germany - Olavius geniculatus... ... | reverse complement strand
AGAACAGTGTTACCTATTGGCTATGCCGATCATGACATTGCTGCGAGACTGGGTTAACCCGTCGTTTTTAATTTTTGACATTTGCAGCTCGGGGGTGGGGGGGCGAATACCCCGGCCATCTACGCCGCTAAATTTGCAGATCGGCCATTTTCGGTTAACCGGTTACAAACCGGTTAGTAGTTTCGGTTAACCGGTTTTGAAATTAACCGAAAAGGGCATCCCTAGTCTTTTGTAATCTGTAGTGATGTGTGGTGCGTTGAAGACTCGGGACGGACCGAATCAGTGGCGGTCGTACGTCGGCATTTCGGCCGCTGTTGTCGTCTTCAGCAGTGGAGTCGAGGACTTCAGATAGACATGAACTTAGCGGTATCAACAGCAGCCGTTACCATGGTGATTATCAGCGTCGTCATGGCAACGCCAGTTATCGGTGTACGTCCGTCTGCTAGGCCTAGCCCTAGGTCTATCTGTTTGTATGTTTGTTTGCTAAATTTGAACGTCCTGTAATCACTTGGCGGCTTCCAGGCTTGGTGGCATAGTGGTTTCAACATTGTACTTACGATAAAAAGTTTGTGGGTTTGACTCTGCATCGGGTCGCTATCAAGTGGTTAGGCCTACTGGATGGGTGTATGCCTCCTGAGATCCAACACAGGTGAACGTGTCCGGTCTTAACCAACCACTACGGTTAACTCAGCCATCTATCCCTCCGCGGTAGGCAAATCGAGTACTAGCCTACCTGGTTGGAGTTAATGCGGGGCGCGGGCATGTTCACTCTTGTCGGATGGCAGGTACCACTTTGTGATCCCATATGGCAGGCGACGCTTCATGGCAAGTGTGAAGTCACGAGCTGACAGGTCGGAGACATGGGCCGGATGCCGCTGATACATGTGAGCAGAAAGGCAATAAGTTAAAGCTTTCCTCCATACGAACCAATTTCACAGCTACCGAGCGTCACCTGCCATACCAAACGCGCCGATCGGGCTCAACGCTCCCAAGCCCTTCCAGTCGGTTGAAGAGCGGATAGGACTACCTTTCCTAATTCGCTCTCTCATACTGACGCCACTGCTCTATGCTGTATAGGTGTGATGTTTGATTTGTACAGGCGCCGATGGTCAGAGCAAACTACTTCGGCACGTCCACAGGACGACCAGCGTTGATTGTGGCTATTGAAGCAGCCGTATACTAAAGCCACCAAGTTCCATTCAACGAAACGTCTGAAACGCACAGAACGGACGCAACGCAACAATAGATACCGCTTCTATCCTGGCGTTTCGGCCCTTGCGTCGCCGTCGCTTGTGTCAGTTGCGTCCAAAAGTACGTTGCGTTGCGTGCGTTGTGACTGCGCCACAAACGGGCGTGCATTGCTGCCGTGGCGTGATCTTTAATGATGTCTGTATAATTGGGCATCTGCCTGTGAAAGAATTTTGAAAGAAAGCCCAGCTATCGCTGACAGACGGACACGACAACTCGTACCATAGACGCATATAGCTATAGCGCGTCAAATAATCGCTTAATATATCACAAATGTGACGTTTGGTTACTTTTTCGCGTTTGAGTCTCCGTGTACAACTTGACGTCTGTTTGTGATTTTTTTTTAAAGTCGGTGCGCAAATCGTGCATTTTGAGCATTGTTATTGTTTTTTTTGTGATAAGTTATTGCTGACGTTATAAGAGTACACGATCTGCTGACCGTCTAAGGCCTAATTGTAATGATTGACGTTATTTCTGTAAAATAACTAAAAGATGAGCTTTTTTACTGTGTATGTTGTTTTTTCGTTGACGTGAAATATGCAGTTATCTTACAATGCACCGTCTATTGTATTTTTATCGCACACTGTCAAAAATAGCAACTATCTTGGGCCTTAGTTTGACGATCTATATTTGACGCTTTTTTACAAAAGGATGGTTTACCATAAATCTGCAGAAATAGGCATCTTGAAAATAATCAGTAGGCCTGTACACTATTTTGATTCTGCTTTATGTGTGCGTCGTTTGTTGTGTCCATTCACACACTTCTAAAGCCTGATTCATTTCCCCGCTGTTAGACGTCGGGCGTTGTTTTTTGTTACATTGTTATTGTCTATTTTTGAAATTTTATACGCTTGCCTTAACTGTTATTGGTTCGATGTTAGTTAAACATACCGCGTACTGTTGTTTGTGCGCGTGTTTATGCTGCAGACGTGTTAGGCCTACTGCTTACAGTTTTTTAAGAGTTAATTTATTTCATTCGCCTAACGTGTGATGTTTTCGTGTTTTACAAGGTAAGTGCTGTACACTGCTAGCTGACCGAGATATTCCGTAGGTACAGTAGGCTACTTTGGTCGATCTGTTTTACCTCGCGACGATATGACAATGGCTTTATTAGAAGCTAGTGCAATGCGTGCGGAGAAAATCTTTTTACTGTGATCTAATGATGCCTTATGCAAATTATTTATCATATCACGTCTGTCTGTCTGCCGGCGAATTGTGCGTGGTTAACTGGTTATTGAAGCAAGTGGTCTTGTTCTCAGCTAAAGTTTTTGACGCGCTGCAGCTATGCTGCAAGCGTCTATGGGACGGGTTTCGTATGTCCGTGAGTCCCTCCGTCCGTACGTCTGTTATGGGTGTATTGTGGCTAACCTTTAGGTGATATGGAAAACTTTTTACACGAACAATTAGCCATGTGTCTATGTGTCTTAAACCTAGGCGTGCAAAATTTCAGCAATCTAATGCAAGAGGAGCATTTTTCAAAATTGGTCATATCTCGGCAACGGTGAAAGATAGGGCCAAGGTTCTATTGATCACTAATATGAAGTGGCATATACTCTTTCAAATGAGATGAAAATCATTGACCTTGGAACTGTTTTGAAACAGGAACTGTATAGGCTGTAGCGCGTCTTCCCTAGCAATAGCTGGGCTTTTTGTATCTACTTATGATGCTTTTGGCGTGCGACGTGCGTCTGCCTTAAGTTTGCGTGTGCATGTGTCGTGCAATTATTTTAATAATTATTGCATCTATCTGTTCTAAGGACTGTTTCCACGTATGGCATCTGTCAAGTTTGACAGCTGTGTGAAACTATTTCACGTCTATTCTCAACGTAAACGTCATGCGAATGTCATCATCTCTTGCATTTATCTTTAGTGTCTTCGGCCATAACTTAGTCAGATTACAACGAATTTTGAAACATTTTGGCCTACAAACATGACGTGAACATTTGGTAAACGGTAGTCTTTTTTGGCGTTAATTTTGTAATCATATGGCCAGGTTATGGGCAAAGAAAAGTCGACACTATTTAATGTGACATCACTTATTTGTTTTGTTACTTTTGTACGTAACTGCAAACAGTATGGCTGTTGGCTGCGTTAGTTCTACGTGATATTAATAGTATTCATTAATAAATTATTAAACTGGTTTCAAAGCAGCGTTTAGGTTATTGACCAGGTCTGTTTACAGAGACTGAAGTTCCCAGGATGCAGTTTGTAGAAAAGTTAGTCACACAATACTGAGAAGAAAATAAGAGTTTGGCATGGTGACAGCATAACTGTTTTAAACCGTAAAAAATAAAAAATTCAAAGATAGTTTTTTTAAAGGTTTGAAGCCGACCAGTGAAGATAAAGTGGTATGTTTTGAAGAAAGAGTGGTCAAGCTCATGATATTCAGTGATCAGGTATCACAAGGTAAGACAGTTGCAGTAAACAAGCATGGTGGAAAATAAAATCGTATTCTGACGGTTTATTGTCTACTGAGTAATCACAGTGTGGTGAAAAATTATTACAATCTGCAGTGCCTTCTATCCTTATACCTGGTGGGCGTGGGAAGTCTTGTTGGGGTTGTAGATCAAAACTCTCCCCCCTATTTTTCACTGGGCAATCTATAACCCTTAACAAAACTCCCCTCCCCTATTTTTTTACTTCCCCTATTTTTAATTTACACTTTGAACATAACTTCTCCCTATTTTTCAATCTACACCCTTGACAAAACTTTATCCCTAAAGGGGGAAAAACCCAAAATGGAGGGGAAACTTGAGTCAGAAATTGGGGGGAACCTAAGCCCAAAACTTGGGGGAAGTTGCGCCCGATTTCGATTCCAAATCTGTGGGGATAGACGCCGCTGGCAATCCGACAGTAACAGTGTAACAGATAAATGGATTACGCTCAGATATGCTTGCTATAACGGTTTCATGACAAAGGAAGAGAAACGCAACAAGTTAAAAGCGTCAATATTGAACACAATCAATACATCACAAGTTAATACTAGCAACACGCACAGTACTGGACAATGACATTATAAACTATGATCAATTATTCATTTGATGACGTTGATTTACTGGCATATTAAATAACTACCAGTTATAAATGACATCACATAAAAAACAACACAGCTGTGAAAAAAATTACAGCCTGATTAACTCATTATTTTTCTACATCAAGTAGAAGTCAATAACAATAACATATCACACAAATAAAGTTATAAACTAACTAATAAATTACTCAAATAAATAGACAAACAACAGGATAAAATGTGCCATTACTCTGTCGTTAACCAGGCAGCAATAAATGCAACAACAGACTGCTGAGAATACGACTAGAAACAACATCATACTGCAGGACTACAACCTATAGACATCAGACAATGATAACTAACAAATTGTCTAGAACTGTAGAAATTACTGATTAATCACACCATTAAACGTAAAAATTCTTTTAATCATTAACAGAACTTTAATCGCTAAATTATCAATTACAGTCACAATACTATGAACACATTATACCATAGGTAAGATGACAAGCATTTGATAAATAATTAGAAATTCCTCTAGAGAACATGATTGAACAAAACAAAAACTTCAGATCTACTAACGATCATACTGACCTATTGTCATCTCTGTGCATCTGTAACAGCAGTTAGCTGGAGAAGTTACAAAGTTGACAAAAATGCATTTTCTGGCATAATAACCATGGCAATCAATCTAGTTACCTATTCAGAGTTTTTTAATTGTTGCCAGCTCTAAAATCAGAATTCTGATTAGAACAGCTGATTGGCATGTCAATAGCACAGCAATTAACTTCATTCAGCAATCACTGACAGCAGACTACAAAAAGTCGCGACAGAAACAAGCAGACAAAATAACAGGTAGAAAAACGTTGGGAAAACCCAAACTACAGACTATAGGCTTCAAGCTCAGAGGCAGATTCTGGCACAGGATTCAGGATGTTAGGCCAAACAGGGGCCCCGACAAAAAAGCAGACCCAGAGGTCCTAAAATGTCTGACAGCAGCACGACATTATCCGACCATTATCCGATCTTTGAGGCACGCTGCGACATTAGGAAGTTCTCCAAGCACAGCGAAACTATTTCTGGCCTACATAAAGCTTCTGAGTTCAGAAAGCCATATCTCAAATCAGGTAATAGTAGCTTACAAAATTTGTGATTAATTTGTAACGCTGAATAAACTCAAGCTAAGTTGTTGTACGTTAATGTCGGAAAATTTATGCAAGGGCCGCCACCTTTTTTACCGAACAGGGCAAAATTGAGTTGGAATCCAGCTTCATTAAACTTCAACTCACAATAACAAGCGTCAACAATAACAACAACAGCTATCTCTAAATAAACGTTCTATTCAACACAATATCATTGCTCGTTGATCATCTATGTAAATGTTGATATGTTGATAACCATTGGCATAGTGGGAAAAGCACAAAAAAGCAATTGCCTCCCCTAGATTATGGCGCGTCCGAAAAATTTCTTCCAAAAACAAATAAATATGGGGCTAAACATCCCACATTGTGGGAGAATTTAGAGCTAAAACTGAACTTCTTAGCACCCTGAATCTCCTCTGTTAGAAAATTGGAACTTCCTGCTCTCTCCTCCAGCTCCCACATTTTCTTAACCCATAATTCTGATTTTGCATCTCAAAAAACATCCCAAACATTTTTGACTGTAACTTGAAGAAGAATTGTTGATTTTTAATAATTTTTGGCACGAATATTCCCGAGACAACTTGCCATTAAACAAATGTTCAATTTCCAACCTCATCCAAAGTCCGTTTGTGCACTTTTTTGGGGAAAACAAAACCAACAAAATATTGCTTTTTTACTGAATGCAGTAATATATCTTAATCTAAAAGATGTACAAAAACATATTTTGATAATTTTCTTGACACTTTGGCTGACATTTCATCCAACTGTTTCGTTTTTCAACTACCTACAGAAAAATTGCTTGAAATATGGGCGCACTATGCGAAGATAGGCATGGAGATGCTTTCTGCATTCATTGACAGCAGTATCGACTATGTTCTGCTTCAGACTAATCCAGACTTCACCAGTCACTTCTTGACTTCATAAACATTCCTGTATGTCATCTGGTAGACACACTGCTTTATGACAGTCAAACCTTGTAATCAACTGGCTGTTGGGGGTCAGAGATCTGGATAGATAAAATTTATTGAAGTTTTTTTCATTCATTTCAACACGATTTACTTAGTCGGTTTTCCCCAGGTAGTGCAAGAGCAGAAGTTGGGTGAGGTGGGAACTTAAACAATCATTCAATACACAGTGGTCTCAGAGATATTTAGACCAAAAAATTATTAAAATCTGATAATGTTTCTTCAATTTATGATTGATAATGTCGGAGATGTCTTTTCACGTTTTTGTATATTTCAACGCATATTTCACTTGGTCTGTTTTCCTTGGTAGTGCAAAAGCAAACATTGAGTGAGGTGGAAAGCTGAATAGCCATTTGATGGCAAATCGTGTCAGAAATGTTCACAGCGGAAATTATTAGAATCTGATAACTTTTCATGAAATTACAATAGAAAATGTCGGGGATGGTTTTTTTCGAGATACAGTGTAGAGAATTACTACAAGCTCAATGCCACTAGCCACAAAATATTAGCATCAGTGCATACATTTGATATGTTTCTAACTCAACAATTACCGCAGGTGCTCATGAGCCACACACCTGACCTGATAGTGGCGGAACTGCGAGTCAGATAGCGAGTGTTACATTTAAACATCTCGTGAAAATGTGAAAAAATTATTCAGTTCTAATAATGGACCGCAGTAAACAAAAACTCTTTCTCAACACACCTATTTGATCACAAATGCGCAAGAAACTAGCTCATATTTGCTGCTAAATTTAAAAGATTTTCCAACCATATACTGGGAAAAGGTACAGCCAATCCCCAAACCCAACCTTTTCAAATGGCCCGTACTCCTTCACCCCTGAATATTCCTGTTCCAATCAGTCTCTAAGGGTCTAAACAAAACATTGCAGATGGCATGCTCCATTGTACACAATGACGATAGTCAGGAAAACTTGAATGACCAACTGAGGAACATTGCTAAATAACAATCAATTTCCAAAACTTTTTTGCAGTACACTGTGGGATAAAATTCCGACAGCAAGGTGTCATTTACTGTACATTATGTGCATGTGCCGCTTTGAGAGTCTTACGGCACAGTGTGTGGAGCACTGGTTGGCACAATTTTTGGACGCTTCTTAAAGTTGAGGAGATCGTCACAGACAGACACCACGATACCCGGCTGAGATGATGAGGCTGCCACCACCTCATGTGAATCACCTGAAAACAACTACTACACCGTTACTACTACAACTACAAATACAACTACAACAACAGCTAAGACTACAGGGTGCGGCAAAAAAAATGGACCCCTAAAGTTTTTCGCTGTTTTCTCACCAACTGTTAAAAATTTTAAATTGAAATTTTACAGAACTTTTTATTGAGTATAACCTTCTACATCTAACTGCCAAGTAACATGTGATTCTGTTGAAAAACAACGAAGTTATAGACTTTATAACATGACCGCCTACCGATTTTTCAGCGTTAAAAAATGTTCAAGTTACTACAACAAGCCAATAACATCGTTGAAACAACACAGTTAACTAATAATTAGATGTCAGAATTTCATTGTCACTGTGAATGTTCGAAGTGCCCACCACTAGCTCCAAGCTCCAACAGAAGCCTTCAGTCGCTTACTGTGATAAGTCTTTCACAGCCTTGTTGATTGGTCCTTGTGGCAGGTTGCTACAGATAACCTGAAGCGCTTCCTTGACTTCAACGATTGTTTTCGGCTTTGTTCTAAGCTTGAAGTATGCCTTCAACATTGCACCCCATATGTGATAGTTGATTGGATTTACATTCAGCAAATTTGGAGGCTACTGGTCCTTTGTGATAAAGTCTGGACAGTTGGCTCGCAGTCCGTTCCATGCGCTGAACGCTGTGTGTGCTGGTGCGCCATCCTGCTGGAAGATGAATCCACTGGGCAGACGGCCATTGCTTTGAAAGAATGATAACTAAGTAATAATTTATAAACAAAATAACTTACTGTTTATCAAAACGTCACTGTGACGTCATCAGCAGTAACGCAGTAACCGGTTTTTGAAAATTAAATAGCATTTTTAGCTTGAACATTTTTTATGCTTAAAAAATCGGTAGGCGGTCATGTTAAAAAATCTATAACTTCGTCGTTTTTCAACAGAATCACATTTTACCTGGCAGTTAAATATAGAATGTTTCACTAAATAAAAATGTAAAAATTCACATTAAAATCCCACATGCTTGCTGAGAAAACCGCAAAAAAAAACTTTAGGGGTCCACTTTTTTGCCGCACCCTGTACTGTGACTGAAGGTTAAAGTAGGTGTATAGCCTCTTTATGCGAAACCCACTGCAGAAGAACAAAGCTTCACCTGCATATTGAGATCAAACAGTGTTACCTGCCACCTAATGCAGGTAAACTTGCCGTCCCAAAGAGATGAAAGTAGACTGAGTAGATCTTGATGCTGGATATATACATGGACGACTTATCTGTCCACAGACAGTCATCCATCCAATTAGCAACCACTTGACAGAGACACAACCTGGGGCCGTATGCATAACAACGTCATAGATTAGTTTAAACGTAAGGCCTACGTCGTGACTAACTACTTCCAAACTAGACAGTTGCGTTCGATGGCATGCAAAACGCTGTCGTAGCAAGCGACTAACTACTATCGACGTAATTGACGTCGGGTAGTTTGACTCTGGAATTCCCTGGCTAAACGCACTCTGCCTAGGCCGGCCTGCAGCTAAAAATAGATATGGCCTGACTTGTCGTCTGCTGCAGTCTCGGGCGTGCTCGAACCTAGTTACAGCTCCATGGGCTAAGTAAGAATGTGCGATGCGAATAAGTGAAAATTATCGAACGCTAAAAGTTTTATTCAGCAACTTTTAATAATGCAGTTAGTTTCAATAGTGTAACTGACTTACCTGAAGTCCTTTACGATGCATGACGTGATTGCAGATTCTCCTTAGCGACGTTAATTTACATTGACAACGACAGACTAAATATTTACGACAGGTCGCTGGAGCGACTAGAGTTAGTTCGGACGTAGGCGTCTGACTAGTGCTACGACGTCATTATGCATACCGACTTAGCACTACGTCTGACGTAAATCGATTTTAGTTTGGAAGTAAAGTTACGACATTGTTATGCATACGGCCCCTGGAGTCAAACCCACGACCTTCTGAAGTCAGACACTCTACCACGACCGAGCCACCAAAACTGCTACAACTAAAACAACTACAACAACAACAACAACTACTACTACTATTAGTAGCAGTGTATACCTGGAACAACTACTACCACATATCATACCTGGAGCCAGATTGGCAATGGCTGTGAGTAGATCGTAGTTTATAGCCGGAGCTCGTTCCTTGACAGGCTCCCAGCCTTCGGGTGGAGAGCCTGGCGGTGAAATGAGATACTGCTTGGTAGGCTGGGGCAGCTCTAGATACTGACGCGGAGACATATCACCAGCAGCACCTGTATGCTGTCACACAGACAGACTGACAGTCATACACACAGCTTCAGCCGCTGCCGGTCCGGTCTTAGATCATCACTGTTAAAGACCAAACTGGAAGTTCCACTGACCGGAACGACGTTCGGCAACCAATCTTTTGCCATCGACGGACCACATGTGTGGAACAGTCTACTGGCGTCCACTAGCGACCCATCACTGACACTCTTTAGCTTTACTGACAGACTCAAGACTCATCTGTTTGACTGCGATGTCTGTGACTTGGAATGGATGCCCTTGAATGTTCAAACTAACTAACTAACTAACTAACAGATGTATAGTTGTCAGCCTACCGTAGCTAAATGACATTAATCCACAGAGAACCACTACAGCTGCTGATGCTGCAGTGTGCTGTTACAGGCAAAAACCTGTCTTTTCTAAAAAAAATCCAAAGCCCAACCGGGTGGGAGAGTTTTATTGGGTACTTGTTTCTTTGGGTTTTTACAAAGGCCCAACAACCTTAGCTGCAAAGTCTGTTGGTTGATTCATCTGACTACTTGCTAAAGACAGACAGCAAGTGGTAAAATTGCAACCTGAGCAAAGTGGCATTTAATGACACAGTCCATAAATGGAAGCTGATGAAGCTGAATGCAAGCATGACTAGCAGATGACACTGATTCAAATGTCACGTATGCTTGGTGAAATTTCTTGACATAAAGAAACTGTGCTGACGTTTCATACTCTCGGAACAATGACTGAAATTCTTCCTACAGACATCAACACAGCCATAGCAGGTACAACAATACTAATCCAATATATAGAACATGCTGGAACTAGTATTGTCTACAGTGAAACAGCGTGTTGATTACTCACCGGTATAGTCATGGGTGACCAAAAGAAAGACAGCATAGGCCACACGACTAACTCGGCCAGCGTGGAGTAAGTGTCAGTTAAACCACTGTCTATCTAAGTAAGTCTAAGTTTGTTTGGCATTCAGTTATCCCACACCAGACCGTGGTTTAAAACACACACATTATGACACACTGTAGATAGCCAGGCTCACGTGCTGAGAGCATGTGCATTGTGCAATAACCTAATCCATGGCAGCTTCTTTATTACAGATCCTAAAATTGCTAACAGTAGCACAAATTGCTATATCACATAATTATCAATTAATTTTACTGCTTACTATATTTTCATTCATTACTCAATATCTGTATATCATTCTTTGTTCACAGCTATCATCTTCATTACTGTTGACAGCTAGAATTATTGTTGGCAACACAAAAGCTGAAAAATTTTTGGATGCATTGCATATGGCAAATTTCTACATATGATCAAGCCATTTAAACATGGTACAGCAGCCTATATAACACACTATGAGAAACAATGGAAGCAGGCACTAGGTAAGCATTAACCTGGACATGTTGATGTTCAAAGACTGCATCCGGAACCTCCAAGACTATCAGTGTATCTGATATGTAATCATCATTCTTATCAAAATCATCATCATCAATGGAACAGTGAAGACTGGAAACTGTAGCATCTGTAGCATCGTGAGCAATGTCATTAGTAGCTACATCATCATCTACAAAGTCTGATGCTGCGTCACTCATTGTTACATCGTCAACACTGTCACCAACATCTGCAAATGCAACACATCACATTGTCACTGCACTATTGTGACTACTGACTTAACATCTACAATCTACCAGAGCGACCAAAACAGAATGGGACAGATGGTGCGACTTCCACGGGGCGAAGCATCTTAGTGGGTGCAGTGTCCTGATAAGACTCGCTTAGTCCGCGCAGTTTCACGTCTTGCCGTTGCCGCCAGCTCAGGATCTAGGCCTAAGCCCTTAGGCTACTCTCCATGCGGCAGTGATACTGAGTACTGAGTAGGCCCCTAGATTTGTAGGAATGTAGGCCTTAGATGCAGACGCGAGTATAACTGAGTCAAACAAATGAGGTTGGCACAAATAATTTTATTTGATGTGATTCAACTTTGCTGCCTATGCGACGACATATCTATCCAGGTGCCTCACCGTGATTCCCTGACGGCTGCCGTCATCATAACGAGTGTGGCGCATAGCAGGGGTTGCGGTACAACATTCACTGGCATCAACTGGCATAGTATCAATCAAGCGAGCACGTACATCAGATGTCACAAGCGTCATTAGATAAGCACCAATCAAATCCAAATCACGAAATCAGATTTCAGAATTAACGTACAATTAATGGTGAAATACTTCTCCTTCACTAGCACACCTAACGTGTTTGAGGTTAATATAGTTTGACATGAATTATGATACGTATTTACTGACTTACTTACTTTGGGCCGAATTCATTTGAGTCTATGTTTATCTGCGACTGTCACAAATTTTATTTGGCCCTTTCTCCAGTGTTGTACTTCCAGTTGTTGATGGCGTAGATTATGAATTATATTTCTCATCGAGGGTCGGGACTTGAACTGCTGAAATCGACGTTTAATGCTGAAAATTTCATACGCAGGTTGTTTTGGTCTATCTTCAGCCATTTCGTTGCAATTCAGTGTAGAAATGTGCAGCGCATTCAAGAATTGCGAAAAAATTAACTAAAACCCCTTTTTGGGGGTTCAAGGTTGTTCAAGGTCATCGATGTTGATAAATCTCAAAAGCCTGTCACCAGTGCTTGTTATGATAAGCAGCATGTCTGTACCTATCTGCAACCGTTTTCATGCTAAACGAGATAATTGCGGTAAAATATCCACTTTTTAGGGGGGTAGCTGTCTTTGATGCCCACCTGCGCCGGACTCCTTGAACCTAGGGGGTTGGGACTTGGACTGCTAAAATCTATGTTGAATGCTGAAAATTTCATATGCAGGTTGTCTTGGTCTATCTCCAGCCATTTCATCGTAATTCAGTGTTGAAATGTGTGCTGCATCCAAAAATTGCGAAAAATTCACTAAAAACCTCTTTTTGAGGGGTTCAAGGCCGTTCAATGCCAATGTCATCGATGTTGATAAATCCAAAAAGCCTGTCACCAGTGCTTGTTATGATAAGCAGCAAGTATGTACCTATCTGCAACCGTTTTCACATTATTCGAGCCAATAACGGCAAAATGGCGTCTTTTTAAGGGAGGTACCCCTCTATGATGCCCTCATTCGAGGGGAACCCATGCACGCAGTGGCACAAAATTTTGTCACGATAAACTAGAGACCTTGGGGCAGCCCACAGTGAAGATTTCGTGATCCTAGCTTGCACCGTTTTGATACAGATCACGAGTGTGACAGACGGACAGACAGACAGACAGACGGACGGACGGACGAACAGACGCCCAGACGATGGCTAAGATGCGCGAAGCATTCTGCTGTCTCACGTAAAAATTAGGGTTAGGATTAGGATCAGCGATAGGGTTAAAGTTAGGAATAAAGTTAGAAGATAATTAAACTAATAAATTACAGCTTAATTACAGTGTTACTTCTTGCAACATCCACAGATCTGCACATCCGCAATCCGCTTTTTACCCATAGCCCACAGTCGCTGCTCGTTTAGTTGTCCTCCAATATACCCGGGCTGCTGGCGGCAGAAGGTGTGACGGTGCAGTGCAGGTATGGTGATAGAGCCAGCTTATGCACTGTTGTCTTGGTTGGTCAAAGTGATGCCATTTTCACTGCTATCTTGACTTCCAGTTCTTGCTTGTAACTCAATACATTCAGGCAGGTCTGCAGTAGCATAAGTGGCACAGCTAAGTCATAAAAACTGCTATTGCTGGTTAGTAACACTGCACCGGCGTACTTAATCTTTGTGCAGTTAGCCTGACTACTAGCCTATAGCTACCCAGACTGATAATATAATCTGCTGTCAATCCGGCTCGGACTGATTAGAATTTTTTTTCGATTTACCGGTTACAGTGCTACCTACATGTCCTACGCACATCTCAACACACACCACTTTGTTCTGTTTTTAACTTTTTAAAAAAATACACTGGTCAAGGAACAGAATCCGCGTCAATTTTAGTGGCACGTGGATCACTAACTAGTTTCTATGTTAATTCAGAATCAACCGATTGATCGTCATCCAATGTGAACGCCAATAGACATAATATTCACTTCTTGTTAAAAGTAATTGCTAACGTTGGCCGTAATGTTTTGTGTTTGTACTGTGTACATAGTCTACAGACAATTATCTGCAATAACTGCAGGAAACTTACAAAATAACTTTAAAAACTTATATTAACTTTTGTAAACAAACAAACGTAGAATACTTATCACGGTTTTCAGGGTTTTGATTAGCTAAGCTCGTGTGACTAAATACCACATGGGACCACATCATCATCATGATTTTCATCAATCATCATGAATGCATCATCGTTTTACATATCGATTTCAAATCCTCTTGATCATCGAGAATTAATAGGCCGACATAAATTGTAACAAATAGCAACAATGCTTTTCCTCCCAGAGATAGTGATGATCTGATTTGCAACGGTTTTTTACTTATTTATCGTAAATAAACCCATGTCGGTGGGTATTCATTATGCATGGACTTTCCGTTTTCCAGTTTCGCTTTCCATGAACAAGATGGGTGATGCTACTATAGACTTGTTTAAATCCACACGTTTCATGCGGCATACTAGATTGCAGTTTTTTTTGCCCAGTTTACACATACAATAATAAAATTACACAGTCAATTTAACAGTAGTTGTGTTATTTGTGATCGAACTTTGTCGCCTGAACAACAACTCGCTATGCTGGGAAAAACTGCGCAAAATGCCTCTCGGAAAGTACGTAGAAACGTTGCCGAATCCGTTGTAAATGGGTTATGTGATCATCTGTGTTTTTATACTAAAGTCATCATGCTAATTCGTCATTACTTAATGATTTGCTGCTGGGTAGTTTTTGGTTGAAACGCCAGATGCACACAGATGTACCCGGACATATGAGCCTTTTGCGTCACTTCGCAGGAGCAGTTGAAATGAAGTACATTACCGGTATAATAATATGCTTGTAGGCTACAACCTCCTGACGACAGGTAATTGATGATCAGCTGGTTAACAGATTTTAATAATTTTCGGTATGAATATTCCCGAGACAACTTGCCATTAAATATAGGTTTAATTTCCCACCTCACCCAAGTCTGTTTGTGCTCTGTTTGGGGAAACCGCGGTCGGAAGTGGGACACTGTAGTGTAGGCCTATGCGGTGCGATCGACGCGTACGTAGGTCGGCACACCCTAGCAACAGCTGGGCTTTTGTTGTTGATTTTTAGGTTACGTTGATTAACTTAATTTGTGCTTAATCTACATTATTGGTTAGTTTAGGCCTATACACTTCACACTTGACGCATCCGTTACAAAACAGTGATGAGGCTAGCTAGAGTCGGCCATTTCCTCATGTAGGGTTTGACACATAGGCCTAATAGGCCTCCCGAGTCAACGAGTCCCGACAATTTAAATACAGTCTGGTGAGAAAAATTGTGGCTCTACTTTTTGGACGAAAGTTACATGATAGTTAGGCCTACGTCGTTGTTGTTTAATTAGCATAAACTAATCGTTAGTGTTACAACTCTCTATTAAGGCGTGATATGGTCTAGGCCTATAAGATTACATTATCACATGCACTTCTATAGGCCTAGTGTTAATCAGTTTTCATTCTGAGTAATTTGTCTTATGATCGTTTCTCCCATTTGCTTGTGACGGTAGGCCTATTTACATGCACACTGCACTGTTCACAGAGCGACCATTTTATGCGTGGAATGGCTGCTGCTGCTGATAGAAGAAGAGCTGCAGCAACTACAACAACTACAACTAGGCCTACAACAAGCTCTGACAGCGAGCAAATTCTACAGCGGTCGGTAACAGGTCGGATGGACACGTTCCTGGACGGACTGGGCAGCGACAGAGTCGGTCAGGTATCGGTATCTGCGGTCGCCGAGCACGGATACGCCTACTACCACGGCGACCGGTCCGTACGTTGCGTCTGGTGCGGCGCTTACCTACTCGACTGGCAGACCTTGGAATCCGAGTCCGTTATCCGCCAGATACACAACGAAACTTGTCCCAGAGGACCTCCGATCGATGAAGAAGAAGACCCAAGCTCGTCTCAGTCTCTAGCTGCAGGATCGACTGGGGCTCCCCTTTCGTTAGAAGATCAGATTGAGGGGCTCGGAGGAAATGCGGAGATCGATCTGAGTAAACGTAGCGCGGTGCCGGCAAGCTTCCTGCGGCAGGACAACGAGCGTATGCGGGAACAGCGGCAGTGTAAGAAATGCCTTCGGTCGCCGGTTGAAACTTTGTTCCTGCCGTGTAGACATTTAGTTGCGTGCGAGGCCTGTGCTGATCAGGTTGACGATTGTTTCGTCTGCGACGAAAAGATACTCGGCACCGTGCGCATCTACATGCAGTGATCGGCAAACAGTAGCAGTTAAACAGTTACCGGCAGATATATATATATAGGGGGGCCTAGTTTGACTGATTTCCTCAATTTTATTGTCAGTTTAAATGAAAAAAGTAGGACCTAGTTTAGTTAGAAGTGCAGTTCAGTTTAAAACTAGAACTTTAGGGCAAAGCCCAACATGAGTCCGTCCGGCGCTGTAAGTCCGATTGGGGGGACAATTTAGGGAGCTCACATTCCTCTAGTAGCAAAGTTACGTGACCAGAACTCTAACGCATTAGAATACGTAGAACGCGCAGTGTCGACCTAGGGTAAGTACATGTAGACATTAGCCAACTAACCGTTGTCGTTAAAATTAGAAAGTACGCCCTGACATGCTCAGGGGCGTATATAGAGGGGGCGCGCACGAAACTCGACAAACAGGCCTAATGCAAATTGTCTGGAATACGCAAGGCACAGTTCATGCGACAATTCTGCGTACAACAACTCATTTTTTTCTGTTCGCTTCGCTCGCAGATTACTTGTAACACCTACTTTTAAATTTGTGGCGCCGTGCACCGCCCTTGTTTGCCTTCACTGTTTAAGCTGCACTAAATTTAGTCACTTTATTTTGTAAAAATTATAATTGTTTCCACCAGATCTTATATTATAATACTCTAAATTTGATTTACTCTACATGGTAGCTCATAGTGCTC
>Ga0209367_1005986_pt1 | contig 16849 bp, 10 predicted proteins | sample WorMetLIZISLAND2_FD_187412 | JGI IMG/M metagenome (GOLD analysis project Ga0209367, IMG submission 187412) | Marine gutless worms symbiont microbial communities from Max Planck institute for Marine Microbiology, Germany - Olavius geniculatus... ... | reverse complement strand
GTTTATTGATGAATGTAATACTATACAATGATTTTACCGTATAGCAAAGTCTTCAAAATGCTTGAGGAGACATTTGCTGCTACAAATTTTACTACAAAATCCATTCATGAATGAACAAAATGGCTGTCTGCAATCGGTTGGCTGGCTCATGGGCTGGCTGACGTGTGCTTGCGCTCATTAATATTCATGACACCCGCCTGTACTAGGCGAAAGTGATACGTGTCATGTGCATCGTTGCTAAGCAACTATAGTTTACCGCTCAGTTAGCTGACAGGTTTTGTTCAGAAATGCGCACAAACTTAACTAGCAAGCTACAATTAACAGACGGTTTACTAACTGATCAGTTAACTAAAAGATCTAGAAGCCGGCCCTTAGAGTATTGTGTTTGTAGGTTTGGCATCGACTATTATTCTACAGCTAATCTATGCAGCATGCATAAGAAGACTAAGTCACTGCCTATTTTCGAGAAAACCTACAGACCAGTGCGAGTGGTAGATCAGAGCAGCAAATTACTAGCCATAGACCACCATTTTTTCTCGTTGCAGTCAAAGTCAAAGTCAAATGTACATTTGTACAGCGCATTATCATAGCAATTAACTTCTAATGTGCTTGGCGGTCAAGCATGAACGCTGCATGTTCATAATGCCCGCTAGAGGTAAACTGCGACAGGTCTGGTGATGGCAGTGCTGGTGCAAACTGTTCATCAGATGGTAGATCCGTTGACTGTCAACACTGGTGTTCACTGATGACGGTGTCAGATTGGCCTTCACGATCCATCATTGCACAATGCACATCAGTCTTGTGCATGCTGATCAGCAAGACACGCCATCATGGTCGAATGTGTACAATCGCAGACACGCATATGCCCAGCCATGGCAGTTTGGCCTAGATACATGCACATCCAACATGCCGGCCAGCATGTGTCAGCACAGAGCAAGACATCGTAACATGGCGAAACATCAAGTGTCAACGACGGATGAAACACGGTGTCAAATCAGCAAACCAAAACAGCCAAACAGACTACCAAATGTAGCACTACAACACTGCAAAGTATCATGTTGCAGAATGCACTCGTGCCATACCAAAGCACTAAAACATGCAGCACTTCTCAAACACGCCTTACGCTGCAAGCAGTGCACACTAGTAGAAAGAAACGGAACAGGTTATCCCAGACTGAACGATAGTTTGAACACTCAAACCTCGATTATTTTTATGGCTGCAGATGTAGCATGATTTTTTGCTTTTAACTTCAACATAATTAGGGCATTTAATGCTTATGGTCTGATTTGTGCCAATGATGTTAAAGGTTAATCTTTTTGCTGAACAGTGGTGGCGCATTTACTAGTCTGTGAACGGCTGCATGTACACCATATGCATAGTATGTAACAGGTTTCAGACAAAGCCACCCGGTCACTAGTGCACAGTCTAGCAGCACTGCTGCTGTGTTGGTTCTTATGTGCAGTATAACAACTGTCATCCTTTTTACTTACTCACTTACTCACTTGCCTCCATGGCAACTTGCCTGGTTTCTTCTTCTTCTTCGTAATACGTGCCAACTTCAACGTGTGATATATTAGCGTTGATTGCAGTGTTCGAAGGCAGCGTTGATGTAGCGTCAATAGCAAATAGAAAGCGGCATTAACCCTATAGCATTTAAACGCTAGCGTTCATGTAGCGTTGACGAGCGCATGGAACAAGAGATTCAGTGACCTCGTGTAGCTGGTCAGAGGGTCAGGGAGGCGAAGCCACCCTGAAGCTGAAGCACTTTTGGTTTTTAGACGTTCAATGGAAGCCGCAAATTTACCCACTTTTGTAAACTATGATCCGTGATGGACAGACGGACGGACGGACGACAACCCACATGTGACAACAGCTCGACCGTTACTAAAGTACAGTCAGCTAAAAATCAACGCACATGGGTAAGTTTACTAAATTCTGTGAAGCGAAAGTTCCAGTATTTACCTTATATCAAATTGCAGTTATTTGCAGTGGCATTTCTACCCCCTTAATATCTGGGGGGCATGGTCCTATAGCGAGCGTGGTAGCACAAACCTATAATGGGATCTGAGGGCAGAGCTCCCAACGGGATCCAGGGGCAAAGCCCTTGGTGAGGGGTCAGGGGGGAAAGCCCCGCTGAAGCACTTTTGGTTTTTGGGCATTCGCTATTGACGCTACATCAACGCTACATGAACGCCAGCGTTCAAACGCTACAGCGTCTATAATCAACGCTAGCGTTTAAACGCCGTTTAAACGCTAGCGTTTAAACGCCATAGCGTCTATAGCGTTAATGCCGCTTTCTCTGTGTACACGAGGTCACTGAATCCCTTGTTCCATGCGCTCGTCAACGCTACATGAACGCTAGCGTTTAAGCGCTATAGCGTCTATAATCAACACTAGCGTTTAAACGCTATAGCGTTAATGCCGCTTTCTATTTGCTACTGACGCCACATCAACGCTGCCTTCGAACGCTGCAATCAACGCTAATATATCACACGTGCAGTAGTCGAGTCTTCTGACAACCATGGCACAAGCGACGGTCCTAGCAGCGTACAGCAGGTGCTCTGAAGATAACACCGAAAACTATAAGTAGCGTAAATGACAAGCCCTAACAGATCATGCATTTCAACAAGTAGAGTTTACCCTTACCGAACATACAACCCTCATTTCTGTGCGACATTGCAAAGTTAACAATTAAAGATTCATGAAACCTTTGGACCTACTATACCATAGAATTTTAAAATCTTGTTTGGCATTTTTGCAAAGATTCTATGCTTTACTGCTTGTGGATTAAAATCTTAAAAGTGTTTTTTAAATTTAACTTTAAATATGTTTAAAATTACTATAAATTGCGTTACACTTTATTTTAATAACAGATATGTTAAGCCTATAAAATAAAATATTTTTTGTTTTATTTCAAAAAATTTCTAGGGTTTTTTGCCATTGCAACTGTTTTGTGTCCCATGTGTGTCTAGTTGAGAATTGTTGTGGCAACGGTTGTAAATGAAGAAGCTTTTTTGTTTATTAAAAAGGAATTGTTTGAGTTGTGTGTTGCGTTATGATGCCCGCGGGAGGAAAAAAGGAAGGCGAATCGAGCGGAGACGAGAGCAAAAAGCGTGCTGTAAGCCCCGCTACCGATAACAACGATTCCGACAGTGTCGACGGTGGCCGGCGAAGTCGCCGGAAGAAAACAAAAGTGTCGTCGGTGTGTTTGAACAATTTGTGCACTAATGCCGCGTGTAATTGTGTTCTACCGTCACCTGTCTTGATTGTCTAGTTCTCACTGGGATTATATAAGAAAGCCTTGCGCTTGATTCACACAGAGATGTAATATATGTTAGTAAGTAAGTAAGCAAAACGTAATGTATGATGTTATTGACCGTGCGCACGCACGGTCCGATGTGGCGCAAAAAATGTTACAGACGTGCACGCTACAGTGTGCCTGGTCTCTGTCCATTGAAGTCGAGGTTAACTTTCGTGCCTGTGTATGTTCTGAACTTCTGAAGTGGATTGGATGACATCTTGTTTCTTCTTCTTCGGCGTATGGTCGAACTTCAACAAGTTGAAGACTCCTGACCAGTTGACATTAGGCCTACGTCATCTAAGGATGTACACCATCATTGGTTTCTTGGCCGGTGGTTTGTCGTAGTAAAGATTGACATTAATTGAAACCGAATATCAGCTACCTCCCAAACCATCCGATTATCCCTAAGTGACCCAAAAAGTTATTAAACGTTCACATCCTTTAGTTGATCCTGTGGTTGATTATTGCCAATAAGCCAAACGCTAAACTGCACTATTTATTATGTCTAATGCTGCAAAAGAAGTTGATTATAAGTATGCTCTTTGATCGTGTGTGGTTTGCACATGATAAATAACACTTTGCGACTGCATATGGACAGTGCGTGTGTACGGTAAATATAATCATTGAAACGTAATTTGTATACCGGTAGTGCATAATGTGTGCCGTACCTAAGTAGGATTACCCCAGTAGACTTGCTGTGCTGTTTCTCAGTTGTCTTCCACTTGCTTGTGATTCTTGATTTTGACGTTCATAACCTCATTACTTATCTGGTGTACAGGTTGAATACCCTGAAGCTGCAAATTTGTCTGAAGATGAGCATTATATATACATGTCGGACGAAGAGAGGCTCGACAAGCAAAAGGCGAATGTGGTGCCACAAACGTCGGCAGCTGGAACACCAACACAGCCGCCAGCTGAGGCCGAGGAAGAGGAAAGTGAAAATGATGATCCCACAAGTAACGGAGGTAGCATTTTTTTGTCTGGTTCAACATTCATCGAATTTGCAACAAATTTTTTTTATAGAATTTTTATACAATAAGTAAATTGATGGTGTATGCTGGAACTTCTGTTGTTGCACTTGACAATTAATTTTCACAAACAAAATAGCATTTTTGGAATATTGTATTTTCGATTAATAGTGAACAGAAACGTTTATCATTTCACATCTTGATGCTGGGACTCGATGCCATTTAATTTGAGGGCACTTATTGGGTACCTGGGTGTATTATTTTGTAAAACTTAACTTTTGACTTTGCTTGAATGCTCATTGCTTAGTGTGTTAATTTAAACAAACTCTTGGCCTAGTCCTAGTGACTCTGCACCTCTGTTTTGCTCATACTGTAAGTAAGTAAGTAAGTAAGTAAGTAAAATGTAAATTTATATGGTGCATATTGTTAAATTAAGTTAAATTGACTTTTATATAGTGCCAAGTACTATATAAAAGTGTTTTCATCGAATGAATGATATATTGAAACAAATAGGAAGCTTTACTTTGTTGTGCTAGGCACATACAGTGTAGTGGACTAGAGTTTATATTGATTTGTTGCTATGCTGAAGATATTGATAAAAATTAATGAGATTTCTTTTCTTTGGAAAGAGGAAGTTGCTAGCGTTGTGTCAAATTGTTTTTAGGACTAGAAGGTGCAGCTTTTCAGAGTCGCCTTCCATATGATAAGTTGACAGCCACAGAAGCATCTTGCTTTCCTGACATTGCACAGAGCTCTCCACAGACACAGAAGTTGTTTCTTTACATTCGAAACCGACTGGTTGGCACATAATACTGATTATAATTAACTTTCATTTACTGTACAGTTTTTTGCGCACTTTTCTTTGCATTTTTAGAATAAACGTTGTGTGATAGTTAAAACTAGTTGTTGGTCGTCAGTGTAAAGATAGATATACTAGTAGGAAAGATAGAGAGTTTGTCAGTACTTAGCACTACAACAAGTGGTTAAAGTATCGGTGGATGCAAGGGAACTTTTCCCCACCTCTAGTTTTTAGTCCAAAGCCTGCTCTCTTTTCAAGTTCCCAATAGATGCAGCAAAGGGCCCAAAACCACCAACGAGGGCCCAAAGCCAAACTAGCATTTCCCCACCTCTGTATTTGTGCTCTAACCAGTAACCACTGACTACGACAGCAGTGAAGATTATTTTTACGCATCATTCAGAGAAATTATAGAGCTGCTGTGGCCTAATGTTATCTCACTAAGTCACAGTGATGACTTGAAACTGATGTTCTTAATCTTACGATTGAGCAATTATGTGATCAGCTGAAACAACGAGGCAGTGTATGGAAAGTGAAGAGAACAAACTGACTTAAGCTGCATTTTGGATGGCCTAACTAACATGAACAAGTTAAGTGTGCCATAGATAAATATATTATAAATATGCTAACGATAATAATAGTTTTAATAATTTTAGCTAATAGTTTTAATTTCTGCTGATGGCATGGCAGACGAAAAATTCGAAAGAGTTTTGTTTTGTTGTATTGAGGCAGTGTACTAGTAAATTTGTTTTTCGTGCTCAGGCATAGAGTATCTAATTAGCGTATTTATAGTATGCTTAACTATGAACTAACACTAACATGTTAAATGCAAAGTCCAAAATGCAGCTTTAATTGTGCTTTACTGTGTGTGGGATGCTTAATGCTAAGTTATGTCCGATGTCTGGCAGCTTCAGTTGTGGCTGGAGAATCCGATGTGTCAGCTGACGTTCAAGAATGCCCTGCCAAAGATCGAAGCACCCTACAACAGTGAGTACACCCTGACTCTTAACAGCACCGACACTCTGCAGCAAGAATGATTTAAGAAAATCGTTAATGATTTTCACAGCTGGGTTGCGACTGAGGTTAATATAAGAATTATTTTTCCTACTGGTCAGAGAAAAGTACAAAGTGTTGTGGGATTGGAGTTGGTTAGAACAAAATGCATACTAGAAAATCATGAAGTCTGTAAATATGAAGTACAATATGTAACATTTAAAATGATTTTGTAAACCTGTATGATCATTTTTATGATGCCCATTACTTTGGCTCTGCGTTTCGATATAGTCGGTGAAAATACTGGTATGTAAAATTGTTTGTGGTTAGAGGAAAGAGAGAGGTTTTGTTGTGGTACATCGCTAGAAATCTGGATGAACTTCGATATGACATAGTTAGTACTGTTTTTTAGCCAATCGCACAATAAGTAACGGTTGAGCTGTTGTCGTGGTGTTGTTCGTCCATCGTCCGTAACGGATGTATTGTGGCTAACTGGTAGAGTGTAGGGGAAAACTTTTTGCACAAATTGCCATGGGCCTTAAACTTGGGCGTGCAAAATTTCAGTTATCTACTTTTAGGGGAACATTTTTAAATTGGGGTTGAATGGACGGGAGTAGGAAAAATGTGCATTTTCCAATGGAAAACTGGCCATATCTCGGAAACGTTGAGAGATAGGGCCTAGTTTACTACTGATACCAATAGAAAGTAGCATATGCCCGGTCAGATTAGATGGAAATCATCGACCTTGGATGACCTTGAATGTCAATACATGCTATTGTGGCTAAACGGTGTGAGATGACAACCAGTATGATCAGCTAACCTAGCGACAGCAGGTCTTCTTGTATGCATTGATGTGATGAAGCAGAATGTCTGTGATTTTCAGGTGACGGGCCTCTGGTAATGAGAGTACATGCATATCTCGAGAGACATGGACTTATCAACTTTGGTGTATACAAGAGAGTCGAACCGCTGCCTGGTTGGTTTATTTAGTTTACTTTCTATGCTGCTTCTGGTGACAGTTATTGCATTTGTCATGTTTATTATGTGAATAGTGATACCTGTACAGTATGCATAATTGCACGTTTATTAATTAGTCATTATGTCTGTGTTATTCTGTACTGAATGCAGAAAGAACATTGCAAATTCTATGAAGCTCAACTTTACGGTTTCAATTTCACTGCGTACCTTATACATATTTTTTTGGCTTTTCTGTCTTTTTTGTCGCAACCGATCTTCCCGTGCATTTTCTGTCACATTTTTATAGGTTTTTTGACAGAGTTGGGTCACTAAGTATCAGTGATAGTGTTGTTACGGTTTCACACTGGCTGAGATCGGTCGGTTTCGGTTGGGTTTTGAGAAAAAACCGTGGTTTTGGTCGGTTTCGGTTTTTTGACCACCACCAAAACCAGCTGCAGACGTCTAGTGATAACGGGCACACCCGCCGCTAAACGCAAACTGCATGGGTGGTCGAGCGACAGCGCATTGCTGATGAGGAGAGGGGGAGGGAGAGAGAACAGATAAGACAGACCCACGGTGCCCGGTGCCCGCTAATGATTAGTTCACTGGAGTGGAGGCACTGCTGTAGATACACTGTTGTTCCGTTTCACCCTTGCCAATTTGCCGTGGTCGATAGATTTGACTGACGTGACGGGGCAAACGGAGACGTGGCATGAGGCAAACTTGCATTATTAGGCCTAGCGATGCAGTATGAATACTCTTCAGATCGAGTGAGCGTACAGTGACTGACGTCCATCCGTCGATTAAGCATAAAAGCAAGTGGTGTCTACTCACACCTGTTAGTAATTAACTCTGTTCGTGCAATCGTGCTGCAGGCCAGTAGACAGGACTTCAGTTTACAACTGCACCCCGTAGGCCTACCGGTGACTACGTAAAGCCAGAGACACACAAACCGCACATCTAGTGGGTTGTGCCCAAACATTGCCGTCGTTGTGCGTCAGCTGCTGGGTGTGCCCGCTACCTTGCTGGCCAGGGAGCGACTTTTCTTGAAAGTCGGTGACATTATAACGAAAAAACGCAATCGCCTGGAATTGTCTAGAGCGCACAAGATCATTTTTCTTAAAGAGAATCTGTGTTCTTAATAGGAGATCGGACAGCGATAGGAGAGCTGCGTTAGGACAGCAACAATAGAGTATGAAGATGATTAACGTGTCTGGTTTTACTGCTTGGTTGTTTGGCTTATTATATTATATTCTATGACCTATGTCACTGTTTTACTGAAATACTATTTATGAATAAATGTGACAGACGCGCATTAGCAGAGGGAAACCAGCATTAAAATAGCCAAAAGAAATTATTTAGAAACGAAAATATGTGATAGGCCTAATTTTAGAGCAACTATATAAAATCAAAAGACATCCAAGTAAAAATGACCGCTTAAGAAGATTAGTGCCGTCCTCATGCATGTTAGACTATCAGGATGCAGAGCGTAAGGGGCAGTGAGAATTAAATTGACCGATAATTGCTGGGCAAACCTATCCATCCGTTTAAGATTACTACACGGCTTCACGGAGAGACATTTGCACTTAATTAGCTATTCGCCGGCGGTGAGTCTAGACCACTGTCTGCCTTCCCTACACCACTCATTCATTCAAATCTTACAAGTTTCACCGTGCCCCTTTACGCGCATGGTTCGACGCCAACGGCTATCTGAACTTTGATGGTATAACACCCGCGGCAAGACGATGCGGCCGGGTTGCGGTGCGGCGCGCCACTCATCTCGCCGCCGGCACAGTCAAGACTTTAGAGCTGAGCTAGTTCGAAATCGAAAAACCAAAACCATCAATAGGGAGCCTAAAACCGCTTTTCCAATGCGGTTTGGTTTTGCTAAAAAAACGCGATTTTGGTGCCGATTTCGATAAGCCTAACAACACTAATCAGTGTTGTCAGTCAGCTTTGCGGCAGTGCTAAAAACACGTCAATAAAAACTATTATGCGCCAACTACACTGTTTACTACATAAGCTGGAGCCAGCTCACTCCATTTACTTGAATACAGGGCATATTATGTTGGCCGAACAAGGTGGCCATCATTGAGGCTCATGAACTTATTGTATATGAGAAATTTGAGCTAATGCTCACTAGACGCGCGAAAGCCTATATGCAGTTCCGGTTCAGTAGTTTGGATGAAAATTGGGGTGTTCAAGCTAAGTTAATATACAAATACCAAATTCTCTATCTGGATTGCATAACTATAGTAGCGTGGCGCCACCTTGTGAATGATATACACTTGTGTCGCAGTTTAAAATCGTCAAAAAATTCACAAAACCCCCTATTTTGGCGTTCAGGGTCATTTAAGGTCAGCGAAATCGGCACTAATCAAGAGCCAGTGTACGACTTCTTATTGGTGATTAATAGTAACCTAGGCCCTATCTCGCACTGTTACTGAGATACAGCGACTTATTGGTCAAAAATCGCAAATTTTGCCCACCCACCGTCTCATTTAGCGCCCTCGTTCGGGATGACCCCTTTTGAATTTATGGAAAAGTTTTATGGTTTTTGAAACTAGAGTGTTCCAGGCAGCCGACAGTAGAGATTTGGTGATCCTAGCTTGCACCATTTTGACTGATACACCCGTGTGAAGGACAGACGGACGGACAGAATTGCGATGGCTAAGACGCGCTGAAAGCAGTAGCTGCTTTCGCGCATAAAAACTGAAAATAAGAACATTTTAAAGCAACTGCGATGTGAAATACACCCGTGCATGACACCATTAATGTATTACATTAGTTTAAATAGTATTGTCACTTGGTGGCTTGGTGGCTTAGCGGTTAGGATGTTGGATTCGCGATCGAAAGGTCCACGGTTCAATTCCCAGCCAGTGCACCACCAAGTAACAAGTTGTTCACATCTAACTGCCTGTGTAGATGCAAGTGGTCTAGTGGTTGGTGTCGACTCGTAACTGTCACGTGCGGTTCGATCTCGCTGCAGGTCATTTGCAAGCAACCTTGAGCAAGTTGCTAACCTACTTGTGTGCTCAGGCTAACTCAGCCTTCTGCCCTCCGTGGGATGGGAAATGAGTAGTAGCTTATGGGCTATCGTGTGAAGGCCTAGCGTGGCTGATTGGGGCGGTAGTATGTCTACTAACTGCAAACCGCCGATCCAGTTGTTCGCTTAGGTGAACAATGGATGGTCGTACAGAGTCATGCCAATCAGCTGCCACTTCCAAGATTGTAAAGCGCTTCTGGTCTTGAGTTTGTCTCATATAAGAGGCACTGCAGCAAGCACTGGACTTTACCTTTTACTGTACTGAAGTTCATGACTGATGTTGTAGTACATAAGCAGGGCAAAGTATTGGTGCTCGGTGCTGGCATTGCTGGGTTAGCAGCTGCTCAACAGCTTACATCATTCGGCATGGAAGTCGTGGTTTTGGAAGCACGTGTAAGTTCCTTACTCATTTGTTAGACTGTGATAATAATAATAGTAACTAGAAGGTGCTTGTGAGAGTGCATATCTCCACCAGTGTAAAAGTTTTCACAGGAGGGTGCCACCGTTCCTGCCGGTTGTGTATGACACGTGGAGATGATGATGAGTCATCGTGTACACAGACACATGGACCGACAGACACGCACGCTGACAGAACGACCAATCTCATAATCTTTTTCAATGTTTACTTCGTTTCATTGGTGGAGATAATAAAATGAAGCAAAATGAAAAAAATGTGTTGCAGGCAATAGCTGGGTTACATAAAATGTGAGGCAAAAAATAAGAAAAGCGTACAGTACACCACAGTTAGGCCAAAGTAAAATTGTACAAAGAATATGGTAAAATTTCTACTTTGCTCTGAATGCCTAAAATACAGAGGCACTGGTTAAAGGGTGTGTATAGCTTTTCGTAGAAAACCCATCTCATAGCTGCAGAGCGTCAACTGCCATATGGGATCACATGGTGTTACCTTCCACTGAAGGGTCGAGACAGGTGAATGCACCCTGCCATAACCTCACTCAAGCAGATAGGTGTAATGTATAATAATGACTCTCATATAATAATGAATACCCAGTCGTTATTATATGTTTAATTTACACCCCAGTCATTATTTATACCCATTCAACTATTTTCAACTATGAACATGTACTGAATAAGCAAGAATATTATGCTGAATAAGTGGCAACAGCAATTTAAAAAAACATTGTTGGTCACTATAATATCACACAAAGAGTTAATATTATACAAGGGGAGTAGAAATTATACATTATACTTATCTGTGGTTGAGATGCATGACTGAGTCTTGCCAGTTTGACATCTGATTCCATTAGGACATTGGGAAGGACATCTTGCCAGAATTTCTGCAGTGTGCTAGAGATAAGCCCGTGTCTTATCTACACCTCCCTCATACTTGTATCATTAATGACTATGCCTACTATGACTGCCTGTGAATAGTTTATGCGGTACTACTTTAGCAATGGCTTTTAGATGTGTCCTAAACTCTGTCTCGGTAGGGTGATGTATGATTCATTTGTTATCGTAGGATCGTGTCGGAGGTCGCATAGCCACATTTCGCAAGGGCAACTATGTCGCTGACCTTGGCGCTATGGTTGTCACAGGCCTCGGTGAGTTAATGTCGTAGAACTTATATGCCAGATGTTTAGTAGAAACGTTATGGTTCAAGATATGTGGTATTACTGCTCAGTAAATCTGTTCACCTATTTCGTTACATATCGCGATGTCCCACCAGGAGTTTGCCAACTATGTTCCAGATTCAGAACACGAACAATAGTCACTAGCTGCTTATGGCCAAGTGGCCATTAGCCTAGTGGTGACATGATAGTAGGCAAAACAAGAAATCTGAGCTAATGTTCATGAGATGCACGAGAGCCTGTAGCAGTTCCTGTTTGCAGGTAATCTTGGTCTGTATCCATCCATTTCGTCGCAATTCACTCTTTTGCAGCAAAAAAATTGTTAAAAAATCACCAAAACGCCTATTTTTAGGGTTTAATGTCATCAGTGTTGTCAATCTTAAGAAGCTTGTCGCCATTGCTTGTTATGTTAGGCAGCACGTCTGTGCTTATCTACAACCAATTTCACGTTAGACGAGCCAATTATGGTAGAATAACGCCTTTTAAGGGGGTGCTTTTTTTTCTTCCCCTCATTCGTGGTAACCCCTTTACTCAGTGGCATGAAATTTTGTCATGAGATACTGTATCCTCTAACCTATCGTATGGTAACAAGAAATTTGAACTAATGCTCACGGGACGCGCGAAAGCCTATATAGCAGTTCCGGTTCAATAGTTAAGCTGAAAATTGGGGTGTTCACGCTAAGTTAATGTACAGATACCAAATTCTCTATCTGGATCGCATAATGATAGTTCCGTGGCACCATCTTCTGAATTATATAGACTAGTGTCGCAACCCGAAATCGCCAAAAAAATTCATAAAACCCCCTGTTTTGGCGTTCAAGGTCATTGAATTCGGTGCCAATCGAGAGCCAGTGTACAACTTCCTATTAGTGATTAATAGTAACCTAGGTCCTATCTCACACCGTTTGAGATACAGCGACTTATCGGCCAAAAATCGCAAATTTTTCCCACCCCCCTCTCATTTATCGCCTTTATTCGGTGTGACCCCCTTCGAATTTACGGAAAAGCTTTGTGGTTCCTGAAGCTAGAGTCTTCCAGGCAGCCGATGGTGAAGATTTTGTGATCTTAGCTTGCACCATTTTGGACTGATCCACCCGTGTGACAGATGGACAGACAGACAGAATTGCGATGGCTAAGACACGCTGAAAGCAGTAGTTGCCTTCGCTGTAGCTGCTTTCGCACGTAAAACTCAAAGCCTTTATCTCACCTTGGCTTGGAATGCTACCGGGACATGACAAGACACCAAGACAGGACCAAGGGTTATATTAACGTATATGAGTTAAAATTTGCTTAGCAGCATTATTAGGGCACTTCTCTGCTTCTATTGGCTTTAGAATATCTACGGAATATAATGAATTTAGTTTATTTCACCACATTCAGTGACAGAACAATGGAGCAGACGAAACAATGTGCAGGAAGTTCAATAAATTTTTTAATATTTATGCTATATCTATTTGTTTTATATTTCACACCTGTTACTTTGTTATCTTTTTGTCTGTCTTTTCTACCTAGTTTTTGGGGCTACATTGGATGTACAAATGCGATGCTGTTCTGCAGGTGGAAACCCGATAACGATACTTAGCAAGCAGGTTAACATGGTGCTTCATAAGATCAAGCAACGTTGTCCTCTGTATGAAGGCAATGGAACTACGGTGATGTATACATGTGTTAATTGGTTTTTATTTTTAGGATTTGTTTGGATCTGCTAATTTTTATGGTTGTCACTCTGTGACTCATACACATTACACATGCATTTATTGCTTGAAAATATGCGGTGTTTCATAAAAAGGACCCCTTTTTTTTTTTTTTTTCATAACTCACTTAAATGATGAGCAATTTGCATAAAATTTTTAGCAGTTGTAGCTGAATAAATACTAATTCAACATGTTTTAACAAAACATGGCTGTTGATTCAATATTCTTTGCTAGTTGTGATGTCACGCTGACATTATAATGTGTCACGGGTACAAACAGGCTAATCCCAATTGGTGCTGCCAGTTGCTACCCTGCTTCAATTGTGAAAAATGTGGTTCGTTGGTGTCGAATTTTTAAAGTTTTACAGTTGCGGCCACAAAAACGTGCAAAGCAATCGAATTTACGTGTCTGTGGGGATAGTTGGTCTTTCACATGTTCGAGCAAGACAGTGCACTATCACACCGAGCTTGCAAGATGTTGAGTTTTTGGACCACAAGACGCCCGATTTCATGTTTCCATGTTGCTCAGTGCTGACACGATAAGCATTTTTCGTTGGCGAACCAGATTAAGTTCACCATCAAAGCAGGGTAGCAACCAACAGCACCAGTCGAGACTAGCAAGTTTGTACCTGTGACACATTATGGCATCAGCGTTACATCACGACTAGCAAAGAAGATTTAACCAACTGCCATATTTTGTTCAAATATTTCAAATTAGCATTTCTTCAGCTACAACTGGTAAAAATTTCATGTAAATTGCTCATAATTTGAGTAAATTATGAAAAAATAAAAAGGGGTCTTTTTTATGAAACACCATGTACTTTGCTCACAAGTGTGAAACATTTTGTTTCTGCTTTTATGCGGCATGTATTTTTTCAGCTTGCATTTTTTTGTTGAATTTATTCCAAGTAAAAATTTTGCGTTTAGTGTTGCTTTTGCTCATGCAATAAACATACAAGTTACTTTTATGAAGCTGTTGTGTCACAGTACCTTGAGAAATGATTTGGGCATGCAGTAGTGTCCAGAGTTTGGTGGTTATTTGATATCGTTATCGATCCAGGTACCGAAAGACAAAGACGAAATGGTTGAGCGGGAGTTTAACCGGTTGCTGGAAGCGACTTCGTACATGTCACATCAGATGGATTTCAATGCTTTCAATGGCAAGCCTGTTTCACTGGGACAGGCCCTAGAGCTTGTCATCAAGTTAGTTACTACACCTCGGTTTATTCGAATACTGCTTTACAATTTTTTGTTGCATACTTTTCGAAGAGCCTGGGATTTTACATTTTTTGTCTCTCAACCTAAGGTGTCAATTATGATGATGGTTATTATTATTATTATTATGGCACGGTTTTTGTTATTATTAGGTGGAGTCATTCTACTCAATTGATTCCGTCTATAGTTACATATTTTTTGTGATGTGGCCTCTCCTCCAATACGCAGCATTCTGAAATTAATGACTGTCTGGAGGATAACTGCGAAGATTATTAGAACTACCATTATCGTTAATTACATATGCATGCATATAATGGAGTTACAATTTTGTGTTTAGCTCGTTTTTTTTGTTTTGTGTTTTTGTAAAGTTTAAACTTTCTGTTTCTTCATTGTAAAGATTAAACTTACCGTTCCATAATTATGTGTTTGTGTGTATTCTGCCCATAGAGGCCATCCCCCAAATGATCTATACTGTGTCGGGCGGGACGTTAAACCCTAGTCACTCACTCACTAACTAACTGTCGGATGTCTATCACACTCGTGCATTTTACTTAAACCGGTCGACAGACTTAGATGCCATTTGGCATGTTCCCTGGTTTGATGCAACGACAAATTGTGTTAGATAGGCTCGGAGGATAACGGGAGATTTGGCGTTGAGCCATCCAACTAAAACTTGCAATGTGTTTGTTTGTGGCAACATAAATCAGTGATTACACATTTTAATGAATTAATTCAGTAATTGTTATTATTATTATCATTGTCGTTAGCTGTATCAAAATCAGCATAGGCTGGTCATTAACACTACTGCAGTTAACTCGATGAATGTTTATTTCTTGTCACTGTTAGTTGGCCGTGTTTTGCATATCGGGGTAGTGATTTTGCCGAATGATGCTAGGTATAGGGGAGAGATGGCATGATCCTTACCTTACCTCCAGGGTGGACAGGCTCTTACACCTGCCCAGCGCTGAGCGTATCAGCTCGGCCCAATGCGCATCCCGAATGTAACCACAAGGTTACAGGTAAAGGCTATAAAGCCATAGACGGCTATGAAGCCATAAACAGATGGCTGTAAAGCCATAAATAGATGGCTGTAAAGCCGTAGTTGGCTGTGGAGCCGAAAACAGCACAAAAGCACTGGTAACGTGTAGCAATCTGCTCTCACGTTTTGGTCAGCGCTTAGTCAGCTTCTTGCCTCCAGATTTTAGAAATCTTTCAGGTCATCGGTGCAAAGCCCCACCACCACGACAAGGTGGCTGACCACGGTGGGGAGATAGCATGATCGTGTGGCTGAAAAAATGCACGGCAGCCACGGCACGTTTGACTTAAGTCAACATTCCATCCTTCCTGGGTAGGTTCATCAAGGACTGGCCTGTTTAGCTGGGGTTATGGTGGGCACATTCACCTGTGTTGGGTGGCGGGTAACATTGTGTCATCCCATATGGCTGGTGATGCTCTGTAGGTCTGAGATTGGTTTATATGTGTATTCGCAGACTGCAGGAGAAGCACGTGTTGGAGATGCAGTGCAAGCATCAGCGCAACATTCTTGAACTTCAGGAGAAGCTAAAACACAACTTGCAGCAGGTCTGCGGCCTAATTTACAAAACATCGTCAGACAGTTCTAAAATGGTCATGAAATCATTGCAATTTTGTCATATCTTTGTCATAAGTCTACGGGTTACGATGTCGTAAGATTGTCGGAAAAATGTTGTATCCGAATTTTGGAAGCTGATTTTACAACATCATAACTCTCGCAATTTTGTCATAACTCCATAGTCGCTAAAAATAGCCAGCCAATCAACTGCCGTTACGTTGACCTCAACTGTGACCTCAGCCAATCGCGATGCAGTGTCACTGAGCTGGCAGCGCACGGCGCTGCACGCTGATTGTCCATTTCCACCATTGCCAACGGTTACCAATGTAAACAACAACAAGTGAACTCATTTCGTGACGATTTCACTGCCTGAAGTTACCGCAAACGAAATTTATACGTATTGTGGCACTATGTGATAATTATATACTAATAAAATATTGAAATAATTGCTGCATGCGTGACGTACCGTTGTTTGCACGGACAAGCACCTCAGTACCTCGCCGATCATATCAAGCCAGCCATCGAAGTTGCATCGCGACATCGACTACGTTCTGCCAACCGACACCGGCTAATTGTACCCCGCTGTTGACTCAACACGTACGGACGTCGGGCTTTTCCAGTTGCTGGTCCGACGGTCTGGAACTCGCTGCCAGATGAACTCAGAGATCCAGCGTGTGACATTGACAGTTTCAAACAGTTC
>Ga0209367_1005985_pt1 | contig 16852 bp, 9 predicted proteins | sample WorMetLIZISLAND2_FD_187412 | JGI IMG/M metagenome (GOLD analysis project Ga0209367, IMG submission 187412) | Marine gutless worms symbiont microbial communities from Max Planck institute for Marine Microbiology, Germany - Olavius geniculatus... ... | reverse complement strand
TAGCAGCCGCTTGAACTGTTCAAAGTCAAGGACGCCTAGCGTATTTCAATTGAACTGATTCCAGTTATGGTAAATAAATGTTGCAATTTGATGATTTTTGTATATCGTATTAACGTAACTGTCTTTTAGTATAACAATCATTGCATTGCTTTTTATTGCACAAAGTCTTTCGTCATGTTTGTGTAATAAGTAAGTAACGTCACATAACGCAACGACAAAACAGCGCAAACCGACGCTTTGTACTGTATAGCTGCTATATACGACGAATGACGTTACATTGCAGCATACGTCAAACATACGAATAATAATTACATTATCATACATGGTCATCGTCGCCTATAATGCCCAATTCACACCTACGAGGTGTAAACATGCGCATCAACTGTCGTGACTTACTTTCCAATTCTGCAACCAGATGGCAATTCCTGCTAGCCGCTTGGCTGAGCAGCAAATTCGAAACTGGATCAAGAATCAGCTGAGCTTGTTCACACTTACGACGCCGACGCGACTCAACAGTTCAGTCGTAGGTGTGAATTGGGCATGACTATACTGCAATAAGGATCCCGTAAAACACGCAGACTGTACGCTATAAACACGTCGTGTAAGTATAGCCTATTTGAGAAATGACTGTATATCTGATCTACAGACACACTTCAATACAAGGTGTTATTACGCTGATGCAGTCTTGTAGCCGATATAGTTCACCTGGTCGATACGCAATACACAGTTGCACAGGCTAAAAAGCAACTTCACAGAGCGCACAGTCACAATATCGGCGAAAAGCGTATCGAATCTGAATCACTGTGGGCTAGGCTAATAGGTTCGACTTCCGGTCAGGTCGCTATCAAGCAGTTACTACTTGGATGGGTGACTGTCTGCAGACTGGTGAACCATTTCGTTATTATGACCCACCACCATTATCAACTCAGCCTTCCATCCCTTCGGAGTAAGTAAGTCGAGTACCGGCCGGCCTGGCCTCTGGGGTGTGTTCATCGGTGTCGGGTGGCAGGTAACACTGTAATCCCGTATGATAGGTGACGCTCTGTAGCTCTGCGATGGATTTCCATAAAGCGCTATACACAGCCGTTAACCTTATAAAGTTAAGTCATGTTCTCGCGGATTCGCGCGCGAGAGGTCGCGGGTTCGACTTCAGGCAAGTTGTTCACACATACGTGATGCAATGTGTTTTTTATCAATAAACAGTATGCCGAAGATCGATGATATACTGTAACTGTAATACCCCGTTTACACGGTCTAGCAATCATCAAGCAAACATCGAGCAATTAGAGCACATGTCGTGCAAGTGTATTCTGAATGAATTTGCTGGATGTTTGCTCGATGATTGCTCGATGTTTGCTTGATCGTGTAAACGGGGTATAAAGGCAAACGCGAACTTAGCGAAAAGTAATGAAAGCTTACAAATAACACTGTTCTAGGCACCCCGTAATATCTATGGGACTGTCAATTTCTGTTAAAAACTACAGTTTTAAATACCGCACTGCTGGAATGGATAAGCGAGTACGCAGTTCGAGCTTATAGCACTCCAGACAGTGCGGCATCGTACGTCAACCACGCTCAGATTGCATAGACTACACCGTAGTTTGCTTTACGACGCTCGACTGCAGACGAAAATTACTGACAACAAAACGAATAGCACACACTCGGGTAAAAAGCAACATCATTGTCTCAGTCGGTCTTTGTCAATTAACTAGCGCGTTGAAACAGTCGCTGATAAGATGTATATGCAACCTTTATTTAGGCGTAGTAATTTGTTGAGTTTTCGGTAACGTCAGCAAGTTAGTAAGTAAGTAAGTAGGCCTATACTAAGAAAACTTGTAAGGCGCAAATTTAACCAGAAATATTATTAGATTGTGACCAATCTAATGTACTCCTCGCGCGCATCATTTTCTTTTGTATTATTTCAAGGGTTTTTTTCGCTCCTTTCACTTGGTATTAGAGACCCGGCGTCAAATTAAGACCCGTTTAATGTTACACTATCTCCCCGAAGTTCATAAAATACTGCCCGATTTTAGGAACTGAAAAGAAATTTGTCTTGCTATACCTCAACGCATGCGTCTATCTGGCACCATTACGGAAACATGGCCGTTTAAATTTCTTCCAAAAAGGCTGTGCCAGGAAAAGAGGTCAGTCGTCGGTCGGTCCTCAATATTACACTGATCTCATATACTTCTCTTCGCTACGTTAGGAACGAAGCGCCAGGAGTAAAAATTAGGCTCGAGGCACAATGTGCCGCGTTCTCAGCACCATAAACAGAAATATCTTTAGCAGCCGCTTGAACTGTTCAAAGTCAAGGACGCCTAGCGTATTTCAATTGAACTGATTCCAGTTATGGTAAATAAATGTTGCAATTTGATGATTTTTGTATATCGTATTAACGTAACTGTCTTTTTCTCTCACTCTGTCTGTCTGTCTGTCCGTTCGTGCGAATCTGTCCGTACGCGTGTCTATGTACAACGATCGACAAGTTGTTGCTGACGCAAGACTGACGTCATCTCTGCATATGCCCAGTCGTCACCTAAACATCACAAATGCATACCCACTCTGCGTTGAAACGGACGCATACAGGCTAATCCAATAAGTTTCAATAACTGTATTAAAACAATCAAGTTTTTATGCAACTGCAGCGAATATTGACCGACTGTTAAAATGCTTTCATTTGCACAATGCACAGTCAGCAGACAACTCGTCATGAATTACTGATTAATGATCCATATTTCGCGCAACAGAGTACTTGCAAAATATTGTATTCAAAAACTGCAGGCTACAAATGTTTTTTAAGGTGGTGTAATGATTCAATGAATATCGTATATTATTTTATTATAGGAATAAAGCGGCGGAAACGCCCAACCGACAAATATGTTTGCTTAAAATCAAATCACTAAAAGCTAATTCAGTTATGACTATAGCAGCAGACTGGAACGAAATCGATAGTGATTAACAAACGTTATGTGAAGCGTAGCTTATGCAGAGATGATTCTAAATGATAAAATTTTTCATAACAAAAATGCTATTCTAAGACATGTAAGCTACCTCTCTGTTTTCTGCTTTGCTATTTTCGAAGTGAGATAGATTTTATTTGCGTTTTATACACAAAAAATGCGTTGGCCTAACTTTTAAGCTCGAAATGTATTTGTCAGACCGAGATGTCTACTGAACTGTTGGGCAGTTGCCCCAGACCGTCTAGCTGTGTTTTGAAAAAAACGACAAAGAGAAAAAAAATGCAAAAAGAAAGAGACAAAAATGGTAAAAGTGGGTGCAAAGTAGAACGTCTCCCAACACTGCGTGCGCTAACGGTCGCGTGCAGCCTATCATAATGGTCAAAAATGATCATGGATAAAAACAACTGGAACATAGCACCATCACGGAGAGCAAAGAAAAAGCAGGAGAAAGAAATGGAGAAAATGGAAAATACGGGCAAATTTAACGTTTATCTGCACAACTCGTATGCAGCGCCGTCCGTCGTGGGTTAAAAAGCAAACGAAGAAGGAAGTTGCGGTTTGTCGACTGATACTGCAAATTTTCGTCAGCATTCTGACACACAGTTGTGAATTTCCGACAGATAAGATTATGGGTGGTCAAATTCCCATTTTGCCCGAAAATTAGTCAAAATGGAATATTTTTCAACGAGAAAATTTTCCGACAGCCAAAAATTTAGGAAGAGGGAAGGGACAATTGCCGCTCCCGTTCTGCCACGAGGCAGTATGTGCTGGTTGTCGTATCACCTGGGGTGTGGGCGCGTTCACTGTTCCTCGTAGAGACACGAGATGACGACATACATGGTGCGGTCGAGTCGGTTGACACAGTCCGGTATGATGCTGCAACCGACCTCTCGCACGTTCGAGATCTAGACAGACACCAGTCATACATTTCACTCTGATTCTCCATGCTGTCGTTGAAAAGAATTTATCGTTATATACATTATTCAGTCAAAATCAGCAATCCACCAATCCGCACTCCAGTTACTGCGAAATTCCGTATTAGAATCATCGGATTCAGTCTTTATTTTTTCTATTCAAAAATTTCCATACTTTTTTGGTTGACGTTCGAGTTGACTGGCCTGAATATCCGATCGCATCACTAATATGGCTGCCCCTATGTTACAATGTTAAATACGGTTTCACACTGTTGTATGCTCACAATAAGGCCTAAAAGTGCCCAGCTGTCGCTAAGATAGCCGACCGTACTGGTTGTTAGTGACCTTCAACGCCATCCAAGGTTGATGATTTTATTTCATTTGAAAGCCAATACGGTATGCGACTTCCTATTTGTGATCAATAGCAACTTAGACCCTATCTCGTACCGTTTAGCCACAATACATTCGTGACGAACAGACGGACGGATGGACAGACGACGACAACCATGACAACAGCTCGACCGCTACTAAAAGACGGTCGGCTAATAATAATAAAGCAACGACTTTGTATTTTTTTTCGCCAGATGTCACCACTGTGACGTTGTATTCTCAAAACGGCATTAATTTCTAACTTAAAATTAAACCACACTGAGCTCGCGCTGGTACTGTTTTCACAATTTTCGGCTGCAGTCGTGCGTCATACGACCGTGTAGATAATTACAGCTGAGCGTGGTTTTAAGTACAATACCGCACTATCTGGAGTGGTATATAAGCTCATACTGCGCACTTTTTATCTCCGCCAATGGAACGAAGTGAATTGGAGGAGATTATGAGATTGGTCGATCTGTCCGTCTGTGTGTCCGTCTGTCTGTCTGTCTGTCTGTGTATACGAATACACAAGCGGCAGGAACGGTGGCGCCCTCCTGTGAAAACTTCTACATTGGCGAAGATATGCACTCTAACGAGCGCCTTCTAGTTTAGTGTTTTATCCACTCCAGCAGTGCGGTATTTGGTGCATAGCCTACATATGTACGTACGTGTTTGAACTTTGCGAGAATGATTCTGAGCGCGTCGGGAGTGCTGCCGAGGTTGCGTGCATAGCCGTGCTGTCCGACTATTCTCAGCCTGAGCATCTCTGCTATGCGCGTCATGTACGGAAACGTCCACTCGCGAGCTCCCACCATCTCACAGACCGTTTCAAAACCCGACAGATTCTCCAGGTAGTGTGACCGATCCCATTTCTAACACCAAACAGCACACAATACAATGCCATCAGACATTTCTAAAGCGCCATTTTCAGGCAACGTCCTGCAGTGACGTTAATATGCTCCACGAAATAGTTCGGTTTTAAGCTGATTTTTACAAGCAACAAATCTGAGCACGGACAAAAAAACAATAAAATATTTTGCTATTTTGCTAGACTGAATAGTACCAACATTACATTGAATTTATAGTATTTTATTAGTAGCAAACAAGTCATTGGTTTTCGAGACTAAATCTTGGCTCCATATATCTGGAATCTATTTTCATAGGCTAGGGCCTAATAGTCACGACAAGACAATGTTCACAGTGCTGTCATCATGCCACTGCCACTGCGAGAGTCAAAGTCTTGTCTTGTTCTTCGTTTTTTAAACTTTTAGCTGTCTTTGCCGTAAAGCAGTGCAAACACATATCGAGACAGACTTCTTAAACGTTAAGACTATAAACTCAATTCTAAATTTTACTACAATTTCAAACACAGATATAGCGATATCGTAATAATCGACATTTTTATTAAAGCTCAGAGCAACATGCAACAAATTGCTAAAAGCCACCGCACACTGATAAAGTAATTAATTACTAATTACTAAAGTGTATAATTTGTGAATAAATTACCCCTCCCAAGATGTCTTCGGCTTCTTTGTATTGTTCCGGAGTGAACGCTAAAGCTTTCTGGTCTCCAAAGATCGGTTCTAAAATATATACAAAAACCAAACTTTTAGGCACCGATATATTTTCGGTAATATACGCTAGAACTATATTTTACTTACTTCATTACCAAAATGCAAAATCTAAGCAGTTATTACTTCACACAATAAGACTAGGTCTATAAGAACTTTTTTAAAAGATAGAGGTTAGGGACATTATGTTTTGTGTGCGTGCCTTGGATCATGCTTGCGTTGACGTAAAAATGATATAAAGAACGAATATAAAATAATACACACAAAATGAGCTAGGAATTGTGACCAGTCTACGTCTGTTGCCTTCGTCTTGGCGCATTATCCCAAAAACTCCCAACTAGAACCGAACCAAAAATGAAATAAACCATCGTTTGATTGCAAAGATATAGCCATTTGAAAGTTTAAAAAAAATCCGGGATGAGAGGTCGGTCGATAGTTGGTCGGGCGATCGGTCAGTTCAAAATATAATACTGATAATGTCGTTAGAAGGGCAGCGCGCGAAAACAAATTGAGACAGGTTACTGTATTTTGTTCACTGCATTTGTCTTGGTGTCAGTAGGCAACTTATTGCTAATGGCTAAAACGTGTTAAGTGTGTTGTGCAAAAACTGACTAAAATGAGCCGTGTGAAATATGCTTACAGTAACGACAAAGCACTCTCTGACAGCGAGTAAGACCATTTTCTACTTTCTAGTTGTGTATGCTTTAAAATAAAATGTGTCAGTACCTGGAGGCGCAGTTGGGTTTCTCTCGAAGTCATTCTGACCGCCGCTACAACACAAAGACCAACGTAATTTGGCAAAAGGCGGAATAGCTAGTTTGTATTCGCCAGGTGACAGACAGCAGCAATTTGCATTTGCATGTTTAGGCTGCAAGGTTTGACAACAATCTCCCTTTCGCCCAAGAATCAGGGATTTTCGTCTAAATACAATGCGTCAGACAGACGACAAATGACAGACCACGATACGGTGAAATGTGTAGGAATAGTCGGAATAGATTGCATCAGCAGCGATTGCGCTTAATAGTAACTGCTGTGCGGCGGCTGTCTTAATAGGTGGCATTACGGGTCTTAGGCGTCCGTCTGTCCGTCCGTCCGTCTGTCTGTTTGTCTGTTCACGTGTCTCGTAACGAAAAGGCATACAGCAGACAGATAGAGCCTCAACTAGAAAAGTAACGAACAACAATAGAAAAACCAACATTATGCCAGACTGCAAGATGGGTATTGTGACGATTTCTACAGTTTTTTCATCTGTGTAGTGTTACGTTCTGTGTACATGGGGTGGGGTAGAAAGTATTTTAATGCAGTCTTTTAGTGCAGTATCAGCCACAATGTTCCACTTATAAAATTACATACTGTTTTTTACTTATTTACAGTTTTATAACTATTCAATCAATCAACAAAATTTATATAGGATTGATTTATGCATGACAACCAAAACCGGAGTATTTTGCTATGGCTAAATTTCACCGCGAAGCTTATTGGACCAATCACGATTCACTGTTCTGTCTTCTTCAGCACCGGCTACCCACTACGCCCGCCGTGTACGTAAATCATCAACCGGGGCATTAGAGGTCGCGTAATAAGTGACAGGAACTGTCACACAATCTGCAAGATAAAGTAACGCAACGCCACGCAATGTGACGTTAAGTTGTCGCACTTGGTTCCTCCAGGACTGAAGAGGCAGGCAACGACGACTTGACCGCTGCAGCCTGGACGAACGGAACACCCGACGTGTCGCGCACCTTTGATCTACGCACAGACAGACAGACGACACATCACAAGAGAAGCCAAGTGATAACGAACCCACGCGGGGTGAGTGTTATCTCGTAGTGGCATCGTGGCTGAAGGCGAAGGGGGCAGGAGACAATAATGCCCCTCCCGTAAATTTTCGGCTGTCGGAAAATTATCGGAAAATCTTCTTCTTGAAAACTGTTGTCCAAAAATGCAAAATTTAAAGCTAAGAATCTCCAATTTAGAAAAACTTTAAAGCAAAATCGAAATTTTAAGCACCCAGAATCTCCTCTGACGCAAATTGGCAACAGTACTGTCTACCGGGATTCTATCAAAAGTTCGTAGTGTCCGTTGAAAAAATGCAACTGTTTGCCACGCTTACTGTTTTAACGCACGGCGCCGCTGTTTCAAGCGAAAACAATACGTTGTTGGCGACGGAAAGTTTGATAGGGCGTTTTTTAGTTCCTGTAAATAGTTTGTATTGTAGCGATTCCGCCACAACTAAACGGTTTGGCCGCAATTTACGACGAAAAGTGTAACTGAGATTTCTGCCATAAAATCTCACCTCTCCCTTTGTACACAAGTGTCCGTGTCAAACAGAGTCTCATTTCGTCCAACGGATCTAGCAGAGTGGACTCGTGTGACAGACGGACAGAAGAACATACTACGCAACGGCAACAACTGTCGCAGTAGCCGGCTGGCCTTGTGTTTTTTTCAGAAATCTATTTCAATCCGTATATATAATAATGTATTTATTTATCAATTACTCTCCTGGACGTCCCAAATATTTCATTTCAAATAACATCAGCGGCGGATCCAATGGAGGGAGCGGACGTGCGGCCGCCCCCTCCTTGAGCCTCCTCCTTGAGGGAACTATGCATAAGTAAACACTTTACATGCTCTGCTAAACTGCTAATTAATAACTAATAATTATTATTACAAATAAAATTAAAATTCTCAATATTATGACTTTATTCCCTTCATAAAGACCTTGGATTAATTCCTTAAAAATGATTAGAAGTCATATAGTAAGATCTATAATAAGTAGGGGTATCCCTATCTTATAATTCTAAATTATATACATATTTCTGTCAACTTATTTATAAATAATAATTATATAAATTTGGTCCTTTCGTACTAAAAATTATTTATACTGCAGACAGAATCTAACCTGGCTTGCGCCGGTCTGAACTCAGCTCATGTAATAAATTATAGGTTGAACAAACCTTTATTTTTAACTTTTTCTTCAAATTTTTTATAAGCCAACTTCTAGGTGTCAATCTTCTTTTTAAATATGAACTTTAGAAAGAAATTAATCTGTTATCCCTAGAGTAACTTTATTCATTAATCATAGACTTGATTCACTATACAGATTTGTTTATCTAATAATAAAAATTGATTGATATATATTTATCATCCCAGTAAAATTTTTATAAATTTTATTAATTCATTTGGATTAAGCTTCGTAGGGTCGTAGGGAACAAGGGAAAGATGTGGAAAAAGGGAAAAGAGCGAGAAAGATATTCCGCCTTCCTTGGCTGAAGCCTAGATCAGCCACTGAACAACATGGTTTAGACGATGACACAAAAAAGCGATAACACACTCACAATTACGCCTACAAAACGTATTTGATTTTGGCTTTAATCTTTAGGTTTTAGTAAAAATTAGATTCTTAAAAACTGTACGTGGTCTTGCAACAATGTTGCACGCTAACAGCGTAAACTTTTATCGCTTTGACAATGACGCTAAAAGTAACAAAATATAACAACACTTGTACGTGTAAAAAGTTAATAGCAATTAGGCTACTGTAACAGTCTGGCCACTTTGATCTGCCGACAATAATGTACGACCGGTTGATGTTGCCAGATTTTGAACTGATCTCAGCTGAACAACTGTATTTAGTATTCGTGCCATTCGTGGTCGCAGCGGTGAGAACGACTTTGAACACAATGTCACAGTGCCTCCAGGTAGAAAACATTCAATCCATTCTGTAGGCCTACTATAGACCTACACTGTGTTTACTAGGCCTACTGCTAGTGAGCACGCATGGAGTGCAAACGTTTTGAAAGTGAAACCAAAATATAACACATCTCACGGTAATTGTACCGTGGCTAAACGCTTATGTTAGTTGAAATGTTTAGCAATAATTATCAATAAATGAAGTTTATTTTACCACAGATCGAGTGGTTAGAGCCTCTGGCCACTCGATCTGTGGGACCAGAGCGATGGAAAAGTCACGAGTTACTGCCAACACATGCACAAGATTAAGTTTCACTGTTTGACAGACGAACCATTTTATAGGCCCCTAGTGTTTGACAGTTGATTAACCGTCAAAGAAAGTCACACATTATCATTAAAATAACTCTTATCTTAGCTTTCTGTATTAAGTCAAATGGCCAAAGCCTAGTGTACGCCTGTCACTAAACTATTAACTTTTACCAACTTATTTGCCGAGAAGCAGTAGAGCAAACACTGCAGATCGGTTTTACCTGGGCGTAGAACTGGTTGGTGGTTTCCCAGCGTTTGAGGACCTCCTCGATGTAGCCGTTGATCGCTCTGCGGTCTAGGTTCTTGCCCTCAGTAATGTCGACGGCTCCGACAATCGTCTGTCCGTCAGGAGTTCTGCGCTGAATCTCCCTCACTCCGGGCCGGTGACGTATCACCTTGCAGTGCGCGTGATGACCCGATAGGTCCACCAGGAAGTTTGTCGCGTCCCATTTCTACGCCACACAACACTAACCCAATAATAACACAGCTCATAGCAATGGAGCGTCACCTGCCATATGGAATCATAAAGTGTTATCTTTTCCCTCCCGACGCAGGTGAACGCTCCCCGACTTTACTTTGGCCAGACAGATTAGTAGTATACACGCATCATCATCATCATCGTGACGCAAAGGGTTCAGCCGCAGCATCTTGCCGTTGGGATTTGTCGCCAAAACGGTTTGTCCTCCGCCAGCTCCAGAGCGTCCGTCACCGGTATTTCCGTGCCCCGTCTCGGTAGGCCTAATTATAAGTTTTTGACTGATCCATTTAACATAGACAGAATACGATTACCTGCTCCGTTAATTCGGCGCAGGTAACTAGGCATCTGAAAATTCAATTTTATCACTGCATTGACTCATAAAATTAAGTCACATTAAGCTTTATTATTCCAGCTGTTGTTGTATAATTTCTGTACTTTTAACGTTTTTGATAATACTTTTTTATTTATTATTGTAATCGTACGAAAAGTAACGAAATACAAATAGCACGAATAGCCCAGAACAGAGCGCGCTAAGTTGTGCACCTATAAATAGCATGAAGTTATGTAACACGTTGCTATTGTACGTTGACATGTTAAATAATGATGTTTACGACGAACTGAATTATTGTTCTGCAAACAAAGAAAAAACTCGCTCAGGCGTGGAAACAGGGTTATATACTGTGACAGCGAAATGTCATTCCGCTATATAGACCCATAGCCATTAACATAGGTGTAGATGTGAATATGATACACGTGCTAAAAGTCTTTTTAAAATTCGTCTTGGAGTTGCAGGGCGGTAAATCAAACAGCGTTCTGCTCTACGATGTTTGACGTACAACGTTTATTTGTTTTCGTCATTCCACTTACGATATCGATATTCATGAGTAATTTTGTAAAAAAAAATTTCGCGTATAGCTCTGCATAAGAAATTCATCTCAAAGCTATACGAAGCGAACGTTACTTGCCATATCGGATCAGGATCACATAGTACCTGCCACCAGACACAGGTAAACGCGTCCCGCCATAAACCCAGCCAGACAGGCCGATACTCGATACTTACCCCACAGAGATGGAATGGAAGGCTGAGTTGACCTTTGTGGTTGGTTATGTACCAGAATGGTTTACCTGTCCGCAGACAGTCACCCATCCAAGCTTGACGATTGAAACGCGTCTCAAGTTTGTTTATAACACGCACGTTCCAGGCACGTTACAGGTGGTGGTCTGGCTCAGTTGGTAGCGTCGTTGCATGAATCACCGAAGTTAATCAACACCAGTCCCGGTTAGTACTTGGATGGGTGACCGTCCCGGTATGTAACCAGCCACCCAGGTCAACTCAGCCTGGCCATCCCTCCGTGGGTAGGCGCAACGAGTACCAGCGAAAGCTGGGACGTAAACAGGCACACCGCGCGATGCACTAACCCCGTATCCGTGGTCTCGCTGTATAAAAACTGGTGTCTGGCTGGGGGCTAAGGAAACGGAGATCAGCGCCGCCCAATAGGCCTTAAGCCTCAGGAAGGACTTTACGTTTACTTTTTTACGTACGTTCCAGGCACAACGAACCATAGATCACAGTAGTCATGGCATAAGTACGTTTCAACACGGTCTAGTGTTTATTATGTTTCGTTACACTTGCATGATACACTCTGGGCCGTGCTATACTTAATTGGTGGGTTAAACGCGGCTCAATGGGTGTAACTTTACAGTAGCGTCTGACAATGAATACATTATTGAACGTGCAAGGCTCGTTGAGGTCAGCTGTTGAGCAATATACAAATAGCTGCAGTGTGGTCCAGACAGGCCACTGCTAAACATTCCTGTATAATATAACGTCATACAGCCATAATGTCAATTGCTGCCTGTGTACATATTCCCAGGTAAACTACGAAACACCTGTAATCAAAATGCGGCCAGGGATATTTCACTAACTAAAATAAGAACGAAAACGAAAATTACTGGCCTATGTTTCGTTTTAAGAGAACATAGGGCCTACACTAAAATTTTTGGGTTGGAAAAAACGAAGATGAAATAAAATAGAACGCAGAAGGAACGAAAACAAAGTTTTTGCGATGCAAGTCAGTTAAACAGTTTGGATAAAAATGGCAGCGTTAAACTTTCAAACATAAGGCCATAATCACCTGCATGATTATTAGCGAGACCATGTCACATGTAACGATCCGCCAAAGCTCAACCAAAACAACTCCATGTCAAGGATTTTCTTTCGTGGACAACTGGCAATTTGAAATGCTAAGCAAATTTAGAAATTTTAAAGGCTTTTTGTCGAACTAAAATTAAACTAAAACTATATAAAAATAAACATTACTTTTTACAAACTTCACAAAAGTAAAAATAAATTTTCTAAAAAGTAGAAACGTATACAAAAAACAACTGAAGCTTATTTAAGAGCTAAAATATATCTGCACGTGAATTGGTCTACTTTCAAGTTAAGACAGCTCTGTTATGATACTATCAGATAGTCTACTGGATTAGTGCTAAAGATCCACCCGTTATATGTGCAGTCACGCGCGCTGTCATCTTTGAAAAAGAAACATTTTTTCATAGTCAGATATAGGGCCTAGCTAAGCTGTTATGCAAATTAGACCAAGTTATGCATCTCGTTAGAAAAGCGATCTTTAGCGAGATTGGTGTGTAGGCCTTTGGCCATTAATTACGATTAGCCGACGAACAGAATTTTTATTGAGTCACCTTAAGCAGAGCTATCTTAACAGAGTATTACTCTAACAGCGACGTGAACTGTGGTCAAATCTTGCAAAGATAGTTCGGCGTAAAACAACTTGCCTCCGTGAACATTTCTATCAATAATTGTAGCAATTTATTGCACTAACTGCGGGCATTTTTGTGTTAGGGGTATATGTATTCTGTCTATTATTTTCATAAAACTGTTTGTTTACGACCGTCTCCAGCTGTTTTATTTACTTTTATTCTGTTTTATATTATTTTACCTTGTCGCACATGAGCGAGCCCCATTATGCTATAGTGCACCGATCGTCACGGTGCTTTATGTAATGTTCGGCTGCTGCATTCATTACCAAGGCCAGCCAATCCACGGTGGAATGCCGACGTTAAAATTGTCCTTAGATAGATGTAGGTGTGTTTACAACTTGAAGCACAGACCACGCAACACTCGCCTCGCATCCAGGTCTACTCACACTACTTATGAACTTCGCACGCCGCCGACTCATGCAGTTCACTTTGGTTCTGATGAGTGTGCAAGAACAGGGGCGCATTCAAGCAAACAAACTTGCATCACTTTGATCGCTCACAAAAAACAATTTGCCATTATGGACGTAATATTGCAGTCTTTGTTTAGGAAGGCGGAAAATGGACAGCTAAAGAGTTCACTGCCGAAATCATACATAGTCAACATGGTGCACAAATTGCATATAAGCTGTTTTTTATTTGAGACAGCAATACTTCCAAAACTTTGTTTCTCTGCAAGACCTCCAGTAAAAAGAAAGGGTTAACGTTAGAAGAAATTAAGTAAAAAGAAAAAAGAAAGTATACCAGAAAGGCAAGACTGGCAGGCGCTCGACCATTGTAACAGTCTTTTGGTGTACATTTTTAATTATGTATTTTTGTGATTACTTTGATTTCGATGTGTCCAATAAATTATGTTAACTGTGCAATGTAATGCGAATTCGTAAAGCGCCGCAAACTGCCACCTACCGTTTTATTTAGACACGGGCTGGCAATTTCTGCTTAAATTGTGGCAATACATCGTTTTGTCTCTCATCTGTGCTGCGTTTTATGGGTTTCTAGCCTAAAATGATTAGTATTGCTCTCTCAAATAAAAAAAACAGCTTATATGCACTGACTGATTAATAATTGATTTTGTCCTGGATGGGCCAATGTCAGCCGCGTGATGTAAACAGAAGACTCAAGACGTACTCGCACCTATATAGGCCCTACCCTACAGTGTATTAATAACTTGCATACTCTGTCAGCACAATTAGGCTGTAATATAGTGCGTTTACACGTCGCCACGGGGCGACCGGTGCATTAATGGCGTATTTACACTGGCGAACCGCACGATACACGAATCTCTCAATAAACCGTTTTCTCACTAACAAAATTAGCAGTTACTTGTTTATATTTTACTTACAGATTGTTACGCTACGTTGTCGAAATTCAAAATGTTTTATCATCATGCAGACAGCATTTTTCCCAGGCCTCATTTGTGAAAACTGGCTAAAAAATTCTGCGCAAAATTTTGCACGACGATGATTTCAAAAATCAATATTTTATTCAACATTGAGTTAGTCAGATCACGACATGTTGATAAGGCCATATTAAAATAAAATTTGATTTAATTCTCACTTATTAATATAAAAAATAACAGTAAATACTTACTATCGACGGGTTAATTCGCTGGAAAGTTTCGATAGCGAAGTTCTCGGCCGGGATCGGAAAGGCGAGTCCGGGACCTTTAGCTTGAGAACGTTGAACAGTTAGACCACACATGACGACCAGTAGTGACGTCACACACCGACACACACGCTAGTGCACAGTGCATCACACTCATAGGTAACGATAAGAATAACTAGACTAACAAAAGCCAAAATAATTTAGTAAAAAGCGGAATCGCTGATTAATGTTGTCACCTGGCGAATCATAAATTACATTTTTCGTAAGTCGGAAGCAATTGCATGTTTCGGCTGGGGTTCGTCTCCCAAAACTCCCTTTATCCTGGAGGTCAGGGACCCCACCTGACACGATGTGTCGTTGGACCAATGGACCCCGCAACTGTCCCCGCCAAATGGCATCTTAATCCATTGAACCGTTTTAGCAGAATGCACAGATGTGACAAACCGACAGAACACGCTACGAAGAAATATGTAGCAATGGGCGAAATCGTTTGCACTGCAAGTAGCGATTCCGCCTAATACATAAAAGCGCACAAAGATCTTAAACATCCGCCGACAATAACGTAGTGCCACCTATCGAATATAGATGACTTAATGCAGCTGCCATCTGCCACTGATACCACGGATTGGCACCAAAATGTAATTACTTTCTCTTTGTGCTATCCCTTTACAAATTTCATTAAATTTGTTCAATTTTCTCTTTTCGTAATTGTGAACACAGTACCAGTCCTGACTGAGTGTGGTTAAGTGTAGTAAGAGAGCAACCGCGGCGGCGACGGCGCACCTGCAAACTCGCACTGCATGAAATAGTGTGCAGAAATTAGAAAAGTTCGAAAGTTGTCGACTAGATAGACCTATAATGCTCCTGTGTTTGTACTTAAACTGCAGACTGCATTTATATTATTATCGTTATCATTGCTGCAAATCGGTGCAAGTTTCTTGCCGTGTGCGAGTACAAAACACAACGTCGTAGACGCTAAAATGAATTAAAGCTAAAAATGAACAACAGGTAAGTATGAACTTATTGGCGATATTTGGTTGACAACATTTTTAACGAAATAACGAAACTTTTATACTACTAACGAATTAATAATATCAACAACACTACAAGTTTTACAACCATAAAACATTGCAATGTATAAACCTGGTATAAATATCCGCAAAACATTACGTCACTCAAGAAACACCTAAGTTTATCTTACCCCTTGGACTACGACGTGAGTGCGCGTTAACTTAACTTACTTTAATTTAACTTAATTCAACTATATTGTATTTAATTTTTGCATCAATTTACTTACCATGGTAGCAGTTGATCGTTGTCAGTGATAAAATATATAATTACGGCACAGCGCTGTGTCCACTACGATGTCATTAGCTTCGACTGGTCTACAACGTAATCTGTCGACTGTCGAATTGCGTCGGAGCGCAGTTATATATCGTACGTACAGAAGCCTAGCCACTTACTTAGTCGCGGCGCCTGGCAGTGATGGGCAACTAACTCAAACATTTAATTAAACTATAAGCTACCAACTACTTTGGCAATATATTTAACTTAACTAGTAAGTTCGAATTATACTTTTTGCAACTAATTTGTAACTATTTTTTTTTGGGGGGGGGGTAAATTAGTGCAAAATGTTGTTGATATTGGCCACAAGTAAACTGTCAATCTAAGAAGAATCTAAACATTTTGAACACTTGAAAAGTAAAATACACGAACGAAAAAGTCACTGTCTACATTTATGAATTTACGGTTCTATTTACTCTACCGACAGTTATTACCCTCAGTTCACTGCAATCAGTCCAGTTATATCTTAAATTCTAGATTATTGTACAAGACTAGTGATTTAACTATTGTTTTAAATTAAATTATTTAGTTGCTAACTAAAATGTATTATTTAAACTAATGTTTTAACGCAGGTATTTTATTTTAATTAAACTATTGATCTAACTGAAACAAATTAATTAAACTATTAATTAACAACTTTTCAAAGTTTCTAGTCAATTTTTGCCCATCACTGGCACCGAGCGCTTAGCATACTGGGCCCGGCGTGCCGCCCTAGTATACACTGTGTCTCAAAAAAAGCATGTGACTACATTTTTTGCAATAACTGGAACAATGAATGTCCGATTATAATAATTTTTGGCACACTTATTAATGAGACTATATGTCATCGAATGG
>Ga0209367_1005984_pt1 | contig 16854 bp, 11 predicted proteins | sample WorMetLIZISLAND2_FD_187412 | JGI IMG/M metagenome (GOLD analysis project Ga0209367, IMG submission 187412) | Marine gutless worms symbiont microbial communities from Max Planck institute for Marine Microbiology, Germany - Olavius geniculatus... ... | reverse complement strand
GCGAACAAGCCAGAGGGTGAACGAGACAGGGGGTGAACAAGCCAGGGGGCGAATCAGCCATGGGGCAAAAGAGCCAGGGGGTGAACAAGCCAGGGGGCGAACCGGCAAAGGGGCAAAAAAGCCATAATTCCCTGTTGCTGTTGCTGCTTTGCAGTCTACAGACATTCATTTTATATTTTTATTTGTCATATTTAATTGCTAAAGTTGAAGTTGTGACACCTCATTAGCTTTGCGTGTAATGCTGACATATAGAATTATACTTGTGACTTGACTTTCAATGTTGGATTCTACCTGTGACTTAACTTACGGTGTCAGTACTGATGAAGGCAACTGACGCATTGTGGTCATATTAGACAACAACAACAACACTAACTTATGAGTATACACAGTGTTAGAATATGAACGAGATTAATTTTATCAACAGTATTTGTGCATGTATGCATGTGTATTTGTCTGCAGTAACGATCGTGAGTGCCGTCATAATGTTTGCTTTATTTGTGTCGGAGCTCAACTATTACTTGACCAAAGATATACAGCAGGAACTGTTCGTTGACACAAGTCGTGGACAGAAATTAAAAATCAACGTTGACATCACTTTCATGAAAGTCGGCTGCACGTGTGAGCTGTTTTCATGCATTGAGCCATAGTCTAATTCGGACTTTATACTTAACCTTACCCGTTTAATTGGATGTCTTTTTTAAATTTTACCCTAAATGAAGAAGTTATGTTCTAGTAATGTTCTGATTTGAGTTTTAAGAAGCACAGTAGTTATGCGTTGTGTCACTTCACTAAGTAGTAAATTTTGCTTGTTTATTATGGCATTGTTGGGAAGAATTGCTGATGCCTCATTTCTTACTACATAGCGGTTAATCGTTTGCTGTCTTGCAGAAGTTTTGTTGCATTGTAACCTTAAATTTTTTGAAACTGTAGTTGAGTTACCTTGTATTTTCCATGTGAAATTGTGAACGTAGTCTTTGCTGTCTGATGCTTTGAAAACTTTGTCTTTATTTGCAGTCATTGTGCCAGAACTTTTACATTTTGTTAACTCGTCAGATGCATTTGTGTAAGGTACCCCTGCAACATTTTCTGACAAATGTCACCGAATCTACCATGTTTTATATTTGATGATAAATAATGATGCTATGTCACCAGACCTGAGTGTGGATGCGATGGACGTGTCTGGAGAGCAGCATATTGACGTCGAACACAGCGTCTTCAAGCAGCGGCTCATGGCCACCGGGGAAGTTGTTCCCTCTGAGCCAGAGAAAGAAAGTTAGTTTTTGCCAAAGTTTGTTCACATTTTTGAACATTTTACAGTTAATTATATACAATATGATTTTGACTGTAGTTTAATGGCTGACATGCAAATATATGAAAAGTGATGTTACAATATTTTCTGCATTTTGTTGCTAGAACTTGGTGAGAAGTCGTCAGGAGATGCACTTCAGGTAGGGTTACTCTGATCACACATGTACAGCTTTGAATGCATTAATGTCACAGCAGTTTTATTTGCAGTGCCCTGATACGGAGCAGGACATTTGGGCGCCATCATTTGGGCATGACCGTTTGGGCGCGACCACTTCGGCGCTCACCCTTTGGGCGCTGAGAACGTTTGGGAGCCGCCATTTAGGCGCCGCCGTTTTGGCGCTGTGTCGCATCATTGCCATTAATGTACAATGAACTAGTTGTCTGTTCAATGCAATGCGTAGCATTGGACAGAGTATAAAATCACCCGAGTGTCCGTGCGTACGTGCGTGCATCTGTGCTTCCAACTTTTCTTAATCTGTCTTCCTTTCACTTTCCCCTTTCCTTTCCCTTTCCCTTTTCTTTCTTCTTTTCCTTCCCCTTCTTCTCCTTTCCCTTCCCCTTTCCCTTTCCCCTTTCTCCATTTTACTTTCCCTTCTCCTCTCCCTTTCCCTTCTCTATCTCTTTTCCCTTTCCCTTTCCGTTCCACTTCCCCTTTCCTTCCCCCTTCCCTTTTCCTTCCCTTTCCCCTTTTTCTTCTCCTTCCCTTATCCCTTCCCCTTTTCCTTTCCCTTACCTTTGCACTTTTTCCCCTTTTTCTTTTATCCTTTCCCTTCCCCTTTCCATTTTCTTTTCCCCTTTTTCTTCCTTTTTCTCTTTTCCTTCTTTCATCTTTCTTTTCGTGTCCACGTCTGTGCATCCAACATTTGATGCGCCATATCTCCACATTTCACAACGGTGCCAAATAAACGCGTGGTCACAATGAACCACCCATAGGAAGTCGCCCACCGCATACAGAACGTACAACGCCTACATTAGTAAACACTCAAGTAGTATAGGCCTTAAGAAGCGCAGTTGAATTTATCATGTGAAGCAATAAACATGCATTAATTCATATGGAGAACAATGACTACATAAGACAGAGAGATGGAGACGGCACTAAAGCAGCGCAGTGCCGAAACGTCCGGCGCCCAAACGGGGGCGTCCAAATGGCTGTGCCCAAATGTCCCAGTGCCTAAACGTCCAGGTGCCCAAACGCTGAGTGCCCAAACAGTCACGCTCAAACGGTCGTGCCCAAACGGCGCGACCAAACGGCCTGATAGTTTATAGCTTTAGTCACAGCTTGTTAAGCCACTAAATATGATCTTTAAGGTTCTGTGTGCTAAACAATGAGTGCAGTAGCTATGCTTCAAGTAAGTAAGTTGATATAATGCAAGATATATACACTGTGTCCAATAAAAAAGTAAACCCTTAGACATTGTACAATAAAAATGTCAAATCTGAACAAACATGAGTAAAATTTCAAACGCTTAATCCTCAATATGTTGCTAATGCAATGACCAAATTTTGTTGAAAAACATTATATTTTAGCAGAGTTATTAATTGTTGAATATCGATGACAAAATATCTCTGTTACCAAAATAGCGTTACATACTGCAGCTGCTCGATTGTAATTTGTGGCGTTTGTTGATGGAATCAATGTAAACAATAACAAAATGGTATTTTTTACAAACGATTATGTTTTAATTAAACTGTTGAGAGAACAGAAACAAGTAATTTGAGCAAAGCTCACATAATGCGCAATAGCAACAGTCCTGCCACTTTGTCAATCAGTGTACAGCATGCAATAAAATAATAGTGCATCTTGAAAAAGTACTTAAATTGGACGCCTCCATATGGAAGACTCCTTGAATTTAGGAGGTCACAACTTAAGTTGTTAAAAAGGTACGTTCTATGCTAAGAGTTTTATACGCAGGTTGTCCAGGTCTATCTCCAGCCATTTCGAAGCAATACACACTATAAATGTGTATCGCAATCCAAAATCACAAAAAATTTACTAAAAACCCCTATTTTGGACAAGGTCATTTAAGGTTATCGATGTTGATACTCCTAAGAAGCTCGTCACTAGTGTTTGTTATCAAAAGCAGGATGTCTGTGCCTATATGCAACTGTTTTTATGTTAGACGAGGCAATATCAGTAAAATAACCACTTTTTAGAGGGGTACCCTTTTTTACGCTTAAGTGCGCAGGCCTTCTTGAACTTTACTGATCGGCACTTGGACTGCTGAAATCTGCATTTAATGCTGAAAATTTCATGTACTGGTTGTGTTGTTCTATCTTTATTCTTCACATATTTTGTCACAATTCACTCTTGAAATGTGCGCTGCAGCCATAAATTGCCAAAAATTTACTAAAAACCTTTTTGGGGGTTCTTTCTAGGTCATTGATATTGATAAAACTGAAAAGCTCATGACCAGTGCTTGTTATGATATGCAACATGTCTGTACCTATCTGCAACCGTTTTTACACTAGAAGAGCCAATGGTGGCAAAATTTTGTCTTTTAAGGGGGATACCCCTTTTTGATGCCCTTGTTTGAGGGGAACCCCTTCACGCAGGGGCATGAAATTTCGTCACAATAAACTAGAGACTTTGGGGTAGTGCACAGTGAAGATTTTGTGATACTAGCTTGCACCATTTTGATACAATATTGCAGTGTGACTGATGGACGGATGGACAGATGTCCAGGCCATGGCTAAGATGCACGAAGCATTCTGCTATTGTGTGTAAAAAGCTAATAGATGATGCATTGCTGATGTAGAATTTTGCTGCAATCAGATGTTGTTTGTCAGAGTTACGCAAGTGTATGGACTATAGAGGGGTTTACTTATGTAACGCCATATTGGTAACAGAGATATTTTGTTATCGATATTTATGAATAACTCTGCTAAGATTTGTCAAAATGTCAGCCCCATTGTCATAGGCATGGAGTCTTGCCTGCCTCAATGTAGAAGTTTGAAACAGATATATGGAGAATCACAGTCAATCACTGCATGGTTAATTTACCATCTTTCTCCGAGACAGTGTTGTACATTTGAGTGGTGTTGCTGGATGTATTTTCGCAGGCAATGATGACAACGCTGGACCCAAAACGCTGTGAAAGTTGCTACGGTGCCGAATCTGCAGAATTCAAGTTCGTTCACTTGTGATACTGCTTCGATAATTTTCTTTTTGGTAAAATTCAGACACAGAGTACACGTAGTATCTATTTATGTGCAAGTCTTGTATTGTGAAATGCCATTGAGCATTGCTGTTATTAGCTAGGTTTTGTTGCGCATGAATGACTTGAAACCGGAATGACAGCTGAGAAATCAGCTGGAGAAACAAAAACAACAAATATGTAGTAGGTCAAGGTCAAGGTCACAGAGAGTCATGAAGACCCTAATCAAGCATACAGATTGGTGTGTCTAAATACACCTGCCCACCTCAGTATCCCAAAGTCTGTATCACTGTTTGATGCATTCGCCATTAGTGATATTGCTTATATTTAGATTTAATTAGAAGCCTAAGTCAGTGTTTGCCTGGCAGATGCATAACATATGATGAACGATGCTAGAGTTGTTCTTTTATATTTTGATGTTGCTTGCTGGTGCAGATGCTGCAATACCTGTGATGACGTCAAGGAAGCATATCGGCAGAAAGGCTGGGCGTTCAGGTCACCGGAAGAGATCCACCAATGTCATCGTGATGGCTTTATCTCAAAGCTGGCCGAGCAGAAGCACGAAGGTTGTCGAGTCTACGGCTATCTTGAAGTGAACAGGGTCGGTCGGTCTCGCTTTGTTTTCATGAACAGTTTTCGTTTTTGGCGTTGAATAAATTCCCATAATGAAACAGTAACTAATAAGATATATACACAGGGTGGAGCATTCTAAAAGTTCATAGATTGGCATAGTTAACTAAAAGAGTTATGTAGCATTTTTTGCTGTTTTCAGCATACTTTTTTGCAACTGAAATGCACTTGGTTCATTGTCTACCCAGCAGTTTTGTTGTAGAGTAACTGTTGACCCTGGTCTTCAGTTCAGCAATTTGCCCTCCAGACTATGTGTTGCTGTTGTTTATCTTCTGGTGCTCGATCTTTAGGATCATACGCGACTATCTTCAGGAAGGCCAGCATCCCTCCGGTAACTGATTACTGCTGCGGGTTCGTCAAATAAGAGGGCGAAAGGATCATCACTATGTCCCCGTCATCAGCAAATGTGTCTCTTTTCAATAATAAGTTGTGCAATATTGCAGCACTTGATTAATGGTACTAACTAGTAACACAATGACATTTACATTTATAATGTTCATTTTTATCAGGCCACAAACTTGTTGAATGCCTGTTGTAAGCTGCATGGAAAATTGCTGGATGGAAGACCAAGATCAAGATCAGTCGAATCAGAGCACATTTTAGTTGTAGAAGACTATGTTTAAAAGTGGCAAAATGTGATTTGAATATCTTTTGCCTAACCGTATCACTCTACGAACTATTTGAATGACTCTCTTACATGGTGTAAAAGAACAAGACAAACCAATGAACTGAAGGGATGGTCCAGACAGCTTACCACCCATAGCTGTGACAATTTGTTCACTGTGGTGAATGAAAGTCATTCTGGAGCAGGCAACAGAGGTTGCCGATACATCGACACTCAACAACTTAGCACACAGGGTCATGATTGGTGAACATCTTAATCTGTTTCTTAAAATTTAAATACAACATTCTTGTTCTTTGTGGTTTGGTGGTGTAACGGTAGCATGTCGAACTGGTGACACTGAGTTTCTGGATTCGATTCCTGTCCGGTGCACTACGAGGTAATGACCTTGAGGAAGTTGTTCACACACACGTGCCTCTGTCACCAAGCAGTATAATTTGGTACCGGTCAAAGGGCGTTGACACTGTCTGGCTGGGAAGGTAACTGTTGGAAAGTACTGGCAGCCTACCACTGGGTTTATGACTATGTCACCTGTGGGCTGACTGTCTTTGACCAGGATCAGCTCCGGACCCAATGCTCATTTTGAGTACGGGTTACTTTTACCTTCTTACCAATTGTTCTTTGTTTTTTTTTTGTTGCAGTAGCTGAAGCTGATTAGTAGTTACTTATGATTTTTTTTTCAGCATACATCATACTAAACCATGTTTTGTAGTGGCACAGGCAGTCAGTTTATGACAGCCGTTAAGTTAAGTGCTATGCTGTTGCAGGTTGCGGGTAACTTTCACATTGCGCCAGGCCGAAGCTATTCCCAGCAACATGTTCATGGTCAGTTGTCGGCTGTTTCTGTCATGTTTGTCAGCTTCACTGTCATGTAGAATTTGTTACATTGAGAGCTGATAGTGTTGGAACCATGATGGAGAATATTGTTTTGAATGGCGTACTTTGCTATCACTGTATTTTTATGACATCACACAGGTATTTATAGCAATAGCAAAGAATGCCATTTAAGCTATTTCAAAGTCTTTTTCGGTGTGGTTAGATTTTATGGTGTAGAGTGTTAACATAGAGGTAATGAGTACTGGTAGTCTTATAAGAGTTTTTAGTTTTATTACTAAAGCAGCAGTTGAACTAGATAAATTAGACAAGTTGATGTAATTGTCTGTATTATGAAGCATATAATTTGTGGTTATTTGTTTGCAGTTCATGACATGCAAGGATATGGCAGTCGAAAGGTATCAGAAGCTGTTGTTCTGTGTGGAATTTTTTTAGAATTAATATTATTTTATGTTATTGGACATCCCAGGGCATATCAGACAGCTACAGATCCTCGAGTATCACCAGCAGCGGCAGTGGCATGCTCTGGAATAGTCACCCGTCAGTCACAGTCGCTATTTGATAATAGTACAGATCAGAATGCAGTCATAGTCTGGATACAGAAAGCCAGCATACGTAACATTACTGTGGAGAATTTGCTGTTCAAGCAGAAACTGAAAGGAACGGTTATTGTAATTAAGCAGTGGCTGCTGGAAACAATTACTGTTTTTGATCTCTTTTTTTTCTGTCAGGTATTGGCTTTGTTGTTGTTAAGACACATTTCTGTTACTAATGATGCCAGCTTAACTGCTCTAAACGTACTGTGAGTGTAATATGAGCTTACTGTGTGAAATGTGTGCAGTTCAATTTGAGTCACCACATTGGACATTTATCATTCGGCATTGACTACCCGGGTCAAATCAACCCACTCGATGGTACTGAACAGCATGCTGACAAAGGTAACTATACTGCAGTGTTTCTAATGTAGAAAGATTGTAGCCATGTCTAGTTATTTTGTCTACTTTTGTCAGAAGTGATATGATTTTTAATTTTTGTCGTGCTGGGTAATTATGTGCAGACTTTTCTGTGATGGTCTAGTATCGATGCATGGAAAAATCCAGTTTCACTGCAGCAGCTAATTGATTTATAAAGAGTATATATTGTATAAAAATTGCTGACCTTGGATTCATTTGTGCACTATAGATTCGACGATGTACCAGTACTTTGTAAAAATTGTCCCAACAGCTTACGTCAAGATTGACGGACAGGTTAGCCCATCTGTTTCCGCATTTCTTTATGTTTTACATAACAGTACTTCTATTCCAGTTTTGTTCCTTTCATTTCTGTGTAAAACATTTACAATTCTTTTTAGTTTTAGTACTAGATTAAAGTGATAGCCTGTTTATCAGTCTTTCGGTGCAAATTGTTTGTCATATCATCACATTTTATGCTGTTTATACAATTATGCTTGATGTTGGACAAATGTCATCATCAGCTGTCTAGTCTATAGGCTATCGCGCGTCTTGTGAGCATTAGCTCAAATTTGTTGTTTACCTCACACAATGTCTGCTTCTGCACTACCTTGTGAAAGAAAACTGAGTGAAAGTTGCAGAAACTATTATATTTTGCTGTATAACATTGAGGATGAATGATTAGACTTTTCTTCAGTTTTTATTTTTGTCTTGCTAAATAGTACAGAATGTGTGGTTCAGTGAAGAACGATTGCTTCCTTTCTCAACTGTAACAGCATCAGTCGGTATTGGCGTTGAAGTGGTGGGGGAAACTCTAGCCAGAATTGCTGTCATGCATCAGACAAAGTTCCACCGCATAGGTTTCGTTTACATCTTTGATCTCGGATGCAGATTGCATCGGTGGGTTGTTGATGATGTCGCATTTTCATAGCAAATACTCTTTGAATCTGTTGGTTATCAAGAATATTCTGTTTGGCTGTATTTAGTTCTCTTAACTCTATGCTGGTAGTTGACTGGAAAGGGGGTCTCCAAGTAATACAGTAACAGTGTCGCTGTTTATTTGATCTGAGTTTGTCACATGGTGTTGTCATGTGTATTTTCATGTGTGCGTTTTTAGACATTGTTCACGAACCAGTACTCAGCCACGAAGCATCACAAAGTCATCACTGGTGGTCTGTTTGGTGAACAAGGTCTTGCAGGGGTCTTCTTCACTTACGAACTATCACCAATGATGGTCAAATACACCGAAAAACAGAGGTTATTACTGCGATTCTGACTACTGCTGTATTACTACTATTAGTACTTTTGACTTTGGTATTGTGCAGTTTTCTGAAAGGAAAGCGATTGTGGAGTGTTTTAATGTTGCTTTTGTCTTTGATTTGCTTTATTCTTGTCTTGTGTCCTTTTCTTATTCGACATTTCACCCAGTAAGTTCACATTACACTCACAGTACGTTTAGACCAGTTAAGCTGGCATCATTAGTAACAGAAATGTGTCTTAACAACAACAGAGCCAATATCTGACAGAAAAAAAGAGATCAAAAACAGTAATTGTTACCTTCTTACAGGCTGTTTTGGTGGTTGATTTGTAAGTGTTCTAGTCATGGTGCAGCGGTCTTGAAATGTCTCTTGAGACAAAAAAAAGTTGTGGCTTGGTCTCTTCCGGACGGTGTTGGAGTGATTTCCACAGTTAGATGCCTTAGATGCCTAATTGACGAGATGTCAAAGTCTCGATTAAGGAAAAATAGCTGCAAGTTAAATAATTGCCACTTTTGCAATCATTATTTGAACATTGAATACAGCTCATAATGAGTGCAATCATGTGCAAAAGATAGATAGAGCATTTGTTAGCCTTAGTACAGTACGCAATTGTTGCAGTTTGGTGGTCCATCACCACAGTCAAACTCACTCATACAATTTATGTAGCTCTATATAATGTAGCATATATATAAGCTTTATAAATGTACAAAATTAATGCCTGATTATGTCAAAAATAACTATGGCTTTATGTTGCATTATGCCAAAAAAAATTCAGGAGACAAGCACAATTGTTGACGTCCTCGGTGCAGCCTGTCAACATCATGAATACTAATGGCGTAGTCATTGTCATCATTGTGCAGCCTAGCCAAAATGGCGTCGCGTTTTTTTAGATCATGTCTGTAAATCGTCTGCTTTAAATGTAAGTTTCTCTGTGTTGAAGTCTTTTTCAGCGCCACTGAAGTCTTTTTTAGCACATACTGGCGCTTTACAAGTCAGATTATTATTATTATTATTATAAAACGCTGGGCGCTGATATTCCTCTCAAAATTTTCAGACAATTATGCAATTTTAGGAAAGTGCATAAAATATATATATGTTAATTTTGGTGTCCATTGACCTTTAACTCGTGTTTGCATGTTTTTAGGTCTTTTGCACATTTTCTGACTGGAATCTGTGCCATTGTTGGTGGCATTTTCACAGGTTCGCTGCACTGCAATTAAGTTTGGTCAGTCTTGTGTGTATGATAAGTTTTGCTGTATCTTTGCTAAGTTACAGTGTGAAGATCTCGAGTATTAAAAATAGAAGCTAAACGAACAAAGATGTCGGTTCAGTGCCACTATATCATGCAGCCGTCTGCCGAGCTGTATTGCTGCAATACCCAATACTGATCTTTGAAAGTGAAAATTAGTGCACCACTTCTGTCCTGGAAAATGTTAACATTAATTTTGGCATCATTGCAATTCGCATTAGTAGCCTGTTGGGGACAGATAGACAGACAGGCAAGAGGATGGACAGACCGACGGGCAAGACTTGTAATGTGGCTATTAGAATGGCAGCATAAAAACATGCAGATTGGAATGACGTTATTTATCATTATCTTTGCCAGTGTGAACGTAGTGAACGTTGGAGGAGATTAAGAGAATTAAGAGATTGGTCGTTTTGTCCGGCGTTATGTTTGTGTGTGTGTACACGATGACTCATCATCTTCACCTGTCATTCACAACTGGCACGAATGGTGACGCCCTCCTGTGAAAACTTCTAAATTTTACAGTAGTAATGTTTGAATCGCTTCACTTGACGGAGATATGCAGTCTCACGACGCCTTACTAGTTACTGTCTGTCTTGCTGTAACTGTGCTTGCTGCTACAAGTGTCCATCCGTGCAAGAGTCTGTGCATTTGTGTCAGTGCAGTTGCCGGTCTGGTCGATGCATTTCTCTATCATTCGTCGCGGGCAATACAACGCAAGATTCAACTCGGCAAAACTACATGACATCGGCTCAACTCATTCACACATAGCCAGCTAGCCATGATGTTGAACAGTCATTTGCCGTGCACTCATCGCCAGCATCATAATTCTTCACTGATGCGTGGAACCGCAGTGCAGTGGCATCGTAGTGAAGGGTCCAGAAGTTGCAGTTTTTGGACAGACAGCTGAAAATTTCTAAATTTCCCTAAATTGGGGATTTCCAGCCTCATATTTCGTATTTTCAGGGGAAAGGAGAAATTTTTGGATGATACAATTTTCCCACAGGCTACGATTTAGAAAACTGCCCCTCCGCATGTTTTCCCGCATCCTGCCATGACTTCAGTGTCGCAGTGTACAAACTCGCTGTTCTTGATATACGTGTTAATGGTATTTCGGTCTTCAAGTTTCGACCGAAGACTTGTGTTTTTACTCAGTTTTCAAGACCACCTAGTGACTGACATTTGTTACGATATACATGGTGCGTTATGAAATGATGCGTTTCTTTTGTTGATGTCCCGTTCATTTCGTTCTCATGCCTCAGTGATTTTGTCACAATTTTAGTGGGCTTTAATAACTCCGGTTAACAGTCCAGCGTTAATTCGCTGTCATGTGTGAAGTATTTGTGTTTATTTTATTGTGTGTAAATTGCGTATTTGTGTATGTGCATTGTGAGCCTGTGAGGGGTGTTCGAACAACAAATTGAAAACTGTAAATACAAACTGCACTTTTTACCCATATGCATATTATGAATTTTTCAGTCTAACAGATAGTGGCACAACTTTTTGAGCACTCCTCATTGGGCGACTTCACTTTTTGACTTAGACTTTTGCTTTTGCTGAGCCTAAACTTCTGTCTAAGTACCTACTTGAGTCAAAAAGTGAAGTGATTTCGCTGAGCGACAACATGGTGACTAACACGGATAGTTTAGCAAATTAAAACAGTCTGGTACCAAAAATAAACGCCATAATGGCTACTCAATGACGTAAGACGTTACGTAATTACGTCATTTGCGTGCGTGGCACAATTAAATAAGCAAGTCCAAGCGTAACTGGTTGATTTATTTCTGTTAGGTTTACCGGTTTTTTTGCCATTTTTAATAGTTTAGTTGCACGTTGGTCTAAGTACAGACTTTAGCATTTAGCTTTGGCTCAGCGAAAGTCTAAGTCAAAAAGTGAAGTCGCCCATTGTCTTGTCCGTGTAAAACGTGTCTGCTGTGTCATGTATGCTGTATGGTCGAAGATAGACGTGGTCGTTAATTGCTTGCATCACAGCCAACCTATTTAATGCAACACTTGTATATTACCAGCGGTGTTGTGGGTTAAAAAAAGTTAGGGAGGGAGCAAGAAGCTGCATATATCTGACAGATGATATGGAGATGCTGAATATTTCGAATTTGCCCCCAAAACAGACCTGGATTGTTACCAGCAGATTTAGTATCTTTGGATGGAAATTCTCCGACAAGAAAATTTTCGGACAGATTTAGGGTAGGTCAATTGCCCCCTTCCCTTCCCTGCCATGATGCGACTATGTAATACATGTAATTGTGTAATAAGTGCCTTACTGTGCCAATGACTTGAGCGGGGATTGTCGGGCATTGGTGTCGTATTGGTAAACTTTAGTGATGAGAAGAATGGTAAAATGTTCTCTTGCACACACCATTAGAGTGGCCAGTTGTCTGTCTGCTACAATAACAAGGAATATGAAAGCTGTCAGTAAAAATGTTGTGTGGGATCAACTATTTATTGTTTTGCACAACACAGTATCTGCTAGCACACTAACAGTATAACTGCATATAATTGTGCATCTTCAGTGAATTGTGTTATCTTGCACAATTGGTTGATAAAGAATTATGACAATTTGTGAACAGATCACAAGCATCATGTTTATTTCACTAGTGGATTGTCTCTGGCATTGGAGGGTTGCCGACTAGCATCATAAAATGCCAAATAAGTCAAATTTGGCCTCTTAAAGAAACTTTGCTGTAAAAATTTTTCTTGGTAGTATTTTTGGAAATCTCAGTAACACTCAACTTTGACATGACTTTGATATTTTATTTGGCAGCAATGAAAGATTTTATTGTAGATGTTATCATGATGCTGTAGCTATGTTTGTTTGAAATTAACGTACAATAATTGTCATCCAAAACTTATTAGGCCACATTCTGAAAACTGAAATCTGGTATATACCTAACATCTGGTTAGACCTGTGGCTATCGGGGCAGACAATGAAGAAACAATCCGGCGAGCATCCGTCTTTGATTAAACATGTAACAAACGTGTTACCAAGGCAACTTGGGTTAACATCGGTCGGTCGGTCGCTCTTATCAACTACAGAAACAGCAACAAATACATGTCACAACAAACAATGATCAGCAGTTTTTGTTCTATAGATTCTGCTGATATGCTCTCCGCAACAACTTCAAAAATTAATCAGCACTCTGCCACAATAACGAAACTTGTCAGTCTTGCTGCTACGTTAGTGCATACATCAAAACCAGCCAACACCACACGCAAACTCACACGTAACGTAATACAGTGGATTAATGTAGTGATAAAACCTTGGCCATGACACAACGTTTGTTACTAACTGCAGGAAACAAAAGTACTTCAGTTGACATGCAAAAAAGCAAAATATCTCCAGAAAATGGCAGCAATGATTTGTAATAATACTAGCAAAGTGCAAACACTTACAACTGCGATAAAGCAACATGGAAGTAAAGCAATGCATAGAGTCACATAAGTATTACAATCACTTTATCAGATCTTGACAAAAAAACCTGAATGCAATGCACCGGCGGAGGGCTTGGATATGTGCATCAGGTGAAAAAAGTTTTTATTCTGGCACGGTTTTTTTTTCTGGAAATTTAGCAAGAAATGTTGTTAATGTACCATATTTCACAACTTTTATGCAGTGAACTTTGGTAAAGTTGAACAAATCAAATGGCTGTTACTAAATAGCACAGCACTAGAAGACGTCAATTATATATGCCCAACATGAACTATGTACAATTAATTACCCGGCTAAATGAACGGTAATACAGTGTGATTATGCACACATACTAGTTAGTACAGATGAGATAAATAATAAGGCATTGTTATGTACAGTACGCAGTTGCATAACATCAACACAGCAACAGTCGCATAACACGTGCGGATTAACGCATCAGACTAAAAGATGCCAGCCACTTAACAGTTTTCACAGATCTGAATAAGTCAATCAAATACTTTTTCTCAAGTTCTCACTATGAAGTACCTACGACAGCAAACTGCTCTGTAAAACTGGATGGGTCAAAGTCTATGTGCCCCACCCAGTGGGATCATAACCTTCGACCTTATGACCCAAAACCTAAGCTTACAGATTATCTTTGTACTAAGATCCTATCTGAAAAGTCTGTTGTGCAATATAAATCACTGACGTAGCTAGCTGGTTGCACATGTATTATGTCCATCCACAAAGCAGTCAAGGTGGTTCGTATGCAGTATTTAACGCCATCAATTGTACCACAAAATACATGAAGTCAGTAAAAGCAAGTAACATGAAGTAGCGCATAACAACAAACGATAACTTGTCCAACTGCTTTAGACGCTAAAATGCCATTCTGCACGGTGATTAACGGTATCTGTGAATTCGTGCAGTATCACAGGGTGTCAACAATCAAAAAACAACCAACAGTTTTAGCAGCAGTTATCAAACAACTACTTCAGTCAAGACACTCAGCACACAATTATAAGTGTAACATGAAATCGTTGAAAGGTGGGTAGTTAACTCACAATTCATGCTAACAACATGCTCATCCAGTCCAGTCCTGTTGTGGCAAGGGGGACTACCCCCTAAGTTCTAAGTTTTAGAATGTCAGAAAATTTTCTTCCAAAAATACAAAATTTGTGACAGGAAGTTCCCCATTTTGGCGGGAGGGAATTTTGGGACAAAACTGAACTTCTGAACACCCGTTATCTCTGAAATGTGCAGCAGTCTGTCGGAAAATTGCAGCTTCCTGCCATGTTCAACCATTTTAAGCTACAACGCTGCTGCTCGTATCTTGCATTGTTCACAGCAGACCACCAGCACAAGTCTAACTTACAATCACCTGTCCAACAGTACAGGAACTAGTAATCTACTTTAAAACATCTGATGCAGCTAAAGGATCTAGATTACTTGTTTTGATGCAAGCTGGGTCTCTAACACAAGCCGGGAGTTCTATGGCACTGTTCTTGTGGAAGCCTTGTACTAGTTTTACAGTGCCTTAGTATGAAATATGGTTCTTAGTAAAAACCTGAAACAGTAGAAGTTTGGGAAGAACTAAATGTGCCAAAATCCACCATATGAACTGACCACTGCAGCAGCAACCACGACACAAATCAGCTACAGAGTGTACATTTATGGCTGACAACGAAAGAGTTGTCCAATTTATTTTCTACCAACCAAAGACTCGGTCACTGATGCCTCTATGACGATGAATGTGATAAAATCACCCAATCAACACTTTTCTGCCACGTCAATCAGCCAACCAAACCACATTTATGTAGCGTAGCAGGTCACAAATGAGTCAGACGTACACATCTATGGCAACACACTGCAATACACGTACAAAGAAGCAACAGAAAAACATAGCCACAAGAAAATGAACACTCACAATCATAAAGCACGAGCTAATATGTATGCATAATGGCAACTGATTCTCTAACAACTGTGAAATAATATCACACCAAAACTCTCTGTACATACATATCAGCAGGCCTATTTGAGTGGCATCACTTAACAGTACAGCGGACTGCTATTGTGGCCAAGGAGGTTGAGAGACAGCAAAGTAATTAGCTACTCTGTCCATCAACTCAGCCTGGCCATTCAACTGTGGGTAGAAACAACAAGTACCAGTGAAAGCTGGGATGTAAACTGGCACATCGTATGATGCATTAGCCTCATATCCATCGTAACGGTTAGCTAACGGATAAGGAAACGGAGATCAGCGCCAACCTGAAGGCCTTAAATGGCTTGAGATAGACTATGATTTTGCCCAACAGCAGCTAAGTATTCTCGCAACAAAACAGAGCTGGTACTGCTGTTTAACTGGCCTACCCTTCCCACATTTGGGTACTTCAAGTTATGTTGGGGTCTTCAAGGTAATGATAGAAAAATTGCTGTAGTAGTTTCTACACGTTAGATGTCCTTTCCGTCAAAGAACTGAATAAAGGCCTGAGAGTCCAACGTATTGCTAAGTGTGGCCCCTTTAACTAATGCAAAGAATAGCAAGCAGTTGATAACAAACGACTCTGCATCTACTGTGAACAGCGGAAACAACAAACAAGCAAGATAAATGAGGAAATCATAAGAGCAATGATACAATCGACTCTAGCTGACAAGCAATTGACATTCATTGAGAGACAATCACAAGTGATTGAGTGCATAATAAGTACATAGCTAGGTAAGTACACAGCAGTTCACAACAAACCAACCAACTTAATCCATAACTTATCAGTGACAATATGCGTACAACTACAACATAAATTCTACAACTACAGCCTTCATCTTCCTGCCCACTTTTTGCTTGAAAATTTTCTAAAAATGAACTTTGTGATGCCACAACACAGTTGAAGTAATTTCGCTTTTATCAAATTTTTTAATGCCACAGTTGTGGCATTAGCCTGAAATAATTTTAAAAACTGTTTTGTACCCTTGATTAAAAAGCTGTTATGCATGAGGCTATGTACACTTTACCGTGTCCTAGTTTTTTTTACAGTATGCCATTTCTTCTGATCTACAAAAGTCTGTACTATGTCACCAGCACTTCTAGGTGTCAGTCTTACTTACAATCAAGTCCATAGCAAATGGCCGAGCCAAGAATGCTGCAAAAATGTCACTTGTCACTTTATGACCATGTTAAAAATTATGAAGTCTAGAGATAATAACATATACAGGGTGGTCCAAAAAAAACCGCACAAAGTTAATGACACCATAATTTTGCAACCATACGTCACAGTCATGTGGTTTTCAGCAAAATGTTTCGAAAAAAATTTCTTACGTGACTAAAGTCAATATTTGTATACAGCAGTTAAATATTCTTTGTTATTGCCGCTGGAAATTGAACTGTGCAAAAAAGTATTACCCTCGACACTGCGGTCCATAAAAAAC
>Ga0209367_1005983_pt1 | contig 16855 bp, 13 predicted proteins | sample WorMetLIZISLAND2_FD_187412 | JGI IMG/M metagenome (GOLD analysis project Ga0209367, IMG submission 187412) | Marine gutless worms symbiont microbial communities from Max Planck institute for Marine Microbiology, Germany - Olavius geniculatus... ... | reverse complement strand
GGAATTTTGTTTCTAGCTGTCCTACAAGCCTAAATGTTGTTACTTCTGGTTTAGGCGGCCGCCATATTTATTTCCGGTATAAGGCGACTTCCGGTTGTATCGCCGACAACATTATTGAACAGCTTGATCTTGAAAACATGGGTGTAGCCGTTGGAATTTTGTTTCTAGCTGCCTTAGAAGTCGAGATATCGGTGGGGGGTATTTTTCCCCCCCATTGAGTAACAACGTGTGTAAAAAATCTGTGAGTAAATGAAGGTTAAAATAGTTCTCCAAACAAAACATTAACAATTTTATTAATACATGCTAAGGGGCATAGGCAAGGTGCTCATCTCCCAGATGTTAGCTGCTGAGCTTGTAGACCACTAAGTCCATGACACATGGACATGTGTCATCAGAAGGACCTGCAGCAGCTATGGAGACAGATGCTTTGCTGAGGTTGTGGAACAGTCTGCCAGCTCATCTGAGACAAACTGACATTAACTATGAACAGTTTAAATGGCAGTTAAAGACATTTTTGTTCGGGCATTGAGAGTGCGGCGCATTGTGGCTATTGCTAAATTGCACCTTCTAAATAATCTTACTTACTTACTTACTTACATAGCCACTGCGATGCCAGGCTACAGACCCAGAGAGCGTCACGGCCCTTTGACCAGTACCAAATTATAAGTACTGCTTGCTGAACTGCACATGTGCGTGAACAACTTGCCCAAGGTTGTTACCTGGCAGCGCCCCAGCTGCGAGTCAAACCTGTGACCTTGTGATCACTAACCTGGTGCGCTACCGTAAAACCACCAAACCGATTGTAAAAAGACGAGCAATAATGAAGTACTGTCTAAAACTAGGCTCTTTATTGCAAAAATCACGTAGCATTTAAGTGACATCATATAACTAACTGTGAGAATAACTAGTGAGTGAGTAAGTGAGTAGGGTTTAACGTCCCACCCGACACAGTATAGGTCATTTTGGGGACAGCCTTTTCAGGCAGAATGCACACAAACACAATAATGGAAGGGTAAGTTTAAACTTTACAATAAGCAGAAAGTTTAACCTTTACAGAAAGACAAAACACCAAAATACTCAAATGAGGTTAACCTAAAATTGTAAGAACTCCATTATACGCATGCATATGTAATTAACATAATAGTAGTTCTAATAATCTTCCCTGTTATCCTCCAGACAGACATCAATGTGATAATGCTGTCTATTGGAGGACAGGGGGGTGTGAGAATAACTAACAACTAAACAACAATCAACATGCATCTTGTGAAAAAATACAGCCTACAAATAACATGCAGTTCATCGTGCTATGCGGCAGACATGAACAAAAAAAACCGTCACTAGTTTTCAGTTATTAAAGCAAGCACAGCTAAATGCCGTCCATGTCAAATACTTAGCTTCCCAACAGTAAAGAATATTCAAATATTTGCAAATTCATAAGTTTTAGAACTTAATTATTAGTAGAACAAGAAAGTAACATTAGCTTTTAACATTTTGGGTTGTTTTCCCAATCAACCAACTGGTTCTATTGGAAATGTGCCCAAATCACCCAACAGTGTATGGAATCGTTCCATAAACGAGTGGTTCTTTTCTACCTGCAGTGTTCAAAGACAGCCAGCTCTGGAAGTTGCTAGTAGTAGAGCCAGTTCGTCGACTGGCAGTGGGTCTGCGAGGCAGTGTACAGTAACCGTTAATGAGTGATGGCTGTATTCGACATGCTGTCTCTAGCCGTGATGCTAGCATGCACAGATCTGTGACACGATATCACGATATCCATGCAAGAGACAGACAGACCAAGGCTGGTGGCAACAACCACCCACATTCCATGCACAGATACACACAATGGTGACACGCTGCAATCCCGAAACGGATTTCACAATCACGAGATCTGGGATTAAGAAATTTGTAATCCTAAAGTGATTGCCAAATTTCATTGAAAAATATTATTTCTTACCATTAAATGTTTAATATCGATAACAAAATATCTCCGTTACCAATATGGCGTTATGCAAGTAAACCCCTTTGTTACTTTACAATTCCGTAACTCCAACAAACAACAGCTGATTCTAACAAAGTTTTGTACCAACAATGCGCCATTTATTGGCAATCAAATAGCCAAATTTCGGTTAAATCTGCCTAAGCAAACAATAGATACAGTGGCTTTTGTGAGGTCACTCCAAAACACTTCAGTTTCAGGTCTTTGTGGATATCGTTAGACACAAAGACTTGAAACTAAAGTGTTTTGGAGTGACCTCACAAAAGCCGCTGTAGCTATTGTTTGCTTCGGCAGATTTTACTAAAATTTGGCAGCTTAATTGCCCAATGATGATGCACTGTTGACGTAGAATTTTGTTAGAATCAGTTGTTGTTTGTTGGAGTTACGCAAGTTTACAGTGACAGAAAAGTTTACTTGTGTAACGCCATATCGGTAATAGAGATATTTTGTTATCAATATTGAACATGTAATAACTTTGGTAAGAAATAATATTTTTCAATGAAATTTGGCAATCTCTTTAGGAATTTATTAGGGATTAAGCATACAAAACTTTACTCAGATTCACTCAGATTTGACATTTTTATCGCACGATGTCTAGGGGATTAGTTTTTCACCGGACACAGTGTATATATGATCTTATCCGATATGCACTGTTGTGCTGATTCTGCATAATTATCACCGTTAAATGTTACTACTGTCTTTGTCAAGATACAGCACTTGTGCAATGAGATGGCTAGAATTGTTATTTTACCATGTTACCATTTGCTAGATTTTATCATCTAACATTTTATCATCAAAGAACTTTTTGTAATCCCGAAAACCTATAACTGGGACGCAATCAATTCTGGGATTCGAGATTGGCAAAATGGCTGGGATCCTAAAACCGCAGTCACTAATGGCACACCTGACGACAGATACACACAACACAGAGCTACATGGCATAATAATACATGCATGTAGTAAACAGACACAGACGTATTACACAGATCTACGCAACATAATGACAGATGGACAGCCATGCTGGAGATAGACTGACATAAACCCATGCTGACTAACATGCTAACCGTCAACATGCAACGGTACAGCTAAGGAAATACGTCGATCTGCTGCACGACACATTGTGCCGAAGTCTGCCTAAAGCTACGCAGCATTAGCACTGACCGTCAAAAAAATCACCCTCCCCTACAGATAGCAAAACTCTTTCCCGCAGAAGGTTGTGGGTACCAGGACTTACCACAACATGGCATTTTTTGGAGGTGAGGGTTAGGTCAAGATCAGCTGCCATCTGTGGGAGAGGAAAGGGTGGATTTTTTGAAACAGTCCTTATCTCTAACACAGAACCGTAGTCCAACATGTACATCTACAGGGTGCACCACGAAAAATGTGCCACTTTACTTTTGTCCATATCTTCACCAATTATTGACCAATTTTCAAAATTCTTTCACCGGCACACTCTGCAGACAATTTGTGATAAAGTGATTACTATAGATCCCACAACACCATAAATGCGTCTCTACACTACCTTGTGAAATATCAATGAAATATGCATACATAACGACAATAACAAACAAACATTTTGGTAAAATTGAAAAAAAAACACTTCAGACCAACACTGCAGTGAATGGTCTGTATGACACTAGACTGTGTGGGTATAACACAGTCCAGTGCCATACGAATCATTCATCGCAATGTTGGTCTGAAGTGTTTTTTTTTCACTTACCTGAACTTTTGTTATTATTATCAGATTTTGCTCACATTTATATTTCACAAGGTAGTGTAGAAACGTATTTACCATGTGGTAGGATGTACAATAGTCACAGTATTGCAAATTGTCTGCAGTGTGCCAGTGAAAGAATTTTGAAAATCAGTCAATAACTGGCAAAGATATGGACAAAAGTAAAGTGGCACGTTTTATGACCCATGGTGTACATCTAATTGAAGCAGAATGCGTGAATGTTTTCTTAACAGCACATCAGCACAACAAATGAATTCACGCCATAACAATGATAAAAATAACTGAGTGATTACACAAATAAAGCCAGCATGTAAAAATAAATGCCACACATCTACGATAGAATACATATGACGAAAACTGAGAATCCAAAAAAGTTACGCTGACGCAACATACCTATGCCGGAGTTGTCGACTAAATGCTGATTGGCCGGCGATCCTGCTTGTGGCCCGCCCACACCTTCCCACTGATTGGCTGCTGGATATCCCACAGCGCCTACCAAGTCTTCCCTATACCCGACAGGCTGGGACAGCTGTGGGTGGCTTGCTACGTCTTCATGTTGTTGTTGCTGTTGTTGTTGTTTCTTGTCCGTGTCTGGACATAGGCCTTGATGCTGCAGTGCCATGTGTGCTAACTGGTTCATGTTTACATAGCCGCCTACTGGGTAGGTTGTTGGCACACCGGCCACACCAGCTATAACGTACATCACACGTCGTCATGTCTGAAGTCACAACTTTCAACTTCCTGATCGTACATCAGTCACCAATGACAAAAACTTTATCATAAGAATGCTATATAATGACAATTTGTATTAGCTTGGACTATTTGTTCGTATCATTTCATTGACCTCCGCTCGTTTTTATTGTGTAACAGCGTTCGGTCTGTTTTTATTAAACTTTGAATGAATGAATGAATGTTGTTAAATTACAGCAACAACATAAGCTGTCCTAGCAGCTGATGTATCTGACAGAAATTGCATCAGTCTTGTTTATTCCGATTTGTTCAAGTGTAAACTCTAACAATTGACAATTACTTACCTGCTGAACCTTACATTAAATTGCTACACAGTTATGTGTGGTATAATAAAATTAAAACATTATCCAGTAGCAAATAGCTACATTGCTGACAATATCAACATCTGATACGCGAATAATCGTACAATATCTACAACAATACTATATCTACAATAATTCTGAAAAACTGATTTCACGTCATCTGGGTGTTACTCACATAAGTTGACAATAAATAGATGCTCTAACAAGATATTTCCCGAATAATTTTCTGGCATTTGACATTTCTCCAACAGCTAGCAAATTACCCAATACACGTCCATGTTTGCCAGACAAGTGGTCATGGATAATATGACAAAAGTGCGGACTGAATTTCCATGGAAATATCTTATTGTATCACACGAAACGCCTTTTCATTCTGCATATCTAACACTGTTACAATCTGACCTTTTAGCTACAACATCACAAAAAACTGATTTAACATCTGCTTTGCAAAGTACATGCAGTTAACATATACAAAACTTGCAGATGACAAAATCTCTACGAACGCATCCATGACTCACTTTCCATGGAAGCTGATGTAGCCAATTGCGGAGACAGTGGACCAAAGTCGGGAACGGTCGGAGTAGCTACCGGGAGGGCTCGAACACTGCCGGAGCGAGCTCCGACCAGAGCTGGCCTCGCATAGATATCGGCCACCTTAGCACCACCAGCACTCATGTCTCGCCGGTGCTTTGGAACTATGCACGGCACTGCATACGGACTAGAGACCTGCGCGAAAACACACAGCTGTTCGCATTCCCATGCTTCACAACAATTTTATTTCTCTCACCCTTCCCTAACCTGCCTGATGAAACAGATGCAAAACAGATCTAGACAGCTTCCCCCACAGGAAACTGGAGGAGACCACTGGGACGTCCTCCTATAACATGGATGAAAACCATTCAGCAGGGTCTGAAATCCAGCGACCTCAATATGGACGACGCAGTTGACTTGGCTCAGAACCGTCCACTCTGGAGATTGATGTCTACGTTCGGCGCTACGCACTCTTAGTGGTGCTTGCCAGAAATGATGATGATGATGGTCCCTAACCAGCAAAATTGCTTCCCTCAACCACTCCGCACCCACCAGGCTATTCATGTTCCCTCACAAACCGTTCAAGGTCATCGAAGGTTATTGGTTTCAACGCAAATCGAAAGCCCGTGTATGACTTTCACATTCCATTCCCTCGCAAAAAAAAATTTGACTTGCAATCGATACATATGGTAGGGAATAAATCAGCAAAGTTGCAGACGGACAAATGCAATAATATCCTGTCAAAAATTGAGAACAACTGCAAGTCTAAGACTTGCCATCAAACGCACTGTGAAAAAAAACAGCAAACTGTCAACCCAGGTAAAGTTCTGCATGGCATTCCTCCCGGGTTCATTCCTACTACTACCACGGGATTTTCCGCAATTAAATTCCTGCGGAATTGTCGCTAATTTTACCCTGCACCCACGCTATTTCCTGCGGTTTCCCATGGGGCTCCTGCAGCAAATTTTCCATTGTACGTCTGCACAATCACCCCATTACCTGGTGCCTGCAGGCAGACACCTGTGATGTTGTGCCTGGGGCGTCCACAGCAGCAGCAGCAAGCATCATCTCTGCAGCATAAACTATGGTTAGTCGAGCATTTGTCAAGCCCAGGGAAAGAAATTCTCGATTTCCCGTGGGATCCCTGTCCTCACCATAGTTGGCCACCTTGTCGTGGTGATGGAGCTTAGCGCTCCAATGACCTGAAATATTTTTAAAATCCGTAGAACAGGAGACAACAAGTGCCAACCACAAATAATTGTTAGAGCATACACAACATGCATTACCAGTTTTCATGTATTCTACTGGCTAATCTTCAGCTTTTACGCCGATATCGGCTTTACAGCTATCTACAGCATTACAGCTGTTTATCTACGGCTGTACCTACAGCTTCACAACCGTCCACGGCTTACACGGCTGTTTCTTGTAACTTTATAGTTACATTTGGGGATGCACACTGGACCGCACTGATACGGCCTCAGCGCTGGGCAGGTGTAACAGCCTGCTCACCCTGAAGGTAAAGTAAGATCGGATTCTCCGACAAAACTTCACACGCACGACTCTACCGTGGACTCACCGACTCGGCTGCTGGTAGGGAGCCATGGACCGATGGCGGTCGACTCCTACTTGCTGTTGGCACGGCCCCAGGCAGCAGCGCTGTTGGTGGGGTAAATGTGTCGGCGCCAAGCGACGGTCGTGCGTGCGCCGAGCGCTCGTAAGCCGAGGAGATTGTGTGTGGTCTTTGGTCTACGCCGGCCGTGGGAGTGATGACGGACTGCGGATGTTGGTCTACTGCGGACAGAACCGGAGGCGGTGGAAATGACTGGCTGCTGGTATTCAGCAACTCTAACTCAGCCCGATCTAACTCCACCGGCGGCTGTATGCAAAATAATTCAACTAGACATTTGAAGATACACGTAGCAGATGGATTCAACTTCTGCTGTTGGCTGAACACGACACATTTCAGTCATATTAATTCAACACAGTAACATTTTCAGTTATATGCAACTGACTGAAAAAATGCTTTTAAAGCATAAACTCTGGTGGTGGCTGTACACAGAATAAGTTAATTGAGATTAACCACAGTGATGAAAAGTAATGATTATCAGTCAAAATGTCTAATAATTAACAAAATTCTAGTCACAACATTTCAATCAGTCATGCCACCATGTGGAAAACAACGTAAAGAAAATAAAAGGATCATTTTGATAACAAGCGTATGAAAAACTATAATCAAAGACACAATCACTTTAGTTTGTCTACAAGGCTGTAAATAAGACTCACTTACTGCGTCTTAATGCATTAGTGACAGCTGTTAGCTGAATAGTTTACATTGTTTTCAAAAAAAGCACTCAATTGGAACAAATAGAACAGTTTGTTTTTTAGCAAAATTAACAATTAATCTAACTGAAATTAGTGATGAATTAAAGATCCAAACTCACTTGCACAATTTACGTAGCTCTTAGTTAGACATTTCACCTTGCATACATATTATGTTGATTTGAGCTTTATAAATATATGAAATTAATGCCTGATTGTGACGAAAATATGGCTTTACGTTACGCTATGCCAAAAAAATCAAAACACTAGCACAACCGGAGACATCATCAGTCTAGCCCATCAACATCATGAATATTAATGGCCTAGCCAGTAACTTCATTAGACAAGGTTAAGCCATTAACTATTCATGATGTTGACGGGCTGTGCCAATGATGTCACCGGTTGTGCAGCCTAGCCAAAATGGTGTCGCGCTTTTTAGATCATGTCTGTAAATTGCTGACTTTAAATGTAAGTTTCTCCGTGCTGACAAAATGCTGGGTGCTGATATTACTGTCAAAATTATCAGAAAATTATGCAATTTTGGAATAATGGATAAAATATATACGTTAATTTTGGTGTCCATGGACATTTAAATAAATGATACTGTGCTGCATTCAGTGAGTGATCATTCAAGCTGAATTGTCCAAAAAATATTTTTCTCCCACACTTCAACATATGATTACCACTATTCAGTTAATTAATAATTGAATTAGTTACCAGCAATAACACAAATAATATATAACAAAGTGACAATCAATACTGCATAAAATGGTATAGTTCTTTATATTATTTGACAGACCTCTGCTATAGGTTCGGTATCAAGACTCAAATGCTGCTGCTGCTGCTGTTGCTGTTCTAGCAGTTGTTCAAGCACGTCACGGCTCAGAGTGAGACCTGACATCACTGGTGTGGAAGAACTGCTTCCTGCATTAGACTGCTGCTGGGGCTACAAACATCATTAGGATCATCATCATCAGTGTAGCCATGGCAGCAGCAGCAGCAGCAGCAGTGGTATAAATGGCATCCAATGCTAATAACTCTCATTAGCAATCACTGAGTATGCCAAATTGACGTATGTAGCACAGAGGACAGCATTTTAAAATCGATGACGCAGCTGTAAACCGGACAAAATCTGACAAAGGGACATAGCTTACCTTCGACAACTTATTAATCACACCTACAAGAAACCTTGTCAACAACAATGCACACACACATTTATGTATGGATAGTAAGTAAAAAAAAATATATATATAAGGTCTAGCCCTACCGTGGCAGCCACCTCGTTGTGGTGGTGGGGCTTTGCACCGATGGCCCGAAAGATTTCTGAAATCTGGAGGGTAGGAGCTAACTAAGAGCTGACCAAACCCGTGAGAGCAGATTTGCTACACGTTACCAGTGCTTTTGTGCTAGTTTCGGCTTCACAGCTGACTACGGCTTTACAGCCGTCTATTTACCGCTTCACAGCTGTCTACGACTTTATAGCCACTACCTGTAACCTTCTGGTTACATTGGGGGATGTGCATTGGGCCCAACTGATACGGCCTCAGCGCTGGGCAGGTGTAACAGCCTGCCCACCCTGGAGGTAAGGTAAGCTAAGGTAAGTCCTTCCTAAGCCACATGGCCGATAATGTGGACTGATGTCAGTTTTCTTAGCCCTCAGCCAGACACCAGCTTACACTGCTAAACGATGGACATGGCACTAGTGCATTGCATGGTGTACCTGTTTCACCCCAATTTACGTCGACACTCACTGTGCCTACCCATGGAGGATGGCCAGGCTGAGTTAACCTGGGTGGCTGATTACATACAAAGATGGTTTACACATTCACCCATCCAAGTACTAACCTGTTCGTGCATGGACTAACTTCTCTGGCCAAGTCAAATGTTATGCAGATGGCAAAGAATTATTGGCTGCCACCAAAACGACAATTCGACAGCGGAGCACCTGCAGCCACATTATCAAAATTTCTCCGAAAGCTTTTTGGAAGACTTCTTCTCCTAGCAAAGGAGAAACATTTTCAAAACTTCTTTACAAAACGTCTTTGGAGAAAAAGAGTGTATGTACCATAGACTGTGATCGCTGGTAGGTGGTGTGCGTCGGCGACTGATTCACAGATGTGCTGACACCAGTAGTGACATTTTCACCTGCCGACAGACGTGATGACGACGTACCAGGTGAGCTCTGAGTCTGTCACACACAGCGCCGATAATTTCTGATAAAAGCAAGTAAATTAATGCATGATGGGTTAGTGGTGTGGCTTAGCGGTAACGCATTGTGTCCGATCAACAAAGTTAACCTATGCCGAGCCGGGTTAGTACTTGGATGGGTGACTGCCTGCAGGCAGGTAAACCATCTCAGTAAGTAACCAACCACCTAGGTCAACTAGCCTTCCATCCCTTCGGAGTAAGTAAATCGAGTACCGGCCTACCTGGCTGGAGTTAAGACGTGCGCGTTCACCTGTGATGGGTGGCAGGTAACACTGTGTGATCCCATACAACAGGTGACGCTCCATAGCTCTGAAATAGCTTTCATCAAGAGCTATAGCACCAGCTTTTAACCTTTAACCCTTAATGCCTACCCAAGATCCCCACTGTGGTCAGCCACCTTGTCGTGGTGGTGGGGCTTTGCGCCAATGACCCGAAAGATTTCTAAAATCTGGAGGTGAGGAGCTAACTAAGAGCTGACCAAACCCGTGAGAGCAGATTGCTACACGTTACCAGTGCTTTTGTGCTGGTTTCGGCTTCACAGCCGTCTACGGCTTTATAGCCGTCTATTTACGGCTTCACATCTGTCTACGGCTTTACAGCCGCTACCTGTAACCTTGTGGTTACATTCGGTGACGCGCATTGGGCCGGACTGATACGACCTCAGCGCTGGGCAGGTGTAAGAGCCTGTCCACCCCGGAGGTAAGGTAAGGCCTACCCAAGATGAAAGAAGACCGAACTGAAAAAAATGAACCAAGTCCCATTAATGCAAGTAAATATTCTATTGAAATATGGCCATCACCTCACTAGAATGATTAAAACTATAAACATGGTTTTAAAGAGTTTAAACCTACACCAAGTTTTATACCTGCATGTTTACAGTAACTGCAATGGTAAACTTGTAAAAAAATATTAAAGTTGTAATCCGAATCACGAAGAAAAGCTAACTGGTTTTTCCTTAAACCACGAAAAATTCACCAAAAAAAATGCTACAAATTCAAGATCACGACTAACAGCAAAATAAGTACCACCACATATTCTATCCTAACCTATAATTTATAAGACAGACTAGTGGAAAAACAAAACGTAATTCTTCACAAGACAGTAAGTTCTACAATGCAATCAAACACAAACAGTGTAAAAAGCAGTCGATAACTAAAAATTTGGGCCAGGGCCCAACATGAGGCCTCCTAGTGCAATAAGTCCAATTGGGGAGTATTAATCCACAACAGGGCTGCTGATTTGTCATGCTGTCGATTATGAATATAAAAAAATGTCCCTCCGTCCAAAACCCCTAAACGGATCTCACTGAAATATGGTCTCAATTCCTTCCAGAAAAGGCTTCTCCTTCCCAAAATGCTGGTCTTGGTCTGCTGTCCGGTTTCGGAAAAAATGGATGATAAAAAAGTAAACAAAAAACATAACAAAAACACAAAGCCTCCTGATAGTAACTAATGTATGGGCCACTTAATAACCTGTTTGAGCTGATGTCTGGTTTTTCCGTCCGACAGCATATCATCAATGAGATGTTCAGTGGATTCAGGCAAAGAGTCAGGGTCACTAGAAAGTAGACAGAGACTATGGACAATTTCCTGTATGTGAGACAGCTCTGTCAGTATAGACAGCTCTTCATCCTACACATTATAACAACAACAATTACAACTACTACCACTAGTAGTACTACTGCTGCTGCTGCTGCGTCTAGAGTGGCTTGGCGGCTTAATGGTCAAGATGTTGAACTTACAATCAAAAAGTCATGTATTCAACTCCCAGCTGGGATGCTATCAAGTGATTACTACACGGACCAAACAGGTAAACTATCTCAGTATACAACTAACCTCTCAGGCCAACTCAGCCTTGCATTCCTCTGGAGTAGGTACGTCAAGTACCAGTCTGTCTGGCTGGCTGGGCTAATGCTGGGCTCGTTCGCCTGTGTCAAATAGCAGTTAACACTGTGTGATACCATATGGCAGGTGATGCTCCCTAGCTCTGCGATGGGTCACGTAAAGACAACTGCAACAACTACTCCTGCTACTGCTATTACTATTACCACCACCACCTCCACTTCTACTACTACAATAACGACTGCTACTACTAACCATGACAGGCTTCAAGCCACAGACAAACAGACAGAGACGGCCTCTCTCTTCAATGAGGGCTGATCTGACCGACTGACGCTCAAGACTGTGAAGCGCTGATAGACGCTCGTTAGCATCACAAACAGCTACCTCCAACTGTTCAGTGGTCTCTGGCTTACCTATAGCATATGAACATACCAGTGAAAAAGTAATAATAAACAACATAATAAACAAACAAATTAAGTCAGCAACCGAGTAGGCAGTTTACTGTGCAAGCAGTCTCAAAGGCCAAGTTATAGGTATTGGCCATCTCTCTGTAGTCAGTCTAACTCAACAAAAATGTCGTGGTGCCGCATGGAAGACGTGCTACAGCCTATAGTTGGTGTTGTTACGGTTTCACGCTGGCCGAGGTCAATCGGTTTCAGTTTGAATTTGGGGAAAAACCGCGGTTTTGGTTTTGTACGATTCGGTTTTCAGACTAGCATCAAAACCAGCCCGGACGTGCAATTTGAGTGCAACAGGCGGCGGATGGCAGACGTTTATCGTGTAGGTACACAGGCTGGTAAACCAGGAGACAGAGACTGAGGAAAAGACGAGGAGAGAGAAAGGGTGGCACATGCAGAAAGGTGCAGATGCGGTCGGTTGGTCAGGAAGGAGAGACACAGAATGACGACAATAGTGAAGACATTGTTTGTGGAGATTACAGCTGCCTTTGTGCATGTTATAGATTATCAGGACACTGAGCGCAGGAGGCAAGTTCATAGAACAGTGTGAATTAAACCGAAAGATGCTTGCTGCGCAAACGTATAAAGCCGTATAAAGCTAAACTAAATACAGTCTGACTGTATTTAGCAAACAGACCTTCTTTGAGTGACGTTGACACTAATTTGTTAGTCGCCGACGGCCATCTGTCTTCCCTGTACCCACACAACTCCATTCATTCAAGCCTCACCCACCACCTCACAGGTGAGGTACAGCACCACCAGCAATCACAGTTGATAACACCTGCAGCGAGAGAGGAGCAAGGAAAAGAGTCACCAAACCGCTGCAGCCGCGCGTCTCACTGCAGGGTACTATCAGGCCTAACGTTCACGGCACGAGACATTAGAGCTGCACTGTTTCGGAAACCAAAAAACCGAAACCGTCAATAGAGAGCCTAAAACCGTGGTTTTGATAAGGTCCGATACTGTTAAAAACCGCAGTTTTGGTGCCAATTTCGAGAACCATAACAACACTACCTATAGTAGTCCCTGTTCCAGGTTGTCTTGGTCTATCTCCAGCCATTCCTTCGCAATCCACTATTTAAGTGTAAGTGTAAGCCACGGTCAAAAATCGCCAAAAAAAAAAATCAGTCCGCTTTCAATGTGTTGAACTATAACATACCAATACTCAGCTAGTTAACATGCGCCAGATGCAGATGCTTAGAACAGTACAACTCATAACAAAAACTTTGGCGCTTTATAAATCATTTACTTACTTACTTACTTACAAAACAATAAAAAAACCAAAAACAACAAGAAACCCAGCTGTCGCTAAAATAGCCAACCATACTGGTTGTCAGTGACCTACAAGGGCATTTAAGACTGATGATTTTCATTTTATCTGAAAGGGTGTATGCCACTTCCTATTAGTGATTAATAGTAACCTTGGCACTATCTCTCAATGTTTTTGCGATATGGCCAGTTTTCCATTAAATTTCCTACCCCAAAATATGAAAATGTTCCCCTTGCACCAGACAGCTGAAATTTTGCATACCTAAGTTTAACAAACATGGCTAATTACTCGCGTAAAAAGTTTTCCCCTATGACCTAAAGCTTAGCCACAATACATCCATTACAGAACAGCTGGACGACAACCATGGAAATAGCTCCACCGTTACTTAAGTACAGTTAGCTAAAAACAGTCACATGTGCGACTGCAAGTCACACGCAGCACTGTGCAGTGTGCAAATTACTGAAACCAAGGATTAGCACACAGCACACGTGCAGTTTTCACAGCCACTGTCCACAGAAAGCCATGTCACCACTACTCTTGCTCAGTTACGTTTGGGTCACTGCCGGCTCCTCAACTCTTACAAGGCTCGCATCACTGCAGGCGTGACAGATATCTGCCCGGACTGTGGAGTGGCACCACACTCCGTTGAACATTTGTTCCAGTGCCCTGCCCGCCCAAAACAACTGACAACTCAAGACCTATGGAACGATCCAGATGCGGTGGCAGATTTTCTCAAGCTCGACGACAACTGACGAAAAGAGGGGAGCTGTGGGCTACAACAACAACAACAACAACAACAACAACAACAGTACTCCTGTTGCTGCTAATTTACTGCTATCACTACTACTAATACAACTACCACCAATTTCCTCGCCTCAACGGGTCAGCCGGTTTTTAACCTAAGCAACAAGTCTTGAAGTAAAACATTTTACCGACCCTGCCGCCTAATGTACGGACAAGAGAGGGGGCCTGAGAAGTTTCATCAATTCTCTACACAAAGTCTCCGACCTTTGCGTGCTTTCTTTTGCAGTCTTGCCACTTCGGCTGCAGCACGGCGCAACTCCTGGTGGACCCGCTTGTTCTCTGAGAGCACACAAATAACTTCCAAATTTCACAAACGCACTACACAGATGTGCTTAATATAATGACATGTTAACACAATTCACTCGGTAGAGTGCAAACCTCTGCCAATTCTATGCCTTTTTCCATCCACTGTGTTCGCAAAGCAGGCAGCACTGCACTTAGTTTAGTAAAGAATCTTTCAATTGTATCCAGATCAACACCAAACTCGTGACCAAAATCTAACCGCCTCTAAAATGGGTGAGGTCTAACCTTCCCTAAAAAATTTCAGCCATATCCGACTGTAACTTATGTCATCATAGCAAACAAACAGATATATAAATAAACCAACACAAGATCTAATTGAAAAGAAAATAATCAGAACTCAGACAAGAGTTTTTCCAACATTTCCCAGTGTGCCGATCAAATTCCTGTTTTCTGTGGTGGATGTCAAACTTCTCTGACCTTTCCAGGTTTTTCTGTCAACTTGTCACTCACGCAACAAAGCAAGAGACACAATTTTGCTCACGAAACATAAACTGGACAACAACCGACCTCTAGTATGCTCGCGATCCAATGCCACAGCAGTCTTCTTCCAATCATCCATGCGTTCCTGCAGAGGAGAGACAAGCAGCTCACTAATGGCACTGCATACAACACAGCACAAGCATGTAAATTTAACATTATTGGAATTATAACCACGCAGCCAACAAATGCGAACCTTTTCTAGCACACAATCGTTCAAAGATTCTTACACAAAGTACACTCAAAACTCTGAAAATGATTTTCCAAGTCTTTCTAGAACATTACATGTCCATTCTGCATGACATTTCAAGACTATTTAATCAAGTAAATATCATACAGGTAAAATGCTCATGTACATTAACCACACTGACAAAGTACCTGCCGTATGGGCGTGAGAACCTCCAAGTGACTGTCATTCACCAGATGGCACCAAAAAGCACTACATGCTGCACTAAACACTATACTGATGGGTGGCTGGCAATTCAACCTCCCCGCTCAAACTGCCCATGAGAGATGGTGTGGGCAAAGTGAGGGTGCATATACTTAAAGTCCAAGGACTCAAACGCTGCGGTCGGGTCTAAGACCGTGCAACACAGGAGGCGCCAGACGGGTATGACAGACAGAGAGACAAACAAACTTTCCATGCAGTACAGTAAGATTAATTACATTCGAGAACACATAGTTAATCTTGCAGAAATGTGCTACTGAGTCACTAAATTCATACTTAAACTAAACAACAGATCAAACCAAATCTGACAGTAGATGATAAACATAATGTGTGAAAATGTCAAAAACATTTGAAAGGGTCTAAAACACAGTCAACATTTGGTCTAACATGTATTTTCCATGACTTTCTATGTCTGGAAAATTTGGATTTTTAATCCCACGACTTTCCAAAATCAGTATGTACAGTATGTAAATGGAAAGTTCTTTTGAGACACAGTGTCACTGAAGCAATGTTGCTAATCCGTCGGCAGAAATACAAACCTGGCAAACGTTTTCAGCTTAGTGTCAATGCTTCGATGTCGCAGGCAGAGGCGTGTTAGTGCCGAGCCTATTTCTCGAGTTGAACCTACAAAATGCACATGATAAAACAAATCAGCATGTAGCAACACAATGCTACAAAATCAGAAAATATTCAGACAAATTATGTTCTATGAAAACCATAATGTGCATCTCATTAGAGAAATACAGTGGTATTCTAGGCACACGGCCCGTCAAATTCCAATATTTAGATACAGCACATTACACAAAATCAACCAAATTTATCAAATATCTGCAAAAACTCAAAAATCCTACTCAAAAAATTAAGGCTTTTGCCTACTTACTTATCTGTAACAACTATTATTCTGATACACTGTGTACTACTTTCGTAAAACACCAAAGCAACATACACCAGCAACTAACAACTACCTTCAAAGCAAACAAAGTTTGCAAAAGTACACAAATTTTCGTGACACAATGTGGAGATTGGTCACTATTCGTAGCCACATTCGCATCCACACAATGTTTATACCTCGAGTGCCAAGAGCCATGTCTGCCAGCTTCTGAAATGACTCCAGAAATGCACTTGTGCATGCAGCCATTGTCCTGCACATCAACACGTCAGAGGCGTGTTTCGCACTTTTTATTTCTCTGAGAATCTCTCTGAGATTCTCCGAGAATATCTGAGATGCTGCGTAGAATTCGCGTTTCGCACCTGCCTTTTCTCTGAGATTCTCAGAGAAACTCAGAGAAGGGTCATTCCATGTCAACTCAACAAATGCTCCCCACCCAAAATTTTAGATTTTACTGACAATTTGCCCAGATGTTCTTTATACCCTTTTATGAAAAAATGCAAAATTTGGCATCTATATTCTTAAAA
>Ga0209367_1005982_pt1 | contig 16859 bp, 11 predicted proteins | sample WorMetLIZISLAND2_FD_187412 | JGI IMG/M metagenome (GOLD analysis project Ga0209367, IMG submission 187412) | Marine gutless worms symbiont microbial communities from Max Planck institute for Marine Microbiology, Germany - Olavius geniculatus... ... | reverse complement strand
GTTTTGTCGGGTATTGAGGGGGTTTATGATGGGGGGGGCTTGTAGGGCAGTCGTTCAGTCATTGAGTCATTGACTGTACAGCTGTGACCGTCACAGCCAATCGATATACACCGAGTCGGCTTCTTCGTTTTGCGTCAGTATTTGCATGCTAAGCACAGATTCCACTGTTTCAATTTGTGTGGATTTGTTGGACAAGAAGTCGCATGGTATGACATCTCGTCGTGTCGTGGATATGTTGTAGGCTTTTGATTTTTGTGGACTTGTTTTGCAATTTATTGTAGATTTGTTGTGCGACTTTCCATTTGTAATCGATTTGTACAGCAATGGTAGTTGTACGACTTGTTCAACAAGTCTACGAAAAGAGGAAGAAGTGGAGTTTCGGCTTGTGCAGCATCGAACGAACTGTGTGGAATTTGGGCCTTACCTGTGTGTCTAACCTCTGCATAACGACATAACTGTGTGTTATCTGTTCCTACATTGATATTGTGTTTCGGTCGAATGACTATTTCTTAATTCTTCGGAAGGTAAGTTAGTGTCGTAGTAAATTTTTAAGGGACTGTCTCGCTGGCAAATGCTTTAAGTGAGAATATCGGTTGTTCCTTTGTGCTGTGCTTTAGTCTTGAGATGTGGGTTTTATCTTCACACCGAGACCTTGGCCATGACGATGGCCTTGGCTTCGGCGTCCGGGGCCTTGGCTCTGAGCTAGAAATGGTAACGATAGTGTCACGGTTCACTTACTGCTGCAGTTCATTGCATGAGCTTTCTGCGGTATCGCTGCTTGGATGAGCGGTTTGTTTACGTTATGCCCAAGCTCCACTACTTTGATGATTTGTTGTACAGCGTGTTTTACAACAAATCCACAGCAAATCGAAGAAAGTGGAGTTTCGGCATTATAGTTTTGCGGCAGTTCTGCGTTTTGTTGCAACAAGAAAACGTTTGGACGGATTCCGTAGGCTATAGAGTGTAGAGCCGAACCGCATCCAGTCACTAAGCGGTTATTTTTTATTTCACATCACGCATGAACGCATCGGATGGATAGACTGATGTACTTGACAGGGTTGTGGATCAACGCTGTGGGGGTCGTTTTGTTTCCTGGAAAGCATTTATCTTTTATAAGCTGTGGTGGCAGTTGTGAATATTGTGTGCAGAACTATAGAATATGTGACGTTGGGTCGTCAGCAGAGACTGGCGATCAATAACGTTTGATCAAGTGAAGTGCGTCCCGATAGTCGATTGTGTATAATACTGTATCTATCTCTTTCAAATATAAATGTACAAAACATCAGTTTATACACTTGTTAACGGCAACATTTAAGGACTTGCACATCGAAAACAGCAAAAATTACAAAAGGTGATTTTGCCCGCATCACGTTGACTGTGTGTCAATGTGCTGCTGGGTTGAGGCCCAAAGGGCCGAAAATGGAGGCCGCAGGCTGATATTATGACAAAGATCAAAAGGACAAGGAGCGTAGCGACCTGTTTGCTTGTATACTGTTTACGTCTATGGAATATATAGGCCTACCTAGAATGCAGTCCATAGTAATGTGCAATTTCTTTGTTATACTTAGCTGTCACTTGTGCATTTAGAGATGAACTGAGAAAAAGGTGGAATATTATTCATAGCGCTTCATCTAAACTATGTTGCCACACTGCCTTGCAAAGGTTGAAGACCTGTGCATCCAAAGCGCGCAGACTATACTTCATAGCAAGCTGCAGACATTATTCTAATTATCAGTTATGAACAGAGTTATAATGTGACTTAGATTTAAAGAAAAAAGCAAAATTTTACAAGGTACTGTGGCAACAAATTTGAATTGGAAGGCATACATCTTGTCCACCTTTTCTGAGTTTGTTTCTGAAAGCTCAAGTGGAAGTAAAATCTCGCAAAAAAACAGCGAGCCGCCGCTCCCGACAGTGCGCAATAGCCGCTGCAGACTGCAGATAAACAGCAGACAGACACGACCGCAGACACGCTGCCTGAATTTAATGGTCACTCTATAGTATTCGCGAGCCAGCAGGTGCACTTTTAGAGGCTTTCAGATTTCCGAAACGCCCTAAATAAGCCCAGGTCTTCTAAAACCTAGTTAGCGTCACAGCCGCGGTAGTCTGTTTGACCTCTGTGTCTGTATCTGATACAGGAAGTGCCGACAGAGGCAAGCGAGGCACTGTCTGACGTACGTACTCCCGATGACGCCACGACCACAGCTAGCTGGTCAACGATCCCGTCGCGTAGCGGTGCAGGCGGCGGCCTGTCCACCGCACGGTCACCTGTCAGCCCGGACTCACCCAAACGTCGTCCCGGACTACCTTCGTCGTCGTCGATGAAGATTGAGAAGAACCAGGCACTGCGGCTTTCTCTCTTACAGAGCGACGTAACTGAACTGAACTGAACTATTTTTGACGAACTGATCAATGGGCAAGCAGAAATGCATTACAGTAGGCACCGTCTAATGGCGTCGGTGACCGACAGGACTATTCTCACGTACGCATCAGCCGATAGGCTCGCCCTTCTTGCCCATTTGTCATTTTGTCAAAAATGATAAAAACTAAACCGTGTCAGTTCAGTTCAGATTAGTTCAGTTCATTTACGTTGCTCTGTACGCGTCTTTACGTGGCAGGCCTATATATCCAGACTTACAAGGTGTGGGGGAGTTGACTCCACCTGTTAGCTTTGCAGCCCTGTATTAATCTACACTGTGTCTCAAAAAACATCCCCAACATTTTTGACTGTAACTTGAAAACCAATTATCAGATTTTGATAATTTTTGGTAGGAATATTCCCGACACAACTTGCCATCAACTTACCAGTTTACAACTGTGTGTAAGTATGATGTGATGATATCAGTCCTCTAAAACAGCAAAAACCATTTGGGTAACCTTAGATGGGGCTATGCATATGGCGTCCTTACAAGCTGACTTTGGTTGGTAATCACTAACATAGTCTAAAGCCTTCTTCATTTGATGTTATTTGTCGTATTAGGCCTACTTGCCCAATGGTTACCGATTTGGCTGAACTGCCCAAAATGTGCACCGTAAAACAACAGATAGGCCTAAGCGTATAATACAAGCTTAACTAATGTAAAAGTTTGCGTAATGTTAGGCCTACCATTAGCTAAGCCATAGGCTAACAAAACCATTTTCGGCTGCTACGTTAATCAGTAAACACTAAACATTGGGCAAGTAGGCCTAATATGACAAATAACGTCAAATGAAGAAGGCTTTACCCAAATGATTTTTGCTGTTTTAGAGGACTGATATAATTACATCATCCTTACACACAGTTCTGAACTGGTAAGTTTTTTTAAAAATATATATTATAGTAAGGTTGGCTTACCTGGTAATCTGCAGTCGTTCTTCACTGGTTGTCGCTACGTGACAGGTTACCGGTACTCCTCTCGTCTACTGCTGCTTTCATGTAATGGCGCCCGCCTGGTGCAACCTAGCGGTATTTTCACGCTGTTGAAACAACTTGAAACTTACTTATTTATACTGGCTGTTGGCGGTGCCCCAGGCGGAGTGGCGTCGTCGTCGTCAGCAGTGGTCGCAGCACGGTCGCGACGTGGCGTCGGTACGTGAAGACCCTACTGATCACCCGCCGCCGCCCACCCGTCTCAACCGATCAGTCGACTTCGAGCTGGGTGGTCCGTCTGCAGGTCAACATGCCAGCGTTGATGATAGCTCCCCCCGCACTGCTACTGCTGATGCTACGACCACTCATCGTGGGGGTTCCCGGTCATTGCTGGGACGCGGTGCTGCTACTCTGTCGTGTCGCGTTTTGCTACTGGACGGCGACGAAATCACCATACAAGTCGAGGTAAACAAGAAAGCCCAGCTGTCGCTAGGGAAGACGCGCTACAGCCTATAGCAGTTACTGTTCCAGTGCGTAATGCCCCCTCAAGGTCATTCAAAATCAGTGATGTTTCTGTGATGTAAAAGGGCTTGTGCAACTTTTTATTAGTCATTAATAGCAACCTTGGCTCTGTCTCTCGCCGTTACTGATAGGACGTACCGTTTAGCCACTTTAACGCGTACTGACTTTCAAGTAATCCAAGGTCAGTGATTTTTGTGTCATAGGCAATATGCGACTTCCGATTAGTTATCAATAGCAACCTAGGTCCCATCTCGCACCGTTTAGCCACAATACGTCCGTGACAGACAGACGACAGACAGACTCATCGTGCCATAGACGCTCTACAGCATAGCTGTAGCGCGCACGTCAAAAACAATTTGGTATAGTGCCACCAGCCATTGTCACAGCGTCATTGTGAATCTGAAGCGCTGCGTTGGTGCTGACCTGTCATAGACACGCTAGGCTGAGGTGACACTTCAGTTTCAAGCCTGGATGATTTAAAAGTGCCAAAAGTACTATAGCTGATCTGGTGTTCGCAGACAGTTTGTTTCAGAGAGTGGAAGCAGCGACAGAGAAAGAGTGAGATGAGAAAGCAGTAGTAGCTGGGATGTTATGGACGTATTAGGGGCGTCGCGGGAAAGTCGGCGCGATGGAGTCTGGGCTTTACCAGGGTAGGCCTACTGAACGTGTGATGTTGTGATTGTAGCGGAAGTCTTGTGGGCAATCTTTGTTCGACGGCGTCTGTCAGCGACTAAATCTGCTGGAACGAGACTACTTCGCCTGCTCTTTCATTGACGCTAACAGCGTCAAGGTAAACTCTGCTCGTCTGCTTGTTCTATAACCGTCAGTGTTTAGCTGTTGTGACAAGTAAGTAAGAAAAATTGAAAGGCACTGATTTAACAGTTAGTCATGTGCGCAATCATGCATTGCCCCACGATATCGACGCTCGGACAGAAATGTCTTTAGCAGTTGCTTGAACTGTGCAGATTTAATGCCAGTTTGTCTCAGACGAGTTGGAAGGTGGTTCCGCAGGTGGTTTTAGGCCTGCTGCAACAAAACACCTGTCGATAGCATTAAAGGCAATTTATGTAGTGTTAACACGAGGCAATCGTCGCCGCGACAATCGCCGCGACCAGTTGCCTGTAGTGAATACACGAGGAGACGGTCGCGGCGATCGTCTCATGTATTTACTACATTAGTCAACCACCAAAAAAACGTATTAGACAGGGATTTCAGTCTTCGTATGATGAGGTAATTATTTTTGTCTTTCGACCAAACTGGCGTGCTTTACAATTACAGATTGCTCCTTTCTGTTTATCATTTGATCAGATAATGTTTGCCCGATTAAAGTTTACCGGGTTTTGCTTGTTCTGTATGCAGTTGTGGTTAAGGCATGACAAGAAAATTACTGCTCAAGTTTGTGGTAAGTTACATTTACTGAATTATCATCTTTATGTTGAGAAGTTAACTGTGTGTTTTTGACAACGTTATTTAGTCTATAAATCAACAACCATTTCTTTTCTGTAACAATATTTTGGGCAGTATTAGTACTAATTTTGCTTTTTAAGTGGTTTAACCAGACTGTAGCTGTAGTGAAATTCGCCGGCTAAACAAAGTACTGTCCTACAGTATTAAGACTGCTATGCACTGTCTCCGTCTCATTGCAGTTATGAGAGCAGTTAATTGAATAATGGATAAAGCTGATAAACACAAGCGTGTTTTGGCTGATGTTGGCATTCATTTCAAGTTGAAATGAATGATTTAAGTAATTTTTTTATTTCTATTAATTTAACTACATTGAACTGTTTCAGTCATTACCAATTCCAGTAGTTGATATAATGGTACACATCTTTGTAGAGCTCAGTTGAGTTTGTGACTCTGCTGTTTAGATGGTGCTGCCTTTGCATTCGTCTTTGAAGTAAAGTTTTATCCACCAGATATGTCCAGTCTTCAAGAAGACGTCACAAGGTTTAGCACAGCTGTTTCTGTTTTAAAGCATTGACAATTGCAAGTTTATTTATTTTATTAAACAAACCTTATTTTAAAGTCACCTATACTATTTTACCTTAGCTTGATAGCTTTGATTTTACATCATTTTTTGTTTGTTTTTTCTTACATACATACAGTATTACAGTATTATGAGACATCATTTATGAAGCATCATCAATCACAACGTTTATTCTACTGAATTAATTTTTTTACATTTATATTACTCGTTATCTATGTTTTGTTGTAGCTAAATAGCATCGCTTATGTGCACTTATTTTCTCTGATGTATTTAGGCGCTAGTGACATTGTTATGGCATGGAATGGTACGTTATGTGATGTGACACTAGGAAACAATTCACTCATGTCTCATAAGTAGCAGTTTTAGTACTCCTGGTTGGTATTGGTATTGGTAAGGGCATTCTGTGGTTTGCAAGTGAACTCTTGCAGTAGCTGTGCCATGTTGGATGCATTATTTATTTATTATTGGTTTTGTTGTAACTACAATTTGTATATGTTTCACAGGTATCAGTTCTGTCTTCAGCTGCAAAAGGACATTTATACTGGCAGGTCAGTTTTTTAATGCTATACCCATACTCACTTTGTTAAGAGGTTAAAGGTTAAAGTTGATGATATAGCCCTTAATGGGAAGCCCATCTCAGAGCTACAGAGCGTCATCTGCCGTATGGGATCACACAGTGTTACCTGCCACCTGACACAGGTGAACGCGCTTCGCCTTAACCCCAGCCAGATAGGCCGGTACTTGATTTACCTACTCCAGAGGGATGGAAGGCTAAGTTGACCTAGGCGGCTGGTTAAATGCCGAGATGGTTTACCTGCCCGCAGGCAGTCGCCCATCCAAGTACTAACCCGGCCCAGCGTAGAGTAACTTCGTTGATCGGATGAAACGCGTTACCGCTACACCAAGCCACCATGTTATGTGTGTTATGCCGAGGATGATGCCATCATTGATAACTTTGATGCTGATGGGTGTGTTTGTTATAGGAAGGGCGTTCTGTCTGCAAAACGTTTGCTCCAACAGTGTTAATTTGTATCACTACGGGCAGTTTTTAGCAGAAGTTCTTATCGACTATAGCCATTAGCTGCCAAATAAAATACTAAAAATTTCCTAATTTTTTTAGTTGAAATATAATCAGTGTCAAGATGGTCTTTTGGTGTTAGATGACTCAATTTTTGAAAAAAAAACTTAACCATTTAACATGTTTTTGTTTGTTTTATGCATGTGCTTTTAGGTTGCCCTGTTCCTTGGTGACCTATGGTCTGCTAGGATCATACCTGGCTCAGTCTTTGCTTGGTGACTATGATCGGCAGGAGCATGGTACCAGCTGTGATTACTTACGTCACATCGCATTTGCGCCACAGTCTTTCCAGACAGAGGACTTGCTCGCAAGCATTGCTGAGTTACACAGGAGTCGGCGTGGCCTGTCACCTGCCAGTGCAGAACTTGAATATCTTATCAATGCCTCACGTCTGGCCATGTACGGTGTTGACCTCCACCCAGTGCTGGTAATTATTCAACTAGCAGTAATAGTAGTGGCACTGGTGGTCATAGACCAATGCCGCTAATGATGCAGAATTAACAACAAAGTTAGATCCAAATATAATTGGGATCCAGGCTGCTAGAACATATCTACTGTTTTGCATCATCATCAGCTAATAAGCTGTACTTGCACGACATGTGGAACGTATTAGTGATATGAAGTTATATCTTAAGAAGAAATTTATCTAGGTAATCTTAGTAAAGGTCGATTTGTCAATTTTTGGCATAATTTGTACAAATGAGGAACGGAGTTTTAATTACTATTACTATCGACGTCATTATTATTATGATACATATGCAGTGAAGTAAGCGTATCTCTGTAGAGCTGTGGAAATTAACTGAACATTAAAAAGTTTAATGAGCAAACATTCACACTGATATTGGTTTTTTTTACACTTTTTAGTTTTCAAGTTGGAGTCCATCCTTATGGACGGATGGAGGTCAGATTGATGGGCAAGACGTGTTGCGGTCAGTAGAGTTGTCTTTTCTTATTACATGAAAACCACGATCATCATTAGTGTTTCCGTGTGAATGCAGGATTATGATGGTGAGCCGGCAACAGTTGGTATTTGTTCGAGTGGTCTGGTCGTGTACAAGAACAGTCTTCGAGTTCGGCGTATATCCTGGGTCAGCGTCATTCAAGTGTCCTACAAACGCTGCTTCTTTAACATTAATGTCCGTCATGCTGAGGTCTCAGACAGTCGATTATTTATGTTTTAGAGCTATCAAATTAGTGCGTTAATTAACGTGTTAATGCGTTAATAAATTAACGCGCATTAAAAAAATTATCACACATGGGTAAATTTATTTCATTTACTAAATTTTATGAAGCAAAAGTTGCAATATTCCGTCAAACTGTGGTTATTTGACAATTGAGTAAATTCAAGTGACTAAACTGTAGTTTCCGTTCCATCACTACTGTAAATAAATATTATTCAGATGACAGGCTAATAGATTTCTATGCTAGTGATGACGTCAGTTATTGTTGAAAAATGTGTTTCTATTTGCCTTCTAACTTTCTATATTCTACAGCCGGGCCCCCAAACGTCACGGGGTCCGGGGTAACTTCCCTTACTCTCTTTCTCAATGGACCTGAGTGTGTTAATAACACATTAACTAATGCGTTAAAAAAATTAACGCAGTGTGTTAATGCATCAAAAAATTAACGCTTCAACAGCTGTGTTATGTTTATGTCACAAATAGATGAATAGCAGGATTTCTCTATGTGTTGGTGACCTTTTTGCATTATGTTTTTGTTAATGTTAAATGACGGTCTTGAAGTAGATAAGTGAGCAACAGCAGACTCTGGACACTTATTCCACTGTCACCAATGTCATTCGTTTGGTCATGCTTGAACGCACCCACGCAGTTATCAACCCGTTATATCACTGCAGACATTGCAGAGACAGGCAGTACGAGCATGACTGTGGAATAAAATTTATTAACGCAATATTTTCAGTACGTGACTTCACTGATAGGGTATTAGAAAGTTCATTGAACACCCTCCAAAATTTCTTTCAGTTATTGCATTTGAATAGATTTAAACCTGAAAAGTGCATTGACCAACACTGTGTGTGTGTGTGTTGAATGTGTTAGGCTGGTAGTGGCTCAGTAGACGGCAGCACTATCACCAAGTGTCGACTTGCAACCAAACAGCTGGCCAAGAGACTCTGGAGGAGTGCAGTTGAACATCACATGTTCTTTCGGTATTTTCTTTTGGTCTTCGTTTCTGTGAACTTGCAAAGAATTCAGATAATTTGGGATTGGCAGCAGCGTTTTTATTTCTTCTCTGTCTCGTCTGTCATTAGTATGGTGTCACTTTAATGTACCGTAACTTGAGGTCTCGGAGGTATGGCCAGGTTGAGTTGGCCCTGGTGAGTTTGATACGGTGTGGTATTGCATAAATAAATATTGAGTAAGTAACACATGTATGTCAGCAGGTGGGTGAACCATTTCGGTATGTAACCAGCCACCCAGGTCAATTCAGCCTGGCCAACCCTCTGTGGCTAGGCGCAGTGAGTAGCAGCAAAAGCTGGAATGTAAACACATACACCGTGTGATACACTAGCCCCATGTTCGTGGTCTTGTAGTGTAAACTGCTGTCTGGCTGAGGGCTAAGGAAACGACTATTAGTGCCGCCTGATGAGCCTTATGGCTGAGGAAGGACTTTATGTTTAGGTTACTTATGTATTTATTTGTCATGTGCGGTCAGACTGAAGGAGTCAGTTGCAGTGGACACTGGGATTCTGGCGCGATTTCTCGGATCACATTTCCGGTTCAGCGGGCGGACTCAGCAACAGGTGAAGAGAGATGCGATGGTGATTGGACGACGGCCGCAGCTAGCGTCACCACGACGTCGACGTCCGATGCCAACACGATGGACTGTCCCTCTGCCGTCCTCTGCTTACAACAATCACGTCGAGCACAACTGCACCGGTCTGTTGCTGGCCAGTCTGTTGTTATATATGGTTGTTGATGCCACCATCCCATATACCACATTGTGTATCTTGTAGGCTTATGTTTGTCCATTTGTCTGTTCCTTTTTTCGGTGCGGGCATTTGACTGAAAAACCAGTTGGCAAATGAAAACCGAAATTGTTCTGCAGGACAAGAGTAACCAATGTGTCATTTTTAATATCAGAAGGTCAAAGGTCAAAGGTCAAGGTCATCAGACATCAAACATTTAATGAACCATGTTGTGGTGGTAGTAATAGTGGTAGCAGTATGCGTAATTATGTTATTTAGTAGAACTGTGTTGTTGCATTGCATTCAACTGCATTGGCTACAATCTATAGCCTGAGCTTCGCAGTGTAAATTGTTTACTAAGTGCAGATGATACTGTAGAAACTTGATCTCAGTAGTTTTATTTTGAAGCGCAGTTTTGCTAGTTTGTTGATACTTAAATTGTTAATTCTGTAGGCTCAGCAATGATCCGTGCATTTTTGTGCGTTTTTAATGGCATTAAATTTTGTACTACTGTTAACTATCTAACATGTATGTCTGTGAATTAACACGTTGCATTGACTGGGTCGGTGGCATGTGTATGAAGATGTGTCAATTCCCGAGTCAAGTCGTGATTTGTCGTCTCCGGTTACTGACGATGACATGCTGCTGTCGGTATGTTTGGTCATGTAGATGTCTGTATGAGTGAATGAATGAATGCATGAGTGGACCTGTGCATAGATTTATACAGAACTCATTATATTAAGAGATTTTTGGAAAAAAACTGTTCAGTTTATATACAGTGTAAGGGTGACATCGTGGTTGTAGATATGAAACAGCACAAATCACAGTGTGAAAATAAAAAAATAAAAAGGGAAGGGAAGGAAAGGCACAAAAAGTCACGCAACCGTTATATTTCACCTATTCGTGGGGAAGCCCCTGTAAACAGATTTTCACCAAATTTTGCACATCAGGAGATATGCTGGACGTAATCATCTGTGCGAGTTTTGATGTGGAAAAATTAAGGGGTTTTGGAAATACGAGGTGTCAAATTTTGGAGTCTCCCGTTGAAGTGGCTGGTCACCCTTACAACAGTGCTGCACTACCGCGCAGCCTGTGATTATGGACTAAGTTTATCTCACAGACCCTTTCAGCTGACAAATGTGTCTTGAGTCACTGTGTCACTGTTCAGCTTCTGGAGTGGCATCATGTTGGGGGCAGGTGGAAGGCCTAAGTTTCAGCCTGTCAGTAAGTTTTTTGTCACAAAATTGTTTTTTGTTCAAAATACACAGTTTGGGGCTAAAAATCCCAAATTTGGGGAAATTAGAGCACAATAATAATTTCGAGCACACATAATTTACTCTCAGAAATGTGCAGATGCCTGTCTGAAAATTGTAACTTCCTGCCACCGCCCACGACGCCGCTAGTTCCCGGTTCTTGCATGTCAAGGTTTTTTCTGTAGGCTGATTTCAGCTGCTGCTTGAATGGTTTTGCAATTGTTTTATTTACCATGTCGATTGTAGTTCTTATTGTACGTCAAAGAAAATGATTTTCGCTTTCAGCAGCTTACAGCAGTAGTTGTTGTAACCCTTCTTTCTTTTTGTTTCATTCATTATTTTTCTTTGCAGACCAGAAAAACTGTACTCTACAAGTGTCTGGTCATTTTCGTGACAGACACGGGGAAAGGAGAACGCAAGACGCTCAGTAGCGGCAGTGGCAACTACTGAGTTATGGCATGATAGCGACAGTCCAGTGGGTCGGCGACTGTACAAGCAATTTAGCACAGTGCCAAGTATGTCATCTTCAATAGATGCAGCTTCTTCGTCATCGCGACGACCCATCCAGAGCACAGTATGTTACTTGCATATCTTACAGCTTACAATATAGCTGGCAGATGGTGGATTGCACACTGGCTGGCCAGCAGGCTAACATGGTAAACCAAACCATTTTATACCTGATATGCAGCAAGTTCATAGAAACCTTGGAAATTAGATGATCATTGGCTAGTTTTTATTTAGGTAAAATTTTATTGTTTTTTTCTGAGAAAAATATTGTTATTGCTGTAGTTTCTTAGTTTTGTCTCTACTGTATGCTACCGTAACTTGGATTTTGTTTGTCTTTGGTTTAATTTTACTTCATTACTTTTCTGTCATGTTTTTTCCCGATGAATTTGATTGATTGCCTTCAGTTGTTATGTGGAAAACTGCAAGACGTTGTGTGACGTTGTAGCCGTCACAGTGTCCCTCCGAGTCAACGACATCCACAGTGAGGACTCAGTCACGACACTTGACTCTGACGACACCCAAAGTCACCGAGAAGTCATCAAACGATGACATCGATGACTTTGGCACACTCATCAGTGCCCATTCACACACGTCACGAACGCACACCGTCGAAACCACTACAGTATGTTGCACTGTGGAAAATGGTCTTTAATGATGTCTTAGCCAACTGTAATAACTGCTTTGCTTATGCTACAGTGTGTCATCCGTTTGTAATGTTATGTAAGTCGTAGGTGGTCGCCGATGTTACCATTGGATAGGGCAGTGGTGAGTTCATGTAGGCTGTCAGTAGTAACTATGCTGCTGTGCTATCTGCAGTTTGGCTGCAATCTGCAATGCAAGTATTTGGGGGAGGTACCGGAAGTTATCACTATGTTAGAAATTATGTTCTAACTTGTATTACATTTCCTGGCCTTCGGGCACAGGCAACAGAATTTTTGATCACAATAGTCAGTTATGGATGCAGGCTGCAAACGTGTGCCAGGCAGTACAGTTGGCTATCTTAGTGACAGCTTTGTCTCTTCTTGTACAAAAAGTTATCTTATCTTATCTCACATTAACTTTGTTTCATTATAGTGCTTCACTTATTTGATGCTGTTTGATTTGGCTTGTGATGAAATGTGCTGCAGCACTCCTTGGACGTTTTTTCTACTTGAACTGGTTAAACCTGGATTTCCTTCAAATAAATGAGCTGTTTGATTTGAACGTAGTGTGGTAACTGCTGGACTTAGTTGTTAGTTATTGGACTTAGTTGTGGACTTATTTCAATTCGTTTTTTATCAAGTTTTGTTTGTTATTTTGATTATGTATAGCTTCGACAGTTTCAGGGCTGCCGCTTGGTCCCTTAAATCCCTTAATGTCCATTTTTTAAACACTTGGTCTTTATTGTTCCTAATTCTCAAAAAGTGGTTTCTAAAGTCCCTATTTCTGTGTAATTGGCTGTTTTTCAACTTATCTCGATTAAGAAGCAGAAGCTTAACAGAAGAAAGCAGAGGAAGAAGCAGTTGCTTCAACCAGAAAACAAGCACAGAAGGACCTTGAAGAAGGACAAAAGCAACTGGTGTCTTTAGAGGATAGCTGACTCCCTACTCAAAGAAGCAGAGAACAAGTTGAAGAAGGGAGTTCAAACTGGAGATGTGACAGACATTAACATTGCTCAAACGCTGCTTGAAACAAATTTAGGTCCGTTTTTGGTCACTTTTAGGTCCCTTTTGACAAGTTTCAAGGTCCCTAAATTTCCTAATTTTTGTTATTATATTAGTGGCAGCTCTACAGTTCCCTTGAACTTGTTTGTTTATATTTAATATATTGTTTCATTATGTGTAAGCTATTCATATTCTGTGTGTATTCGGCCAATAAGAGCATATTAAAGATTCATTATTTCTGTTTGGCCAAATATTACAACCTGTTTGCTATGTTCATGGACAGTTGCATGTGATAGGTCTATCAGAAGCGTGTGTTGTGGTTGTAGTATCAAACAGAGCGTGATGGAGTGATGGTTGAGAAGAGACTACTGATCAACACTGAGGACAGTGAAGATCCGGTGCAGGTGCTTGTTTATCTTAAACCATTTGTTCATAAGAGTTCAAACGTCTGCTGTTGTCTTCTGATTTTAGTGAATGAAGAATTCTGCAAGAAATTTCAGGCAGGAACACACTCACCGTTAAAACCTGGTTGCATGAGTTTTGTTGCATGCGCAACTTTCCAAAAATGTCATCAAAATTCGTTAATAGTTTAGAAACTTTGAAGTATGTGTTGTTATCAGTTCTGCTGACAAGATCTGCCTTGTGCATAAGATTGCCTTGTGCTGCATTATTTTTATAGTATACTGGGTGGCGCAAAAAACGTCCCGAACTTTGCATAACTATAACTGTATACTTTATGGAGATAAATTTCCTTTTGTACATTATGATTCCACTATATGTTGCTTAGTGATGTAAAGAGAGTTAAAATCCAATTATGTAAAGACATCATTACATCTCACCGCATCGAAGCAACTCTAAATTTTCTTTGACCAAACACGCCCGATTTTGTCAGCTCACAGAAATGAACATCGCATTCAACAGATTTGAATCTACTACATTACACAGTTTGGAATAATTGCAATAACTTTTCTGTGAAGGAAGACGTGAACCATTTGCGAACTCAAAGATCTTCAGAATGTTATCTCAGACAAATGGCATGATGTTTTCATCAGAGAGCCAGAATCGGAAAAGCCGTATAGTCGTGGAAAAAGCATCTAGCAACAGTGGCAAAAGAGAATGGAGGATCTATTCAGCAATTTTTCTGCTGATTAGTTACTGATGATTCGGCCTACTGTGACGTTTTGGTATAGCTTACATACGAGCGGCAACGCAAATGATGAACCACTTGCAAAAATTGCTTTATGGCATGTGACACTATTTTGTTTGTGTCATGGCTAATACAGAAGTGTTTTAAACAAAAATTCTTACACATATTTGTTGATGTTTGGTCATTTCATAAATACTTTTGCGCTTATTCATTTTGACCACTCGGTTGAATAACGCGTGCAAATGTTCAGGACGTTTTTTTTATGCCACCCGGTATATATCATATGTACTGTAGTTGATCACAGGCATGGGTGTGTGTTGCTGTGTTAAGGCCCTTGAGGATGTAATGCAATCTGTTGCTGCAATTCAATCTCAGCTTCATGTCGACCGTGTAGACATTTGCACCACGACCGAACTTGAGCTTGACTAATGAATGTGCAGTGTTTATTTGTCGTTGGTATGTATCTGCTTTTGGCTTTCGGTTTGGCTGAGTGATTGTTAAAATTGTTGTTGTTATATTATTTCACTGTATTTATTTGCCTATTTTGCCATCATCATCACTGCTGCTGTAAATCCTAGTATTTTATTGCTGTAGAGTCAAATCAGCAAAAACGTCAAGAGATGGGTTTCAAGAGGCCCAAAAAAAGTTCAGTTCAAATATAGGGTGTTTTTCTTTTTCTTATAGCTACTGCCAAGATTGGTACTGAACTCAGTTAGTTGCAGTCTGGTCTCGTTTCTGTTGATGTAATCTGACATCAGTGATTTAATTGTAAGAAACTGTCATTAAATTCAATTCGTTTTTGTTTTGCTTGTTGTTATTTTCAGCAGCATTTCTGAACATTCCGGCCAAGGAGAAGATGGACTTGTTTTTTTTTAGCTCAAATAGCGGTCGACTGCATTTACATATTGTGCTTGTGCTGCCACAACTTGCCTCGTGAAATGCGTTTTCCAGTATTGTGTTTTTGTAGTCAAGAAATGTCATCATTCCTTTTGCTAGTTATAACCTAACAGTCATCGTGTGCTATAAATTGTTCAGTTAGGAGTTTTACATTTTACGTCAGGTATGCACAACCTCTGACCCACAGGTCATGTTCCGCTCGCAACCTCCAGAAGAAAATGCCAACATATGATACGTGAAATTGCATGCTTTGCAAGTTATCTATTTGCTGTCTTGCTTAATTTCTTTTTTTATTTGTTTTAAATGGTGCATGGCCTCCAGTTTCAGGCAGGAACACACCACTGTGCCTGGTTACATACATATGTAGTAGGCCCTTGTATGATATATGTCTGCCATTTTTTCATTAATAATAACTTTGTCTTTTTCTGTTGACTTTGATGTTCGTCCTTACAACACTCTCACACTATTGTGTGAGCCTGTAATTAGCATTTTGCAATGTTCTGGCTCACAGTGACTGTAAGAGCATGTTATGTGGCCTGTGGCTAATGCTGCATTCGGTAGTGGTCGTGAATACCATAAGTACGAGTTTTCGAGTCGGAAATTCTGTTCGGTTGACCTTCTTACTCGTATTACTACTCAGAAACTCGTTGCTTTCAACAGCACGATGATAATTCCGACTTCACGACCTTGACCTTTGCAATGGAGACTGCAGCAGACAAATTGATCTGTCTGATCATTATTTTGTGGTAAAAGATGGCTAGAACATTGCAAACGTTTGCTAGATGCGTTATCTTCAACCAGACTGCCGATTATCTGTATATCAGTGAATTTTAGCACGTTGATATGTGCATTCTGGCGGGTTTGGGCCCACTTTCAGGCAGTATATAGGTCAACATTACCGAACGCATCCTACTCGTACTTACCAGTTGCAAATTGGTATATGTCGTAATTACGATCACTGCCGAAAGCAACATAAGAATGGTTGTGCACCAACTAACTGCTTTCTGCATTTTGTGTAAAATTGCATTTACACAAATCTTGCAGAAAATTTTAGCAGAATCGAAAGCGTGAAGATAGACCGTTGTTATGTAAACTAAAGCATAAGTGTGTCGAGCATATTTTGCTGTCAGCTCAGCCTCAGTTTACAGTAGTAAATGTCAGCAGATGTCAAAGGAAATGTGACTGTAGATTTTACAGCTCGCTAAGTTTCGTCCAGTGCTTGCTATTGAAAAACTGATGAGGTACCAGATTAAGACATCCAAAAACTGCTTTCATGAGAATTGCTTTTCGTGAATTGATTTTTTGTATGGGCGACAGTGTATTGGTTGCTAGGATACCCTGGCGTTCATAGCAACGGTTGCTAGGCAAAGTGGACAGCTGATTTTTACGCGCGAAAGCAGCTATGCTTTCAGCGCGTCTTAGCTATCGCAATTCTGTCCGTCCGTCTGTCTGTCCGTCTGTCTGTCACACGGGTGGATCAGGCAAAAACGGTCCAAGCTAGGATCTCCAAATTTTCACCATCGGCTGCCTGGAAGACTGTAGTTTCAGGA
>Ga0209367_1005980_pt1 | contig 16862 bp, 14 predicted proteins | sample WorMetLIZISLAND2_FD_187412 | JGI IMG/M metagenome (GOLD analysis project Ga0209367, IMG submission 187412) | Marine gutless worms symbiont microbial communities from Max Planck institute for Marine Microbiology, Germany - Olavius geniculatus... ... | reverse complement strand
ACCTGGGGGAGGGTAGGGGCGCCGAGTGGGTAGGGAAGTGAGCGCTAAATCAACCCCAACATCACCACTCGTCGCTAGTTCTGCACAAGACATCGATCATGAGCATTAAGACACAAGTCAGCGGGCAGTCGTCACAATATACGGACGACCCGTGAATACTGATACATGAACAGGTCACATGATAGGCCGCCTGCCCACCAAACACTCTCCCATACTCTAAGCAGCTACTGTATTCCGCAGCTTACCAAAGAGGAAAAGAGAGTTTGTTTTCTATAACCATCAAAACATAACTTGATAATATAGAATGATGGCCCTGGCCAGAAGGGCTCGCGCACATCAATGCTGGCCACTCATTGTCGTATAAAAACACGCCATTAGATAGTCAGAAAATAATTTTTAAATAATAATATATTTGTGCATTTATAGCAAGCAATAAACGCATTCCATTCACAGTAACAGTTACTACCGCTACCTTAAGCATACAGGTAAACCCCTCACCTTTATGCTTAAGCTAGTGGTATCTAAAAGTGGGGGTTCTGAGAGAGAGAGTCTGGAACGAGCGAAAGTGAAGTCCGCGGGCACAGTTCTGGCAGTCAGCCTCGGAAAGAAGTCACGCAGACTCTGAAAGATTGTAGCGAGTGGCGTCGTATAACGAGGAGGAGCACGAAAGCAAAGAGCAATTGTTCATTTCCTCTAAATCTTGGGCTGTCAAAAAATTGTCAATTTTTTTCTCTACAAAAACTTTTGTCCAAAAATGTAAAATTTGGAGCTGAAACATCCATTTTGAGAAAAAATATGGACAAAATTGAAATTTTAAACAGTTATAGTCTCTTATGTCATAAATTTGCACTGTCAGTCGGAATTCAGTTAGAAAATATTGCAACTTCGTGCCCCGTTAATACCCCGTTTACACGATCGAGCAAGCGTCGAGCAAATGTCGAGCAGACATCGAGCAAACATCAAGCAGGCCTAATAGAACCCCGCCCCTGAGTCAAATGTAAGCCTAGGCTTAGTCCACAGCCTGATCACGTGTTATATAGGCCTTCCAATTACAACCAGCCCGCCCTCCTAATTAGCATGCTAATTACCATAGCTCGTCGAGCTACCTAGATGAATACTAGCAAACATCGAGCAGACGTCGAGCAATTATCGAGCAAACATCGAGCGAACGTCTAGCAGACGCCGAACAATTAGCATGTATATTTTGAATACATTTGCTCGACGTTTGCTCGATGTTTGCTCGATCGTGTAAACGGGGTCGACGCCGTGTAAACCCACGACGCCGCATGGATGGCCGCATAGCGCGCGGCAGTATTATAAGCTCGTGCCAATCAGCTGCAATTTCCGAGATTGTAAAGCGTTTCTGGCCACGAATTTAACAGTACTGATGTAAAAAACGCGAAGACTCAATTTAAAGAACCTGAAAATTACGCACCACAAAACAGCGATGGCAGAACCTTGAAAATGACGAGGACCAAATCAATGAAAACACTTTTGTTCAGATTTCGTCACCTCTATAACACGTCGTGGTGAAATGTAGTCAGCTTTATACTGAAAGTTAACTATACTTCTAACGTTTATTCTCAAGTAGTCAAGATGATTATTTCCCAAGGTAGTGTAGCGACGAGCTACTGATGTGACGGGATGGTTGGTGATCTTTACCGAAAATTTACTGCCAAGTACATTCGTCAAAGAATTTTGAAAATGGGTCAACAGTTGATATTTTTATGAGAGGCCAAAAAAATTACAGTCATACTTTTTAATATTATCGGGCCATTTTCTACGTGACGATGAAGATATAAAACGAAAGGCGGCGGGGCGAAGACGACATGCGCCATTATTGTATACACGATGGCACGATAATTTATGAGCTACAGGATGTATAGGCGACGTGGTGTCAGCACACGTGTGGTCCGCTTGTAGAATATATTGCAAGTTGTAGCCTGTTCTATATAGAGATAGGGCAATACGATAAAGACGTAGCTTGTCTAGGCGGTCAATGGCACCCCGTGCTGTCTGTAATGCTGGCACGAATATAGAGACTGCAGTGAAGAATATGAGATTTATTTATGAACTATGAGGGCAAAGTGTAAAGTTCTACAACCCTGGTCCTATAAGCTACGGTACGGCAGATATGCTGCTAGGCCACCAACATGCCAAGACGCGTGGCTATAGGCCGCCACGAATCAAACGTTTTTATGCAGACATCTTTATTCACTAAAAATATGGTAGCGAAGTACATTTATGTAACAAACAGAACTTCGATAAGAACTACAAATTTATTCATAGCCGCAGATGATTTTTATTCATCGTTTCGCAGTTCACTCTGCTATACGAGAGGCAGGCAATAACACTGACGAAATGGAAGCAAGTGTTTGACGCACTTCGGTATGACACGAAATCGCTGATCGGCGCTGCCCCCTGGTGAATCATTAATATTTAGGTGAAAGTTCTGGCTCGGGGTTTAACCGCGATATATCCACTTCTCTCTAGGAATTAGAGACCCGGTTTAACACAATGTGTCTTTAGACCCCGCAAGTGTACCTGACATATGGCATTCAAATTCATCTAAGGGTTTCACCAGAGTTGCAACACGAATGCGACAGACGACAGACAGACAGACCACGCTACGAAAAACTGGATAGCTATAGGCGAAATCGTTTGCGATGCGAAATAATGCGGAGACCAAAAACAAATTTCAGGAGCCTGAACTCCCACTCAACAAATTTTGTAGGCCTAGGCCTACGCAAATTCCAACCAAACCGTTACAGATAGTGTAGTGATTACCAGGCCTATTAGGCAGGCCTATATCCCTATCCAACGAAACCCTAGCCGATAGGACGTTCGCAGTGATATGCTGCTGTACATAGGCCTATGGTCACGAATCACTTTGGCCGTCATTGTTTGTTTGTTGACGAAGATGGAAAAGTAGTCCGAGTGGACTCCATAGTCCGGTGCTAGGCCACGGAACCAGCAAATAAACTTGAACTCCGTGACCATTTTAGCTCAAACTCCACTTTCCTCGATTTTCTCTAGATTTGTTGAACAACGTGTTGTGCACATTGATCGCAAAAAGTGGGGAGCACATCAGCAAAGTCGCAGGTGGGGGTCAGAGGCGAAGCCCCTTGAACTAAAATTTTAAATAAATAAGTAAGAATAAAATATGGCATTACTACTCGTGTAGTGCGAAGTTATTTTAACGTTATGCGCTATACATTTACGTTTTACTTACTACTTCCTTATTACTTATTACATTTTTGTTGCTTTCTAGTTACATAAAGCTAAAAAAATCTACAGTAAAATATTCGCGTATGAAAAAGTGAGCGGGCAAACAGCATTGCGCATGCGCCACTTGAATATGTGAAGGGCACGTGCTCCCACAAATCGACTTTCCACGACAGACTACGACGTCTTAATCGGCTGAGATATTGAATTAATAATTGATTTCGTACAACTGGCTGCACGACTTGCTATCCCAAGTCCACCGCAATAAATCGCATAAGTGGAACTGAAGCTTCAGTGAACTAAAGTCAATCATCTTTCTTCGTCTGTGTATCTGTGGTTTGTCGCACTTCGTGTTAAGGTTGTCTGCCTGCTGCCGTCGTTGCCTTATAAAGGTCTGTTTTTTCCATTTTCTTTTTTTGCATAATTACTAACATGTATTATAATTAGATGTATCAATATGCAACCTACTACCTCCTAAAAGTGTCTCTCGTAGGTTTAGCCTATAGGCTTATGTACAATAAAATATTATTCATAAGTAGACTTTTTGGTAGTGTTTTTGTCCGTCTTAAAAATGTTGCTCGAAAAGTGAATTTTCGACATAAGTTAAGCGGTGTAAAATAGTTTTCTTAATTTTTTGGTACAGTAGTGGATAAAAATGTAAGCTTTATAGTTTGTTTTGTAACTTCGTGCTGCATCACTATTTTTTTCAATTTGTTACTCAGTAATTGTCCTAGTTCTTACTTCTTCTGCTGATTTGTTCAAAATTGTATGTTGCTGACAGAAAAGTGAGACAATCATCATGTTTGGCTGTCGTTGGAAGCTGGTTTCCGGTCTCAGCCGATGTCTACTGACGAAGAACTGCATCCGGCAACATGCAGAACTGAGAACCAGCTTGATATCAACCACAGCAACTAGCTTTTTCCAGTTATCAACACCTTCTGATACCGATTCAACAGCTAATCAGTACAATAGCTTTACTATTATTATTATTACCATAATTGTCGATGAATTGGCAGTGTAACCGTTAGGACGCTGGACTTGCGATAGTGAGGTCTTGGGTTCGACTTCTGGTCGGGTTGCAATAAGTGATTACTACTTGGACGGGTGACGTGTCTTTAGACTGGTAAACCGTCTCGGTTATAACCGACACCAAGATCAACTCAGCCCTTTATTCCACCGGGGTAGGTAAATCGAGTGCTAGCCTGTCTGGCTAGGGTTAAGGCAAGACGCGTTCCGCACTATCCCGTTTTGACAGACAGATGAATCACTGGTCAGCGGCCTGAGCTTGTGAATTTCCGTGTGAAATGCCATGTCCTACTATCGAATTCAAGCTGACTGTTTTGGGTAGATAAAAAGAATTAGATGATGATGATGTATGATGACGCAAGAAATATTATTAGATTGTGCCCAATCTAATGTACTCCTCGCGCGCATTATTCTCTCCTGTATTCTTCTCAAGGCTTTTTCGTTTTTTTAACTTGTATTAGAAACCCAGCGTCAATTTGAGATCAGTCTAATATTATACTAATAGTAAGTTAGTAACTGGCGTCGAGGTCGTTATTAGAAATTGTCTCTTTGTCTATCTGGCACCGTTATCATAACATGACGCTTTAAAGATAATGAGGTCGCGACCTTGAACTTTTGGAGTCACGTGACGTCATCGGTCACGTGACCATTTGATTCAAGATACCTAATCGACTTCTTATGAGTGGTCCATAGTGGCCATGCGTCTATCTAGCACCGTTATGGAGATATGGCCGTTTGAAGTTCTTCCAGGAAGGCTCTTCTAAAAACAGAGGTCGGTCGTTGGTCGGTCGGTCGGTCGTCAATATCACACTGATTTCATATACTCCTCTTCGCTACGTTAGGAACGTAGCGCGCGAGGAAGAAAAAGATGATCATCCGGCTGTTAGGTTGCTTCGTAGGCCTATTAATTTTTGTGTTATCTGTAGATCGTCCGAGGCAGCAGCGGGTGATGGTCACTTTACGTCAATGTTTGGTACTGCTGCTGAGTTGCCTACAAGTGCCGACGCTGTGATAGTCGGCGGTGGTGTGATCGGCTGTTCAACTCTCTATTACCTCGCCAAGCAAGGACTCACAAACGTCGTACTGCTAGAGAGAGACCAGCTCACCTCCGGGACCACCTGGCATACCGCAGGTTACGACGATACCGTACGGTATTTGCGCTCAAATAGTGGAGGCTGATTTTGAAAAACTTTTCGATGTTGAATTTCGAAAATTGTTAGAAAGAAATCAGAGTTATGAAAAGATTTACCGGGCAAGAAAAATGCGATTTCTAAAAAATGATGAGAAAGACTTAGAAGAAGCTTACTAAAAGCTACGGGTGTGTTTTTAAAAAGCGACAGAAATGAACTGGACTGAAATACGACGTGCATGCGCGTCGTGTGTATGTCGTAATTCAGTTTGGTTCAAGTCTGTCTCTTTGAACACACTTTTACGAAAAACTTACAACTGCTGCTGAGCCGACTTAGGAAAACCTCAAACGCGCATGCATTCATTGTACTAAATGAGAGCGGGGTAGAAAAATTTGCGATTTTTAGCCAATAAGTCGCTGTATCTCAGGAACGGCGCAAGATAGGACTTAGGTTACTATTAATCACTAATAGGAAGTTGTACACGCGTTTTCGATTGGCACCGAGAGCAATAACTTTGAATGACTTTGAACACCAAAATAGAGGTTTTTATAGATTTTTTTTTGCAATTTTGGGCTGCGAGACACATTTCAAGAGCGAATTGCGCCGAAATCAATAGAGATAGGCAAAGACAAGCTGCATATGAAATTTTCAGCATTAAATATACATTTCGATGGTCCAAGTCTCGATTTTCTAGGTTCAAGCAAACCTGCGCACGAGAGCATCAAAGAACGGTAGGCCTACCCCGTAAAAGTCGTTATTTTACTGCTGTTGGCCAGTCTTTCGTGAAAACGGTTGCAGATAGACATGGATATGCTGCCTATCACAATAATCACTAGTGACAAGCTTTTTAGTTGTGTCAACATCGATGACTTTAAAAGACTCTGAACTTTTATTTTTGGGATTTTCGGCTGCGGCGCACACTTCAAGAGTAAATTCCGACGAAATGGCTGGAGATAGACTAAGACAATTTGCGAACAGGAACTGCTATAGGCTTTCGCGCGTCTCATGAGCATTATCTCAAATTTCTTGTTTCATTTCTCAGTTAACGAGTTCATTACGAAAGTCCAAATCATTTCGTGTAGCCTATTAAAGAAAAAAATGTAATGTAGATGGCTACTATAATGATGTAAGGAAAATAATGAAATCAATTATTTCCAGTGAGTCGGAAAGTTAACTTGGCATGTTTATGTGTGCCGTATTTTTTCACGGCACCAAGACATGCACTTCCGACAGTCAATGTAAACAGCAAAACAAAATACCACGAACGCTCAAGCTTAATGAACTCTGTGCTCTCGATCAGACCGCCGCCAACTAGTAGTCTGCAAATATACGTCCCAGATCTAATAACAGCAGCAACAAAATCAGCAACAGCAACCGGTTTTCACTGGTTGAAGCTAAGTTGAACTTGTCCAGTAAACATTATTCTAATCACCGCAAAAGGTAAACTGCCAACCTAACCCAGTAGACCTAGCTAGATTATTATAATATTATCCCAGTGTCGGTATACTGTGCGGCCATCCGTTATCAAACTCTAACCTTGACCTTCGAGGCTTTGACATTTTGAGCTGAGAACTGGAACATCAATAGAAACGTTTATTATTGTGGTTGTTCTGGGGCTTTTAGTTTACGACGTAGAGACAGACAGACAGACAGACGGACGGACGGACTGGCAAGATCTGTATCGAAGCCTACATGACATCAGCGGCAAAATAATTTCACTGACACATTGATCGATTGTGTTGTCAATGCTTCCCCTATAAGTTGGAAAAAGACTGATAAACGTACTTTTTTTCTGTGCCATTTCAATTTCTGTTTTTTATGTCTTGCTTTTTACATTAACATTTGTGTTTTATATTTCATGCGTTTTTTTCATGTTGGCCTGCGTGTTTGTGGTTTATTTTACTCCTTAGAGCCGATGAGAATCTTGTTGTCTAAGACAGATGATTGATTGATTGATTAATTAACTACATAATAGGCAGCTTTTTGAGTCATCTTGACCGCATGTCACATCTCAGTAATTGCAGTTTTATAAATAGTAAGCTGTTTGTGGTAGTTAAGGCCTATTAACTCGTTGTTTTACATTGTCATTTATTGTAGGCAGGCAACTGAGGTCTGACAATGATGCTGTGTTTTGATTTGATTTTGACTGACTGATCAGGTTTGGTCTGGAGCCTGCGTCCGAATGACATTGACGTGCAGTTACTGGCCTCCAGTCGTCAGTTGATGCAGAACATTGAGACAGAGACAGGAATTCACCCTGGGTGGATCAACAACGGAGGACTGTTTATTGCATCGACCAAAGAACGACTTGACGAGTACAAGCGACTCAGAACGGCAAGTATTCGTAGGTTTAAATATACGAAATGTAGACTACTGATAATACGTATAATTATGTTTGCCGTACTTCCCATGTTCAAAGATCTAATAATAATGATAATGATCATGTCTAACAGTGTCAACTTACAACGGAGCTGAACAGTCTATAACAATCAAATACGGTTGAATAAAATACAATAAAATGACTAAGTCTACATAAAATCATACTCCAAGCCATAAAATTTACAGAAAAATGAGTTTTCAGTCTCCGGTTAAATCATAGATGTAAAAAACGTTTTTACGTTTTTTATTTTTGCCACGTTTTTTAACGTTTTTTATTCTGCTCAACGTTTTTTATTTTAAAAAACGTGCATTGCAAATTTCATCAAAAGCTTTGTGAAGCACTTTTGAGACCATAGAAACGAATTAATATAGGTCAGAATGATGTAGTTTGCTTAGTTAGTCCAAATACACTAAATAAAATGTTTTTAACTAGTATGTTTAGTTAGTTTAATGCTTTTGTCTTATGACCACACAGCTAACTGAAATTAAATGAAGTTCTCTCTATCTAAACTATAATTCCAGGTATACTGCGCTTACAGCATTAGGCATTAGGCGAAAAGTTGAACACATTATGGCCAACGTTTTTTATTCAACGTTTTAAAACGTTTGTTATTCTTGCCACGTTTTTTACGTTTTTTTAACGTTTTTTATTTTTCCTGGAACGTTTTTTTTACATCTATGGGTTAAATGACATTGTGTCCGTGTTAGTAATGGCACGCAGGTGCAGTGGCAGATCGTTCCACGCCTTGGGGGCCGCCACGCTGAAAACGCGCTCTCCAAACTTCAGGCGTCTAGTAAATTGCGGTACTGTTGTTGAACAAATAAGTTGGACAGCACGTGCCAGACAACCAAAGGCCAATACGTGTCAGCGCATTTTAAGAAATTCTACTGGCTTCATAAAAGACGAAGCAACAGTCCTTTCTCACTACACCTCTTTAATTAACATCAGTATATATTTGTAGCTGCATAAAAAAATCACAAGCTTAAAACTATTTATTTGTAAAAATCACCGCATCGGTAAAATCGGCTGCAGACTGGAGAATTGTCATGCAACGCTGTTCGTGTGCACTCCAAACCGTTTCCGTTTAACTCGCGCTGACGAGAGCGTACAGAGCAATGAAATGAACTAGAACTGAACGCACCATTGAGTTACAACGACATCACATCCGCATTAAACTCCGCCGACGTGTGCCCAAAATATACTTATTTCTGATATACAGAAAGTAAATCCTATTAGTATAGGGGCCTAATACGTAAATTTTCATTTATCATTGAATGACCATTGTAAAAACAGTCACTACACGAAGTTGCCGGCAACCGTCTTTGTTTTCTTTTACGAATTCAATTCTGTTTTATCATCGCCGATTGTTTATAGTCAAGAATATGAGGTCGTGTTGACTGCAGCTCGGTCGCGCGATGGGCATTGAATCACACATCCTTGGTCCTGAGGAAACTCGACGCCTGTATCCTCTGATGAATACCGACGATATCTACGCTACTCTTTACTCGCCGGCTGATGGTACGATTGATCCTGCTGGCTACTGCACCGCATTGGCCAGGGCCGCCACGAGACTCGGCGCCAAGGTACATTTAGCCGATGACTATATCGTCTTTATTGACAAATTTTAAGAGACGCACCGCTGTTAGATACATATGACAAGTGAAAAATGACAATAAAAGTTTGAAATTATAACAGATTTGTACTTCCAACTACAGAAATTATTGTGCAAGAACTTAGTATTTTGCATAGCCCATAATTTCACTAAAATAGGGAGAAAGTGTTTTTCCTTTGAAAACGTGAGTAAACAGAGTTCTTGGTGTTCCCGCATCGTTACGATAGAAACTCGTACCAGTCGCAGCGCAACTGCGCAAGATATTCCGCTTATTCCTTTACATTTTTTCGTAGCATGGTCTGTCTGTCTGTCGTCTGTGTGTCACATTCGTGCACTGTGCTTAAACAGTTCTACGTATTTAGATGTCATTTGACAGACACACTTGTGAAGCAGAATGACAGATTGTGTCAAATGGATTGCCTAGCCCCCAAAGGTACCCGATGGAAAGAAAACATTTTGAAAACTTAAAGCCAGATTGTCAAAACATCAGTCTTGTTCTACCACTTGGTCAATACAAACAGTGACACAGAGTTGAGTGAACTTAGCACAACGATTTCGCTTCTTACCAAATTACTTAGGTCTTTGTTTTGTGGATTGCTGATACAGGTGATAGAGAAATGCTCAGTGACTGGCATTGAGACGTACACTGATGACTATGGCGTCAGGAGACTTCGATCTGTGATGACAAACAGGGGAAACATCAAGTCTAGCACCGTCGTTAATTGTGCCGGTATCTACTCGCATTGTCTTTTACTCGCTTTATCTTTTTAATCGCATTTTTTATAGGCTTGCTGACTGCTGAGCGGCTGCCAGAATAGGCAGCAATACGGGCTTTTGTCCGCCCGTTCGATCGTCCGTCCGTCTGCCCCGTACTGGTTCCTAACTCGAAAACAAAATGCATACAAAAGCCAAAATCGGCGTGAATGTTTTTCAGGACAGGAATAACCGGTGTGTTAATTTTCAGCTTAAAGGTCAAAAGTTATGTTTATAGTTAATGTCATGTTGCTACGGTGGACGGCCGCAGAATATGTCGGCACTGGGCTGGAATAATTTCCTATTTGTTTGTTGTTTTGAGAACGTAGCCATTATACGAGTAACGTAACGCAGTATTGAACTGTTTTCATGTCTTTTTTTAATTTTTGTGTTTAAATTTATTTCAAAGTTTGTTGTTTGTGAACCACTTTTCTTGTTGAACGATTTTCTGCATCGAAAGTTGTTCGTCCGTTTGTTCCTTGGTCCACAAAGCTGCAAAAAAACAAATAGGCCTAGATGAAATAACTAAATACATAAAAACGACGTTGTCTAGTAAGTAAAGTAAAATGAATAACTTTTGTAGCGCATAACGTGAAATAAAACCTCTATCCGTATACAGGCGTATGGTCGAGCTACATCGGTGCTATGGCCGGAGTAAAAGTTCCGCAGATTGCAATGAAGCACGCGTACGTTGTGTCGGAGGCAATAGAAGGCATTGTAAACATGCCGAATGTACGGGACCACGACGCTTCAGTCTATCTCAAACTACAGGGAGACGCCCTCTGCATTGGAGGCTACGAACCAAACCCTATCTTCTGGGAACAGGTGTGTGTTCTTAAGGAGTGTTTAAAGCGAAAGAACTGCACTGAAATATAGCGAAATTAAATGAAATAGACTCATATGAAATCGTACGACGTGCATGCATTTTACTTTGTTTTCGTTTTGTTTCAGCTTAGTTCCGTTCTGTTGTTTTGTACGTTTCTTTAGAGGTGCAAAATCAGGCCTAGTGATTAATCGCAAAATTAATTGTGAATAAATTTTAAAATTAATATAAATTTTAATTCGTAAAGTTTTAATTATGATCACGTCAATAAAACAGTATAAAATAGACGTCGTCTTCGTCATCCGTTTGTTTTCGTCGTCCGCAATTTTATTGGGTGAAGCTTCGAGGCAAGGAAGAAACGTCTTGAGGACAAAACATCTTGGGGTGAAACGTCTTAATGCTTTATTTTTACTCCTCGCGCGCTACGTTTCTAACGTAGCGAAAAAATATAAGTGTAATATTGAGGACCGACCGACCGACCGACCGACCGACCTTTGTTCCTGGAAGAGCCTTCCTGGAAGAATTTCAAACGGCCATATCTCCATAACGGTGCTAGAATAGACGCATGGTCACTATTGACCACCGATAGGAAGTCGACCGCCGGGAGTCGAATGGTCACGTGACCGATGACGTCACGTGACCTCAAAAGCTCAAAGTCGTGACGCCATTATCTTTGAGGCGCCATATTTTTATAACGGTGCCAGATAGACGGGGAGACAATTTCCAATAACGACTTCGACGCCAGTCACTATTAGTATAATATTAGAAGGATCTCAAATTGACGCCGAGTCTCTAATACAAGTTGAAAGAAACGAAAAAGCCCTGAGAAAAATACAGGAGAGAATAATGCGCACCAGAAGTACATTAGATTGGTCACAATCTAATAAGATTTCTTGTTTAGTTTTGAGAACTTTGCAGTAAACTAACTGGCCACTTTTCAGTTTTCGCGTAGGCCATTTTTCAAAAAGAAACAAAGTAGGCCTGCAGCATTCGTATCATACCTATTTCGTTGTTCTTTATAAAATAATAGGTCCATAACTGCAGTACCTGCAAACGAACTTGATTTGTTGCGGTATCGCTATTATTAATATTAATATTACTATTATTCTCAAATTATTACAGGTAAAGAATGAGTTTTCGTTCTCGCTGTTCGACCTCGACTGGGAAGTGTTCAGTGTCAACATTGAAGGGGCTGTCAATCGTGTTCCTGCTATCGAGAAAACAGGCATCAAGTCCACTGTCTGTGGACCTGGTATGTCTTTACATTCTGTCCGTCTGTGCCTTCTTAATTATATCATTAAGCGAACACTTGAGAATGTACAACTAACTGTAGGACATTCATATTGTCATTCTTCCAGCATGCAGTTTCCATGAGCAAAGTCATCTTCGTAAACAACTTATAGGCTTATTTTTATCAGTTTTGATTTTTATTTGAATCCGCCAAAGTTGTCAAAAATCGATTTTAAGAATGACGTTTTCGAGTATTATTGATAATGCTAATCGTCATTGCTGGTGCAGTGTCAGCAGTGCACGCGTAACGTTTGATGCCAGCGGGGTCCGTGATTATACCACTTAAGATTACACCACTTCAGACAGTGTGGTGTCGTACTTAAACCTCGCTTAGATTATCTCGACTACAGCGTCGTTTGCTTTGTGACGCATGACAGCAACTGAGAAAAAAGTTCCACTGCAAGGTAAGTGTGGTTTAAAGGGGGACGCTGAAAATGCGTTAGGTAGAAGTATGAGTAGTTTCTTATACCCTGTTCACACTACGAAGCTGGCTCGACGAGCAGGCTCGACAAGCTGGTCCTAGTTAGCTAGACGAGCCAGCTCGATGTTTAATTGCTCGACGTCTGCTCGATGTCTGCTCGATGTTTGCTCAATGCTTGCTCAATGTTTGCTTGATGTTTTTTTCGTGTAGACTATGCTTTATATCCCGTTTACACGATTGAGCAAACATCGAGCAGACATCGAGCAAACGTCGAACAAACATCGAGCTGCCTCGCCCAGCTAACTAAAGCCAGCTCGTCGAGCCAGGTTGATCGTGTAAATAGGGTATTAACGGCACATCAGCACAGCTGTGTGTGTGGGCTAAACTTATCTGTTTGTCCGTGCTAGAATCGTTCACGGCTGATCACAAAGCTCTGATGGGTGAAAGTCCAGAAGTTCGCGGATTCTTTCTCGGCTGCGGCTTCAACAGCAGCGGAATGATGCTCAGTGTGTAAACCCTGTAATACGTATTAACTCCTGTTAATACACTGCAATAAACGGTTTACCAAGAAAATATGTCTGCTCAATCTGTGCTAACATAATAGGCTACACGGCCATCCGTCCAAAGTTGTGCCACCTTGACCCTAACTCTTGATCTTTGGCTTTTTAAAATAACAGTCTAAATACCATTACTTCTGCCGTCTGGAACATTCACACTAGTTTTAGTTTTTTTTTATGCTTTTTGGTTTTTGACATGGAAGTCCGTACATGACAGACGGACAGGCAAACGGACGGACGGACATAGCCCGTAATGCGACCTACTAAAAGTCGCTGACAAACTTAGAAGTAACTACAGGTAGTGTCAGTCCGCCAGCAGGCGAAGCGGCTTTGCCTCTTACAAAAATGGCTTGCGGTGACGTCTGGTGAATTGTTGATGATGCTGCTGCTAATGATGATGATGAATGAGAAGAAAAAGAGGAGTAGGAGAAAATAGGTTTATGAATATAATAAATTGTTTTTCTATATCTCGTGGTGAATCGCTTCTTCGTGAAATTGTTTAGTACTATACCGACGCAGCAATAACTAGGAAGTGTCAAGAACCCTTTGGCTTTGAGCGCCAGGCTTGTTATAGAATTAGGGGTAAATGCAATAAAATTGTATGAAACTATTATGTTTTTGACAATGTTCTGTACGTGCGAAACATGTAGCACATTTGTCAAATGTCTGCGTTAACTGTCAATTTAATTACTAGTTAAGTGTAGGCCTAGTTAAGTTTATTTGTGTGTTTTTCTGCTATACCGTAGATAATTTTATGTATTTTGTGTACTATACGTTGCAAGGCGCAGGTTGTGGAGAGGAGTTGGCTACTTGGATCATCCACGGACGACCGCATCTCGACATGTTTAGCTACGACATCAGGCAGGCTATATTAAGATAATTATTATAAAATACAAAAATTAAGAAAAAATAGGGAAGGAGGTTATCTGACGTTGATTAGCTCTGTAACTTAATGAGTAATGAAATCAAATGAAATCACCTGAAATAAAATATTATTACAGGTAAAGAATGAGTTTTCGTTCTCGCTGTTCGACCTCGACTTTTCAGTACGAAAGCCGCTTTGTTATTTATTTCGTTTCATTCTATTACTGTCGCTTTGAGTGCGTTAGAGATTTGTTTTTGAGTATGCAATATAAAATTTACACTTTACTTATTTGCTCACCCGAAGGAACTCGTTGCTGCTTTTCTGGCCGCAAACCACGATGCAAAATTGTGTCAAAATGTGTTAACTTTCTGAGAAATTTTATTGCAAGACTAAAAACTTTTGAGTAATTACGTCGCCTCTAGACACTAGGCGAAACTAATTGAAAATGTCGACTCAATGCCGACATTTAGTGTGGCCGTCCGCCTGACTTTTGACCTTTAACCCGTTGCACTGAAAAATTTTCGCACCGTTGGGTTTTGCCCGGGAAACGTTTACGCCAATTTTTCCCCTGTAGGGGCCCTTTCTGTTTTCCAGTTAAAGCCCATGCGAGACACACAGACAAACAAATGGAAGAACGAACAGACAGACACGACCTGTAACGCGGCCTGTTAGGACTGTCACACAATGGTTTTGCAGTCTGGCTAAACGGTATAACTTTTCATAAAAAACCATCCCGGGGCTGCGGTATAACACAGTGTTACCTGCCACCCAACACAGGAAATAGTGGCGCGCCGTAACTCCAACCAGGTAGGCTGGTACTCGAATTACCTACCCCGGAGGGATGGAAGGCTGAGTTGACATTGGTGGCTGGTTACATGCCGAAATTGTTTACCTGTCCGCAGACAGTCACTTATCCACTTGGTAGCGACACAGCCGGCAATTGAACCAGCGACCTTGCGATCGCAAGTCCAACGTTCTAACCGTTATACCCCGTTTACACGATGAAGCAAACATGAAGCAAACATCAAACAAACATCGAGCAAATAATTATCAAGGAAAAATAAAGCAAACATCAAGCAGATATCATGCAAACGTATCCAATATACACGTGTACTACGTTTGTTCTAGCCTAATTGCTTCATGTTTGCTGCATCGTGTAAACGGGATTTTACACTGCTATGCTGTACAGACGGTTCACGCAGCGACTGACTAGCAACGAGACATGGATCAGAGAGCGTAGTCATGAGTCGTACGCTAAGAATTACTCGATTGTCTTCCCACACGACGAACCGCTGGCTGGACGCAACTTTAGGACAGACGCGCTACACCAGGTCAAATCATTGATTGATTGACATGATACTACATCATATCGCATCAATGGCAATTGATTCAGAAAACCTAGTCATTGATCTGACGTTAAGAACTACTCAGCCCGATAGTCTACTAACTTTACATTAGTTAAGGCCGGTTCACACTAGCCGTTTCACTGCCCGTGTGCACGGCCCGTGAACACGGCTAGTGTGAACCGGCCTTTAGCGTTGTAAACGTTCGCTATGAAATAGGTTTACACATTTTCAAGCAAGCCATATTAACTCTGGCAGGTTTTCGACATCTAGTAATTTTGATTTTTTTTCGAGCTGAGGGGAACGTTTGTACCATGTGTAGTTTTTTGCACCTTTTGTTTTCGAGTTAGGAGTAACCTTTGCGTAACAGACAGTCGAACGGACGGACAATTACCGTAACGGGGCCTGTTAGGACCGCTGCAGTAACACATATAAAGAATACTTATTCCAACACGCCAAGACATTTGTTGTGATACATATTAATAAGGCCTAATCATGCGTGGTTTACCGCGGTATACAGGTGCTGTTGGAAGCGGGGTGTGTATTCCAGGAAAGACACGGCTGGGAAAGACCAGGCTGGTTTCACCCTTCTGCCACATCTGCGGTGAGTAGTAGCCTAGTATCCTCAGTAGTAGCAACTTCTTTACTTTATATTCATTAACGATTAACGATACTATTGCGTGTCAGTCATTTTTCTTTGCCCTGGTCTTTCGAAGACAAACGCGCATTGCCAACTGGTGCGTTATATTCCAATCCGGCATTTTCAGGTCTGGCCGATTCAAGTCCGGCCGCCAATTTCCAGTTTTGCATTTTTCGGTCCTGCATTCACAACGCCTTTCGTCATAACGCTATATCTCAAGTGTACTTTGTACTTCGTTCAATGACATTTTTGCTGACACGTCGCTTTTTTGTTTGTAACTCTGTAATAAAAATATCTGTGGATTCAATATTGAGTTACATACGTGTATACAGGCGCCGTTAAGCTACGATTACTACGGCTCGTACGGTCTACCAGTCAACAGTCCTCATGACTACTTCGACAGACTAAAGCTCGACTACACTTTTGACTTTCCACAACATCACGACATCGTAAGTATGAGTCACCTTTTTTGTCCAACAATATTTTGAGTCATTTTTAGCTAACCCTACTTTAATCACCGTGGATTTGTTTTTATGGATGTCGTCCGTCGTCGTCTGTCCGTCCGTCTGTCTGTCTGTCCGTCCGTAAAGGTTAAAGGTTAAAGGTGCATATAGCTCTTAATGATCCCATCTCAAAGCTACGGAGCGTCACTTGTCATATGGGATCACACAGTGTTACCTGCCACCCGACAGAGGTGAACGCGCCCCGCCTTAACCCCAGCCAGATAGGCCGGTACTCGATTTACTTACCCCGGAGGGATGGAAGGCTGAGTTGACCTAGGCGGTTGGTTACATCCC
>Ga0209367_1005979_pt1 | contig 16863 bp, 7 predicted proteins | sample WorMetLIZISLAND2_FD_187412 | JGI IMG/M metagenome (GOLD analysis project Ga0209367, IMG submission 187412) | Marine gutless worms symbiont microbial communities from Max Planck institute for Marine Microbiology, Germany - Olavius geniculatus... ... | reverse complement strand
GTCGAGGGTGATACTTTTTTGCACAGTTCAATTTCCAGCGGCAATAACAAAGAATATTTAACTGCTGTATTCAAATATTGACTTTAGTCACGTAAGAAATTTCTTTCGGAACATTTTGCTAAAAACCACATGATTCTATGACATACGGTTGCAAAATTATGGTGTCATTAACTTTGTGCGGTTTTTTTGGACCACCCTGTAGTATGCGAGGACGCATTCCGAGTTTATACCACTCCAGATAGTGTGCGACGCTTACCCACTCTAGCAGTGCGGTATTCAGTACTGATTAACTCGCAAACTGTATTTGACCATGAAGGCGGCTACAGCTTTCGTTGCCGTTTACTAGTCTAACATATTTTCGCTAGTTCAGAGACCAACGTTGACTATAACTGTGTAAAAACATGTGATAACATCAGTGGGCCCTGGATGGCAGGCAGTGCCGCAACGGTTTCTTGCCGCATTTACCTAGCACTTTCACAGATTGGTTTTAGTCTTTTTTAAAAACGTAGTTTTTGTCGTTTGCCACCGTTGCAAGCTGTGCTGTGCGGGTGCTGCGTTTCTCGTATAGTTCGGTGTTGCATGATTGCCGGATCGTTGCGTTAAAATGTGAAAACAACGTGAAAGTGGAATTGGCGTGCGATTTAGTTTTAGTCTTAGTTTCATCGCACATGTAGGCGCTATCTTAGTACAGAATGGTGTGACCTGCACGGACGGTGCGTAATCGTTGTTCGGGATATTGATATTGCCGTCTTATACCTCAGAGTGTGACATGTCTAGTCTATAGTTGTCCGTTTTATTTAACTGGCTAACGTTGCTTGAGAAACAGTAGCAAAATGCCGTTGAGCGTGCAAGCCGAGTTTGTCTTGTTCCTGCAGTTTTTTTGCTCAGATGAGCTGCCGTGCGTCGTGTATGCAAAGATCAAAAGGGTCAGTCAGCTATTCTTGGAAAACCCGCAATGACTTTGATGGTTGCTCAAGGTCATTACTAACTAACAAGCTGTATAGTGACTTTATAATACCTCGCGTTTAGTGCATGATCGTATTCGAGGTTTTGCCACCTTGAATTGTCCTTCAATTCAGTTGCCAGAGTTGAAATTGCAGTCCGTGTATAAATTCCTATTTGAACGTCGTTAAGCGATATGCTAATGTGTGCCATATTTTCCGACCGGTTTAGCAGTATAACTGCAAATTGATGCTTAATTGTGTCTTGCACTATTACCAACGCTGATGATTATGAACAGGGCCTATGGAATTTATATTCGTGATCAAAAGTCCAAGAGTGATGAGCTTGTACTTTCGAATCAAATACAGCAGTAGGTGCAGTGGCTTCTGTCCCTATACCTGGTGGGTGCAGCTTGCGCCCAGTGAAAAATAGGGGGAGGAGTTTTGATAAGGTTACAGATCATACCGTCCCCCTTATTTTCACTGGACAAACTACACCTTTAACAAAACTCTCCTCTCTATTTTTTGTTTCCCCTTTATTTTTCATTTCGCACCCTCAACAAAACTCCTCTCCCTATTTTTTACTTCCCCCTATGTTCACTGGGCAAACTACACCCTTAACAAACCTTTCCCCTATTTTTTACTTTTCTCCTGTTTTTTAATGTACACCTTTAGCAAAACTTCCCCTTCCTATTTTTTATTTCCCCTCTATTTTTCACTGGGCAAACTACACCCTTAACACTTTCTTCCTAGAGGGAGAAGAAGCTTTAAAATAGAGGGGAAAACTTGAGTCAGAAATTGGGGGAACCTGAGCCCAAACTGGGGGGGGAAGTTGCGCCCGATTTCGATTCCAGATTTGGGGGATAGAAGCCACTGAGTAGGTGTAGAAGTACTTCACGCACAGCTTTCGACACTATGATGTCAGCTACGTCTCGAGGTTTTAATGAAGTTTTTGACACAGCTGAAATCATGTGAAATGGCCCGCAAAGGTCATTTGAGGAGACCAGGTCATCGGAAATGGTCAGCGGTTTGATGATGGGCCGTAAATCGTCGGAATTAACCAGCAGGCCCATACGACGCGCCGCTGCAGGGGTCCCGCAATTTGCCATTTATCACCGGAAGTCACATCGTTTGGTAGGACTTCCTATTAGTGTTCAATTGTAACTGTCTGTGTATATAATTTTATACTTTGCGTCAACTGCCTGCAGATTTAACAAGATATGGTAAAAAATTGGTAATGTTCAATATTTTGACTGTATTAAACGCCCAGACGGAATTTCGCCATTGATCTGAAAAAAATTATAGCGCTACCTACTGGTGACAAAAGCTGACGAATAATGTTTCTCTTTTTATGCTGGTCGCGGGTGTGACAGACAGACGGACAGACAGAAAGACAGAATAATTGCACTGCGTAGTCTACAATGTGTCTTGCGAAGATATGCGTGTTTGCTCAGTTATTGTTACATTTCGCAGCCGACGCGTATAGTGGATTGAAGATTGACTTTGAGTGTTGTAAATTACAGTATGGTTATTGGCCGGGTATGTATAGTTCGTTTAAATGCTCTGTCATTTTTGCCCTGCGCTATATATTGAGCAGAAACGATCGTTGATATTTTCTTGCCCATGACAGTAATACCCCGTTTACACGACCGAGCAAACATCGAGCAAACATCGAGCAAATGTAGTCAAAATACACGTGTTAATTGCTCGACGTCTACTCGACGTTTGCTTGATGTTTGCTCAATCGCGTAAACGGGATATAAACCAGCATAATAGCAGCACGCGTTATGCCGTGGCTACACGCATCGATTTTCTCGGACGAGGTTTTATGCCTATCAGCCAATAGATGCCACCTGAACCTCGGACGAAGAAATCGGTGCGTGTAGCCACGACATTAGGCTATAGGCCCTAAACGGTGTACGACACTTTACGCCTGCATGCGCTCCGTTGCCCATGTGATTGCGAATAAACGACGAATTATACTTAGGCGCAGTTTGAATGAGAAAAGCCAAAATCTTCTGAAAACGACGATAATTTTATGACCAAAATTTTCCGGGGTTTTGCTTTGTATCGCGCTGGGCAGATAGCAACGGTAGTCAGCCTTTAGTTGCGTTCGTTCGGCGGTGAGCTTTTTGTGAAATTTGGCGAGACGGGATGTCGGAAGAGAGGGAATGAAGCAACGGAAACGAAAATGGAAACAATGATCTTACTCTTAATTGCTGACATTTTTTTACAGAAACCATAGAAACGTGACAAAAAACCAAGCCGGCGGCAACGTGCAACGTGCAATGCAAAGCCATGACCAACACCGATAGCCAAATACGCGGACAGCGGATAAACAGCCGACATGCGACAGACAAATAAATGCACGAACGGACGCAGACAGAAACAGACACGCTGCTTACATTTAAGGGCTCTATAGTTTGCAGCTATCGAGCCAGTAACGAACGTGAATTATTTGTACACGTTTTCATTGGTTGTTGTTTGTTTTTGTTTATGGCCTACTGAAAGTGATATAATACATGCCGTCTCTGAAATGATGTGTGTATTTGACGCTCGCCATTTTTGGAAAAAAGGATGGAATGCTTGATAAAATGATCTCCAACAGAGTTTCAACAACGCATAAAATATATAATATTTTTACCTGTATACTTGGTTATATTGTTACTTGTGCGCGTATACATACACCGTGGGCCATAAAACGTGCCACTTTATTTTTGTCCATATCTTCGCCATATATTAACCGATTTTCAAAACTCTTTTATTTGGAGACAATTAGCAATAACGTGATTAGTGAATATTCTGCCACATTTTAACTATGTCGCTACACTACCTTGTGAAATATAAATGCAAGAAAAACTAGCAATCATAGACAGCAAGTGTGTTGGTAAACAAAATACACTTTCAGCAAAAATGCAGTGAATGATCTGTACGAAGCTAGACTTTGTTAGATCTGTTTCTTTGGATATCTGGCGTATTAAACGATATGCATGTTTCTGGCCTTTGTGGTTTAGCAAGCCTACCATTTCATTCACAGTGACCACGTTCTCTTCAGTACGTGTATGCTTCAGTCTGCCGGTCTCATGACTTTGGTCGGTGCTGTGTGTTTCCCAAATCTCTGTTAATAACATTCCCACTCTTTCCTTGTTGCAGTTTATCTTTAAAAATTATGCCAGTATTTTCCGAAAACTGTATTTTCGAACCGGTAGGCTACAAGTCCTTAATCGTGGCCTTGTCTCCACTGCTAAATGGCACATTACATCACCGGTATATCGTCAGCGCATTAAAAATTATTATTTGCTTTTGTTTACAAACATCAGAAATGTATGTAACACTAAATATAGTTTAATTTTTGCGTAAAAATTTGTAAAAATTGTTTCAAAAGAAGATTTTTTTGCATACGTATTATAATGATTTTAGTGATTTTTGAAAATTTATGTTTCACATGGTAATGTAGCAACACAGTTGAAGTGTGGTGGGATATTTAACAACAACTTTGTTGCTAATTGTTCACAGTATGTGCTAGTGAAAGAATTTTGAAAATCGGTCAATAATTGGTGAAGATATGGACAAAAGTAAAGTGGCACGTTTTTATGGCCCACCCTGTAGTAGACCGAGTCATCGACTGTTTGTGGTAGTCGTGATTTAGTGTTTGCCGTGATAATATTATACGAATAATTATCGTCTATGTGTTGCGCTGTTACATATTGCCGGTAACTATTAAACACTTTAACAATATATTGCGCACTTTTTTCCAAGTCAGATGCTTTCTGCAAAACGATGATGAATTTTTTGGGGTGAAACAGCAGCGATCATTTTCATGCTTTGCATGGTAGTTAATAGGCCTGCATCAAAGACACGCGTGGGTGGGATTTGTACAGTAGTTTAATACCCCATTTACATGATCGAGCAAACATCGAGCAAACGTCGAGCAAATGTATTCAAATACACATGCTAATTGCTCGACGTTTGCTCGACGTCTGCTCGATGTTTGCTGGCATTCGTCCAGCTAAGTATGGTAATTAGCATGCTAATTAGGAGGGAGGGCGGGTTGTAATTGGAAGACCTATATAACACGTGATCAGCTGTGGGCTAAGCCTAGGCCTACATTTGAGCCAGGGGCGGGGTTCCATTAGGCCTGCTCGATGTTTGCTCGATGTTTGTTCGATAGTGTAACCGGGGTATAATTGTACTGCCGTCTTTCGACAGCCGGGTTTCATGATTATTTGACAGAGTGTATGGACAGGATCTGACGGTGACACCTTTCATTACTCTGCCAATTTCCCGTCACAAGCGCCAGCCAGTTGTCTTAACAGTCTTTTAATTTCTACGTCTCACGCATGCTGCGAATTAGTTCTTCTGATCTCGAGGCGTGAGATCTCTGGAATCTCTTTACGAAAACAAGCATCTGACAGATAAAAAATCGCCGCTCATCAGAGCTCTCTCACCAGAGCGACGTGATTGGCTGCAGCGATGTAGTCCTCGAAACCAAGGTCTTGGTCTCTAGACGCCTCGAGAACAAAAAAAAATAAAGTCTTGGTCTTGGTCTTGAAAGAAAAGTCTTGAGAATTTAAATAGGCTACGTTTTGCTATTTATAAGATAGTGTTTGAAGCCCCGCGCTTGAGATACATAGTGGCTGACCCCACGTGCAGCAGGACGGATTTCGGACTTTTGCTGCAACTTTTGGTAAAAATTGAAACGCCATTATATACGTGTCGGTAGTTAATGAACTGAATTGCTTGTAACTCCACACAGTTTACAGCTGCTACTCAGATCGGTTGTCTGTTACGCTTCAGAGCGTCCTTCATCTCACTACAGTCACTCGGCAGTCGGGCTTTGCCAGTTTCCGCATCTACGTCTGCTCTGTGGGCGTCTCGAGACCTTTATTCTGTTCCGCCACTTTTCATATCCGCATCATCATTTCATTCGAGTGCACAGGCAGCGCGCTGACGTGGACCGAGCATTATAGTAGATACTTTTATTTAGGTCACTTTAAAAAGATCTACGATCGTGACGACGACAGTGATGAGGCAGATATTGATGAACAACTATAATCGCTGTATCCGAAGCATCTCGGCACTGAGGCCAGCGAGCGCGAAAGCTGGGCCGTGAGCTCGTGTGGAGTTACATAAATCACTATTCGCATAATGTGGCGGCGTGCCGTGCGCATTCTGGCTTTGAGTCCTACTGCGTGGTGGGAATTGCGAAGTCGTGATCCGGCTAGCCGGTCGGCAGAAGGATACAATCAACAACCGTGTTGCTGCTGTCGACGCACGCCAACTGATGATGCTGCGTTTACCGGCGGCGCTGACGGCCCATGCGAAGCACAGCGGGACGACTGCGTGACAACTCGGCGGATGATAAGCAGTTGGCCTAGCCTATAGTTTCAGCTGGCAATATTTAACCTTGGCCTTCCTCGGTTTGAGCTAGAATAGTTTGAGCTAAAAGTTTTAAAAACATGTAAAAAATTTTAATGTTTAAAAAAAAATTTTTAATGTTTTTTTTTTATTTTTTAATGTTTATTGTGCTTTTTAATGTCGTGTTTTTTTGTTCTTGTTAAAACATAGACGTGCAAAATTACAAATATGATTTATTTCTCATAGGCAAATTGCGTTCAGCTGTTTTTAATTCTTACAATCAGTACATTCTGGTTTTTAGTCTTTACAAATAGTAGGTTTTTGTTTTTAATTATTTGAGTTAGATATTCTTTGCGTGTATAATGGCGAAATAAGTAGCGATTGGAAACATCTGCAGTTCAGTGTTTATGCATGTTTTATAATGTTTTTTATGAAAGTGAAAAACATGTTTTTGTTTTTTTTTATTTGCAAATCAATGTTTTTAACATCTATGGTTAACACCAATGGAATCAGGAAAGACCACAAGCAAATTAAGGAGCGTACAAAGTGACTGAACCGAACTGAACGTAACGTCTCAGCTTCGCTCCGAACACACCTTAGGTCGCCGCTTACCGCAGCAACAAATTGTACATTGACCTTGATCTTGATCTTGAATCGATTGTTAGCAGTACTTTTTTAAAAAATCGAAAGGTTTCCGCATCCGCAACTAAATAGAAATTCACCCGCGGTGTAGCAGAGTAACCGCGGGACAAGTCTCGAGGCGTTGGCGGCGCGATGCAACGCTGGCTCCGCCGTAAAAACGGATGCGCTGGGCGTCACAACAGCCGACTCGAACGAGCTCCTGCGGCGCCGCCGACAGGGGGCCCATGAGGCGCAAAAAATAGAAACTGCTGGTGAACAGCTGTGACCAAAAATAACGAACGCGCGCTAGAAAATAGACAAGTCAGGTCTACAGACGTTAGCTGACCTCTACTCTAACAGCGGCGAGTTTTACGCTTCGCGGCACTGCGTGCAACAACCTACATGTAACTCGTAGCGAAACTGCTCGGCTTGTTTGGTGAAAGTTTGCACGCATCAACGTAATACCCCGTTTACGTGATCAAGCAAACATCAAGCAATTGGAGCACACGTCGTGCTCGTGTATTTTGAATACATTTGCTTGATGGTTGCTTGATGTTTGCTTGACGCGTAAACGGGGTATAATACTCAGCGTGCTGTTAATTCGCTTTTCATGGCGATTCTGTATCGATGAAAAATCTGACGATCAGTATACAAATTCTCCCTAAACCGCCGACATAGGGTTCTTTTAGACACTATCCGAGACATTTTGGTTGTTAAGCTTACATAAAAACGCGAGGAACTTTCGCAGAGCGTCGACGACTGCACATTGAACTGCAAGAGTAGGTCTACAATAGCTTTTGTTGCTGTCGTTTATTAAGCCCATTTTGCTGTATTTTTTCTGTACTCAGCGAAGCGAGTCATCAAAAGATGCCGCTCTGTCGTCGCCGGCTTAACGTCACACGCGGAAAGCCCAGACACGGCATGAGGCAATATTCTTGCATAAACTTCGTGGAAATTAGATTCGTTAGTTTGGCGAGTTAACTTAGGCATTGTAAAAACCAGCCTGGTGGCTGTTTGTCGGGGATTCATATTTTCAGTCACGCCAGAGTGCACTGCGGCATGGCGTATCAATAAGATTCGTGTCATAGTCAACGTCATCAAGTGATCGGCTTGAGGTATTTTGTAGGTCTAATACACCATGTTTTTTTTTTATTTTCACGCTATGCGCAATAACATGGCTTAGTGACGTAATGGTTAGCGCGTCGGTATAGCCTAATTGCATCCAAGTCGCTAAGGGTTCGAATCGCGGTCATGTCGCTGACAGGTAACGACTCTGGGCAAGTTATTCACGCGCACGTGCCTCCATTAACAAGCAGTATAATTTAGTACCGGTGTAATAACCGGGAAGGTGGCCATGTTCTATTGCTACAACCCTGCTACTTGGAGCCTCAAGTGACGCCTGTAGCGCTTAGCTAAAGGCGCGTACAGAGCGACGTAACTGAACTGAACTGACACGGTTTAGTTTTTAACAAACTGATCTATGGGCAAGCAAAGCGAGCCCATTGATCATTGGTTGACGCATACGTCAGCGTAGTCACGTAGGCCACCGACGCCGCTAGACGGTGCTTATTGTAATGCATTACTACTAGCCCATTGGTCAGTTTGTCGAAAATTAAACCATGTCAGTTCAGTTTAGTTCAGTTCAGTTAAGTCGTTTTGTACGCGACTTTTAAAATTTAAAATAACCTGTGAGCCGCTAAGTCACAGACAGTAAAAATTGTACGTCAATGCCGGCTCGTCTATAGAATGCAGTGACTTAGAGTGTGTGCATCCATCGCTCGCAGGGCATTGATTGCATGGTACCTGCATACACTAGCCGCCAGGCACCAGCCACGGACGGCTCAGCTGATCGCAAATTACGCACTGCAGACAGCGAGCATCAGCAGGTGATCATGACGTGATTATGACGTGTTGATGACGTCAACACCTGTAGGGTCAAGCCGTGCACGCAGCCAGCCAGCAGCTGTAGCTCCATCGTTAGCGCTATGGACGTTATAGTCGTCATCAGTCAGTATTGTGAGTTGTGACCGCTGGGCGAGCCAGCTAGTATGTCGTAAACAGCCAACGAACGGCTTACGGTAGGATATAAGCCGAGGATAATCCCCAATCCCGTGCCCCCCGTTCGCAGCTTAGCTTCCTAGGTTGACGTTAGAAACCACTCCCACAGGCATCGGCTAACAGTTGAGGATCGTACGGACTTATCGCACTAATCGTATTTTATTTCTAGGTATTTTTCATTAATTATTTGTTACGCCCAATGGCGACACTATACACTAAGCCGGCTGTAGTACCCGGCAGTCAGCTACTCGGCATATTATACGTTATGCAGCGTTATCGCATACGTACGTGAAACTATAGCCCATGTATCGTATCGGTACATAGGCCTACACGATGAAGGCTATACGTGCTGGTTGCGATGTCTTGTCTTGTTTATTGCATCTTCGTTCATTGCGTTCCATCGTAAAGTCTTCGCCGTTTCGCGGGAACGCGGACACGCAGCCAGATAACGCTCTACTCGTACTATAGGCTACGAGCCACATCTTTCATTACCATAGGACGACGCAATACATTAGCAACGCGTACGTGCTCCAGCATTTATAGGATTATAGGACATTATTCAGCGCAGGATTCAGATAGGCCACGTGAATATTAGTTTTCGCCAGTAGTGGAGACCACATTCTCTTGAAATACCAAAAAATCAAAACGCATACATTTTTCGTCATTTTTAACGCACCTTTAAAAAGGAAACACCTCAATATGGTTAAAGAAACGACGATGTAGGCCTTTATATGAGACCCAAATTTCTAGTATAATTATGTTCTGTGCCAATCACAGGTGGCGATGAAAGCACTGGAGATAAACAGGTGGCTTTGACACTAAAAGTGTCTGATAAACGTTGCAAATAGTATTTTTTTAATGTTTTAAATGTTCAGCGGAAATACTGTACGCTGACTGGGAGACGTTATGTACACCGTGTCCCAAAAAACATCCCCGACATTTTCGACTGTAACCTGAAAACCAATTATCGGATTTTGATAATTTTTGGTACGGATATTTCTGACACAACTTTCCATCAAATGGCTGTCCATTTTTTCATTTCACCCAATGTTTGCTCTGCACTACCTAGAGAAAGCAGATTAACCGAAATATGTGTTGAAATAAACAGAACACCTGAAAAAAACATCCCCAACATTATCGATTGCAACTTAAATAAAGATTAGCAGAGTTTAATAATATTTAGCAAAAATATTTCTGACACAACTGACTATTAAATAAATATTATATTTTCCACCTCACCCAACGTCTGTTTTTGCACTGGGAAAGCAGACCAAGCATAATACGTGTTAAAATGAATTAAAAACGTTGATAAATTCCATCTATCCTAATCAGTGGGCCCCAACATCTGGTCTGTTACAAAGTTTGACTGTCGTGCAGCAGTGTGTCTACAGAATAAAGTTTAGAAATGTTTGTGAAGTCAAGAAGCGACTCGTACAGCCTGGATTGGTCTGGAGCAAAACATTATCGATACTGCTGTCAATAAATGAAGAAAGCGTCTCCTTGCCTGTGTTTGCATAGTGGGCCAACAGTTCAAGCAGTTTTACTGCAGGCAGTTGAAAAATGGACAGCTAGATGAATTGTCAGCCACAATGTCAGAAATGTGAACAAAATGTGTTTTTTACTCGCTATGTTAATTAAGCAATCAAATCGCATTGGATAAAAAAGTGATATTTCGCTAGTTGTGTTTTCCCCAGGCAGTGCAGAAACAAACGTTGGGTAAAGTGTGAAACTAAATGGTCTTTTATTGGCAAGTTGTGTAGGAAAAAGCCTATCCGTACCAAAAATTATCAAAATATGTTAATTGGTTTTCAAGTTACAGTCGAAAATGTTGGGAATGTTTTTTGGGACACAGTGTATATATACTAGCATTGGTTGGAAGATCGGCAGGTTGTCATACCAAGATCGTACATACTCTAGCACTGTCGAAAAAAGTCTTTAATGTGGCGAATAAACGAGACGATCGTTGCAGCGACGATCGCCGCCACCGAACAGGCGATCGTTCGAGCAACTGGTTGCGACCGGTCGACTGTTTGTGAATACATGAGGAAACGATCGCCGTAACCGTCTCTTCGTGTATTCACTCAGGCGACCGGTCGCGGCAATCGGTTATTAGCGAACATTAACACTTGACCATCCCCACAGCCATTCACACGTTTCTGGTTTGCTCGCGTCGTCATGAAACATTAATTAATGTGTTTAGCCATGTTCGATGGATGGACGTGAAACAGGAGATCGACCGTATCCGTATAAAGATAGGGTCTACGTTCTATCGCAATTATTACAAGCAATTATTACAAGCACTCGATCAGAGAGTCTAGAAGAGATATGCAGTGCAAGGCATTTCAGGACCACGGTACAGCTCACAGGCGTTTGAAAAATCACCGAAAACTAACGAGAAAAACCAGAAGCAATAAAAATAGTGATTGCGCCTCTGAAGTCACGAACTCGGATTATTATTAGAGTCCATAATACGTTATCCAGAGATGATCGACAGACTGGACAGAACAGGTAGGATCTAACGTTTGTCTAAACTCGTATAGGCTACTGAGATGCCAGAGACTGTTCCACACGGTGCGTCCATAAAAACCTACAAGGTGCGGCAAAAAGTGGACCTCTAAAGTTTTTCGCTGTTTTCTTAGCAACCGTTTCGAATTTTAATTTGAAATTTTACAGATTTATTTAGTATAACCTTTTACATATAAGTGCCAAATAAAATTTGATTCTGTTAAAAACGACAAGGTTACAGACTTTTTAACATAGCGGCCTACCGATTTTTTAGCATTAAAAATGTTCCGGCTACTACACCAATTTAATAACATCTTTGAAACAACACAGTTAAATAATTATCAGATGCCAGAAATCCATTGTCACTGCAAATGTTCAAAGTGTTCACCACCAGCTCCAAGCAACAACAACAGCCTCCAGTTGCCTTGTTTGAGAAATCTTTTACAGCCTTGTCGATCGGTCCCTGTGGCAGGTTGCCCCAGATAATATGAAACGCTTCTTTGAGTTTGCCGCTTGTTTTCAGCTTTGTTTTAAGCTTGCAGTAAGCCTCCAACATTGCACCAAATACGTAATAGTCCATTCTGTTTATATTCGACGAATTTGGAGGCCATTGGTCTTTTGTGATGATATCTGGACAGCTGGCCAGTAGCCAGTTCTGTGCTGCTGCGCGCTGTGTGCGCTGACGCGTCGTCCTGCTGGAAGATGAATCCGGTGGGCAGCCGGCGATTGCTTTAACGGAACGATAATTTAATAATAATTTATAAACAATGTAAGTTGTTGTTTATCAAAACGTCACTGTGATGTCATCGACAGTAACGTGTAACCAGTTTTTAAAAATTAAATAGCATTTTTAGCATGAACATTTTTGAATGCCGAAAAATCGGTAGGCGGTCATGTTAAAAAGTCTATAACTTTGTCGTTTTTCAATAGAATCACATTCTACTTGACAGTTAGATGTAGAAGGTTTCACTAAATAAAACTGGAAAGTTTCATATTGAAATCCCAAACGGTTGCTGAGAAAACGGCAAAAAAATTTAGGGGTCCACTTTTTTCTGCCGCACTCTGTATAAGCTCCGCTTGTTTGGCTAATGTCTTTGGGTGACGTGACACAGACGTGAGATACTGGATAAATTAATGCAACACCTGCTCTGTCTTTTCCGCAGCTATTTGTCAAGATGCGACAGTCCGATTAATAAATAACGATTAGGCCCCCTGTATAAGTTGGATGCCATTTCTCCATTTTATGTCCGTTTGACCAATTTTCGCGTCTTCTAGATTTCTAATGACAGCAATTACGTGGTGGCTTATAATACAACTTTATTGCGTGTATTTTATGGTTCTTTAACGCAAAATAGTTGGCCTGTTTCATGTTTTTATCTCTGCAATGTATATTTTATGATGTGTGCTGCTTTGCGTCAAATCAACTGATGATGACGAGTTTGACGACGATAGTGTTTATTTGCACGCCCACAGGGTGATCAAAAATCTCATCATTTTTATTTGCTTTGACGGTATTAAATATCAACCGATTTCCATTTTTTACTGTCAAAATCAAACAAAAAAATACGATGACGATATTACTCACAACTCACTTGTGTCGCTACACTACCTTGTAAAATCTCGGCGCTTCGTTGATCGCGCATCTGGTCAGTTTCGTCGCCGACTTGAGTGCGGCGTTTAGCAGCAAGGCGGACACATTAAACAATTAAAGTGAAAACTGCAGGATGTGACCGTTACTTCAGACAATAACTGAGATAATAAATAAACACGTCGTTTCTTGTTTTTAATTTCTTAAAATGTGTTATTACGTCGTCTTGTTTTAATTGTTGCTTTTAAGACTCTAAAGCTGCGTTTTGGATGGCCTAACAACCATGAACAAGTTTAGTGCGCCACGGATAAATATATTATAAATATGCTAATGATAATAATACTTTTAAAAGTTTTAATACTTTTAGCTAATAGTTTTGATTTCTGTTTGACGGCACGGCATACAGAAAATTCGATAGAGTTTTGTTTTGTTGCATTGATACAATATACTAGTAAATTTGTTGTTCGTGCTTCGGCATAGAGTATCTAATTATCCGTGGCGCACTAAACTTGTTCATGGTTGTTAGGCCATCCAAAACGCAGCTTAACATTTCACAAGTTAGTGTAGCGGCACACTTGATGCACGTGTGGTGTGGGATCTTTTGTGATAACGCTATTATAATATTTTTCTGATTCGGACAGTGCAAGAATTTTGAACATCGGTTAATATTTAATGAAGTTAAGGCGTATAAATATAGTGTTCTTTTCCGGGAGACCTTGTAGGCCTATATCTAAATACTTGATGCAAACCTTTCGCCGTTCTATAGCCTATGTAGGTACACCAGTGTTGTTTCAAGCGTTACTTTGACGAACCATCAACGATGGCTATAACGCAGCCTACAGCCACATGCCTGGAAAAGCTAACTCCTGCCTTGTGTTCTGCATAGATTACCTTCTGCAGTACTTCCATGGCTCTTCAGTCTTCACTCCGCACTGAACGACTGCTACCGATAAAAATTCAATAATAAACGTTACCTGCAGCATCTGTTGAATGAAGAAGCTGGCTGTGTTTTTACCCGTGTCTGTTGGTGTGTTTAATTTTTGGCTGTTTGTCTGTCTGCGACATTACTGAAAGAAATTGTAAACCTATATTTTTGCATGGGTAGGGCATGGACAAAGAAGCAATCGATGAGATTTAGCGAAACAATTGCAAAAGCGTATGTGTAGGCCTACACGTAATGCGCTTTCATGTTTATTTCTTACTTGTTGTGTAACTATTGTTGTTGTTCTTTGTAAAATGTTTCGTTCAGTTTTCTTGTCAATTATGCAACCAATTTAGGCCAATGGACAATGAAAGTTCAGTGGTGCTTACATTTTACAAACTAAACGCTCGCCGATTCCAAATATGGTGAACGAAAAATGTTGATTCTACACGCCGAATGGAGTACAGCATTATGGCCAGACGTTGAACTCTTTCATCGCACGAAATCATTTTATGCCCCAATAAGCACTCGGCCAGTATCTCGACAGTGGTATAATATTTTACTACTACCATACTGACAGTCAGTCACCCCGTGCATACTGCAGTATAGGCAGCGTGTTTCTTAACCCACGCTAGTCATTTCTTATGCACTGGTGGTCCTGGTTTCCATTGCCCCGCTGACAGAGTAACTGACTGACACCAAGAAACGAAGTCGAACGCAATTATGATCCGCGAATGTTGAGTGCTCGCCTGCGATGAACTCTAGCATTACCCTATGAGGCTCTAGCGTGGTGTGGCGCTTCGGATCACGTCAGAAAAATTGGAGTTACTTCCTTCCCCAGTTTAAGTCTGCCTATTTATGCACTGGCTCCCCTCTTTTCAGTTTCATAAACAGTAGAAAAATTTTTAAAATATATACGTAACTGAAACTCAACTCGATTTAGCATGGCTCAGCTCGTATAACGACAATGAACTAAATAGCATTTTTATAAATCAGACAAAACGGAGACAAAATGTAGTCTTCGTGTTCTGGTGGTAGAGTAGGCATACTGAATATAAAACGCTCAGAAAAGTTGCAAAAAATTGATGCAGACGAGGCAGCTGTGCGTTGTTGAGTTCGAGAGTTTTGCAAACGTCGCACCAAAGTGTATGCCTACGCCAAGACGAGAACTAACGCCAGCTGAGCTGTAGACTAGAGTCAGACCCCTGCAAGCAACGCCATAGATCACAATAATTTCGATCCGCGGCTCAAGTCAAGGTTGACGTGCGAGTGCATGTAGGCCAATTTCCTGCAGCCGACGGCAAAAGAACAGATAGATCCGCGAAAGAGAGAGAGAGAAAAGAACGAAAGTGGGCTGCGGCTGGGGCGGCGACGACGTGCAAAAGACGTATGCGAGGTTGCTGCTGCTGGTTACCACGTACCACAAATCATTCGTACGGTACGAACATTGTCTCGGCTGACGCAGCAGTAGCCTTTATAGCGCCAGTTGTTCTGTTGTGTTCACAGAATAATCCGCGGAATTCGCGGCGACTGCGAGCTATCGCCGATGCAAACTGCAGATACGAGTAGGTATACCCAGTTTACACGATCGAGCAAACATCGAGCAAACATCAAGCAGGCCTGATGGAACCCCGCCCCCTGGCTCAAATGTTATATAGGCCTTCCAATTACAACCCGACCGCCATCTTAATTAGCATGCTAATTACCATAGCTCGACGAGCTAGCTGGATGAATACTAGCAAACATCAAACAGACGTCGAGCAGACGTCGAGCAATTAGCATGTGCATTTTGAATACATTTGCTCGACGTTTGCTCGATCGTGTAAACGGGGTATTAAACGCTCTGACTGTGACTGGCAGACCGTACATGTGACAACCGAAAACACGTTGCTGCTACAGGCGACTTTTTAGCCACAACTTTTCTGTGCATTGCTCTATTGGGCGGCGCTTTTTCTGTTAGTTTCAATTTAGTTTTATCGCACATAGGCTATAGGCCAAGGCCTATCCCCATCGCCGCATATCTATAAAAATGGCGTTTGAACTAGAAATTATCACTATTATCGTTACTTTAGGCGAAGGAGATTTATGCGTTTGCCAATGCCGGTTTGTGTGTTGGTGAGCTTATCCGCTATATTTAAATTAGACTACTCAAAAAGTTGTGAACGGATTTTGATGAAATTTTCTGGAGGGGTGGGCGCGTGCCAAGAAGCAATTAAGTGATCGAAGATTTTGGTAGTGATCCTAATCGCGATGGAGATCAAGAAATTTTTAAAGCCCTCTTTTATCACTGGAGCTTTTAGCTTCTAGTTATTATTTTTGGGCTAAAATGTTAATATATATCAGTTGGACTGGTATGGTTGAAATTTGGCCGCCTGGAACGGTAGTTCCTGGCGACCTTATGCTTTACTGCAGATGTTTATTTTTAAAGCGAGACGCCGATATCTCTTAGCTTGAAACTTTGCCACTTGCCATCGCGTATATACTAGACAAATAAATCATTTGGCAAATTAAGCTTAAGTAGCTCATAAATTTTAAGAGCTACTTAAGCTTAATTTGCCAAATGATTTATTTGGGCTTTAAAAATTTCTTGATCTCCATCGCGATTAGGATCACTACCAAAATTAAGCTTAAGTAGCTCATAAATTACCCCGGGAACATAGAAATTCTGGCTTGAAAACCGGCGGGGCGCTAGTCCTTCATCAGTCCTCACCCAGGCATAAAGGTAGCGGTCAACGGCTTCTTCTTCGAAGATGGCGGATGAACTGCGCCTCGTTGGTGCGATGGTCGAACACCAGCGGAAAGCCTCTGTCAGTCCCTAAAGGAGGGTCGGTCAGATGAGTGTCGATGCGCTGACCATAAAGTAACAACAC
>Ga0209367_1005978_pt1 | contig 16863 bp, 13 predicted proteins | sample WorMetLIZISLAND2_FD_187412 | JGI IMG/M metagenome (GOLD analysis project Ga0209367, IMG submission 187412) | Marine gutless worms symbiont microbial communities from Max Planck institute for Marine Microbiology, Germany - Olavius geniculatus... ... | reverse complement strand
CTGCAAGAAGGAGACTACAGCAAGCAACAACATCGTTTTGACCAAGGTCAGCCATGTATATGTACACAACTAATACAGGTCAGGTCACACTGCTCACGTCAGTTCAATGGGGTTCATGGATGCGAACAAGTCTTTTGACTTGCTAGCATGATAGACTTTGGATGAAGCGACACTATCACGACATTGTCACGCACGCATGCAAGTCTGAGACTTGCTAGCGAGCAGGTCTCCAGCAGGTTTTGAGCAGGTCTCGGACCAGATAGCATAATGGACTTTGGGCTTAAGAGGGGAATTATTAAAAATGTTGAGTGCTGCATGGATATATTTTACCACGGATATTGTACGCAATCGTAAGAACACGCACACATGAACAGTTGTTATCGTGGGCGGCGCCAGGGGGAGGGGAAAGCCCCGTGCTTTTGTCCTTGCTCCCGGTTGCTCCCCAACAGGAAAAATTTTGGTGGCGATAAAGTGCCCTCTGGTAACCATAGACATGCTAAGATGTGACTTATTAAACATCATTTTTTGCAAAGCAACACATATATTCGTAATTTTTTTTGCATTTCCAGTTATTAAAAGACAAGCAAATTTGCGGCTTCCATTGAACGTCCAAATGCTAAAAATGTTTCAGCTTCACCCCCTTACCATGGGATGTGTCTCTGGACTCCGCTATACGTCTTTTCGATGCACAAAACAACGGAATACGGTCGACATTTGGTCTGCACACACAAAAGATTATTGCCCCTGTGCCCTGGTCCTTTCCCCCCGTTGCTCCCAGCTTTAGATTTTTACTGCCGCCCATGGTTGTCATGTGTGTACTGGGAATTAGAAGTGTAGGGTTTAGAGTCGTCTTTTTGTTTGCTAGCAGTAAGACTTACTGTGATGTTTAAGTCTTTTGTTATTGTTTGACATGTTAACTATCACCACGGTTTTGAACTTTAGCGGACGGTATTTAAGTAACGGCATGGCTGTCCTCCATCTGTCGGCTGTCCGTCTTTCCGTTTGTAACGGATGTACCCTGGCTACAAGGTAGGTTGTAGGCAGGGTTTTTAGTATTGCAGTATTGCAATTATTGCAGTAAGTATTGCAATACTTTTTAGTATTGCAGCATGTATTGCAATACTGGTTGCATGTTTAGTATGACAAGTGGTATTGCAATACTTTTAAGAGTAAAATATTGCAATACTTAGAAGCAATATTTTTTAATATAGACATATGACATCATAATAACATCAAATGAAGAAGGCTTTAGACTATGTTAGTGATTACCAACTGAAGTCAGCTTGTAAGGACGCCATATGCATAGCCCCATCTAAGGTTACCCAAATGATTTTTGCTCTTTTAGAGGACCGATATCATCACATCGTCCTTACACACAGTTATAAACTGATAAGTTTTTTTACATATATATTTGCTGTTTTATTGCCAAAAGTCAGGGAATGGGCCTGACGCGTGTAAAAAGCGCTATCAGGATCCGTATCTTTACCTTTTACCTTTTTAAGGCAGAGCACTAGGGCAGTATACCTCCGGTCGGGTAGAGAACGTAGGATGTGTCTACTACTGCTGCTGCTCCTACTACGCTGCTGCTCGTTATACTTGGAAATCAGGGTTGACTGTGGTAGACTTCGACTGACGTCATCTAATTGCTAAACTCTCAACCCGCATCTCCGTCAGATGGGTGATATTTGTTGTACAAGCCGATGTATAGCCCATTTTGTCTTAAACTTTGTTGCCATGGCAACAATTGGGGTCGGTCGGGATAAAATTCAGTTAGCAGCATTTGATCGCCCTGAAAACTCCCCCTCAGATGCAAAAAAAATCTCGCAGATATTTTTTACACAAGCCGAGTTATAACCAATTCTGTCCCTAATTTCGTTGCTATGGCAACGGGGGTCGATCGGGGGAAAATGCGATTGGCGGCATTCGATGGCCCATCTCTGTAAACCCCCCTATAGGCGCAATAATCTTGCCGAAATCTTTTACTCAAGCCGAGTTATAGCCAATTTTGTCTCAAATTTCGTTGCCATGGCAACGGGGGTCGGTCGGGGGAAAATGCGATTGGCAGCATTCGATGGCCCATCCCCGAAAACTCCTTTATTGGCGCAAAAATCACGCAAACATTTTTTACGCAAGCCGAGTTATAGCCAATTTTGTCTCAAATTTCGTTGTCATGGCAACGGGGCTCAATGGGGGTCAACCGGGGTAAATATAAATGTCACCATTAATTAGGCCGCCCCCGAAAACTCTATCCTGGAACTAAAAATCACGACTCTATATCTTGTACACAACGTGAGTTATGACAGTTTAAAGAATTTTTAAATTTTTCCCATAGGCGCCATTGTAATTTTTTGAATTTTTGGAATAAATATGTCAACAATTAAATTGTTATTTTGTAACATTAAAAAGGCACTTCCTTGTGCACAACCGCGTCATTTGACGTATTAAGCGTAAACATCGGTCTAACGTACTCGCCTGTAGGCGACTTGAAGAACCAAAAAGTGTAGTAAATTTAGAACAGGAGGGGTGTATATTTCACCTATATGGGGAGCAAAACCCCTGCGCGGATTGAGTCCAATTTTTTTGGTGATAAGCGTCCACGACGTAATCACGCCATTCAAATTCGGTGACGATCGGTTTATTGGTTTTTGATTGGCTGAGGGTCAAAGTTTGTTTTTTTCATCTAGACTTTGAAGGTCGTTCTTACAACACTCATACTATCGTGTGAGGTGTGATTACACTCCTAATCGTGAGGACGCTGTTTAATTACGCAAAGAATGTTTTCATTCTTTTGTACGATCGCGTAAAAAACCAAACAAAAATGGTATGTTAACACGACTTGTTTATTTTTGTAAATTTTGGGTTGACCGCATTATCGTATAGTCTCCAGTCAACATAAAATTTAGAAAAAGTTGCACACAGCAGCAAAAATCAAAATATATTTGGGGGAGCGGATAGTGGGGTATTGCAAAAAGTATTGCAATACTATTGCAATACTGGCTTGGAAAAAGTATTGCAATTAGTATTGCAATACTTTTTCCACTAAGTATTGCTATTGCTATTGCAATATTTTTTGCCAGTCTTGCTAATTATATATAAAAAAATCTGCAAGCAATTCATTTAATGTTGTATAAGCGCTGATGTGAAACTGCAAAAATCAAAAAGTATAAGCACGAACTAATGTATTAGCTTAGACATTTAATCTGTTCTCAGCAGCCAGATATAAATGACTAGGCTAATGCATAATGTTCGTGCTTATACTTTTTGATTTTTGCAGTTTTACATCAGCGCTTATACAACATTAAATGAACTGCTTGCAGTTTTTTATATATAATATTTGCGGTTTTATTAAAGTTTGAAAGGTCACTGAACAGTTACTTTGTACACAACAACAACAACTACAACTACTATCTGACGGTTACATCACTGCAAAATTGCATGCATCTACGTCAATCGGCGGCAGAGATATTGCTGTTTGTGCAAAAATCCAAGATGGCGGCCGCCGCCATCGTGGATTTTATTTTTGTTCAATATTTTGGCATTTCTGTATGTAAGACCTCCAACGTAATGCACGTGCCAAATTTCGTGCAAATATGTGCAATAGTAAACGAGTTATGAAAGATGAATGAAATTCAAAATGGCGGTCGCCGCCATCTTGAATGTATTATTTTTGTCCATTTTGGTCAAATGGTCTATTTCCGGTGGTAGCCGGCTACATCGCTGCAAAATTTCATTCATCTACGTCAATCGGCGGCCGAGATATTGCTGTTTGTGCAAAAATCCAAGATGGCGGTCGACGCCATCTTGGATTTAATTTTTGTTCAATATTTGGCATACTTGCATGTAGGACCTCCAGCGTAATACGCGTGCCAAATTTTGTGCAAATATGTGCAATAGTAAACGAGTTATGAAAGATGAATGAAATTCAAAATGGCGGTCGCCGCCATCTTGAATTTATCATTTTTGTCCATTTTGGTCAAATGGTTTATTTCCGGTGGCAGCCGGCTAAATTTCATTCATCTATGTCAATCGGTGGCTGAGTTATTGATGTTTGTGCAAAAATACAAGATAGCGGCTGCCGCCATCTTGAATTATAATTTTGTAATGCTGGACAACCCGCGAAGTCCATTTGTGCACCTGAAAGTCCCCTGCAAATTTCGTGTTAATCGAATGCGTACTTTTCGAGATATCGCAATTCGAAAATTTCGCAAATTTGGCTTAAAATGCTTATTCAGGACCCCAAAAATCATGTTTTTGGGGAGTTTTGACTTTGATACTATTAAGCCTATTGATCAAAGTCTCGACGATAAAAAATAATGTTTGGGGGTCAAAACTCCCCAAAAACATGATTTTTGGGGGCCTGAATAGGCATTTTAAGCCAAATTTGCTAAATTTGATGGCGGCGGCCGCCATTTTGAATTTCATTTATCTTTCATAACTCGTTTAATATTGCACATATTTGCACGAAATTTGGCATGTGTATTTCCCTGGAGGTCCGACATGCGGGTATGCAAAATATTGAACAAAAATTAAATCCAAGATGGCGGCGGCTGCCATCTTAGATTTTTGCACAAACATCAATAACTCAGCCGCCGACTGACGTAGATGAATGAAATTTTGCAGTGATGTAACCGGCTGCCACCGGAAATAGACCATTTGACCAATATGGACAAAAACATTATGCATTAGCTTAGACATTTAAATCTAGCTACTGTAAACAGATTAAATGTCTAAGCTAATACATTAGTTCGTGCTTATACTTTTTGATTTTTGCAGTTTTACATCAGCGCTTATTCAACATTAAATGAATTGCTTGCAGTTTTATATATATATATATAATATCATGTATTAGGGATAGAAGCCACTGAATCGAACTGTTTCTCGCACGATTTGTAAATACTTTGTTTTTATTTGAAACCAAAACGCCTACGTTGTAGGCCTACTCTAAAAAAACCTTCTGTACACCTTAGGTGTTCTCGATGCCATGGAGGATGTGAAAAGTTTTTGCTTCACGATCAATAGGTTTAATAGTACCAAAGTCAACAAATTTTGATGAGCTTGATCGCGCGCCGTTACTTTGTGTCGGGATAGTTTTTTCAGAGCTTTTTATTTTATTCATATATTAATATATTAGCAGTGGCCATAGAAATGCATACTGTGGACTCTCGTTTTTAACATTATATGCCAAGTTTTATGCAGATAAATTATTAGCGAGGTTTTTTGGCAATGATTCTAAGCGTCAGTGCTGTTCGCTGTAGACTATTTCTAGCGAGTTTAGCAATAAGGACAACGTTGTTATATATCGTAACAATTTGTAGTTCTTTGTCGGCTTTTGGTGCACCTTAAAACATCTTACCGACGTGGGTGCAAAGTGTCTTTCGGTAACTTCGCACAGATGTGAAACATATTACAGAGTGAGAGTACCGGACTGCTAGGCCTTATGTCGCAGACTCATGGATGACATGGAACGCCTGGTGCTTCTGCATCAGCATTCAGCACATCCAGCGAATGTTCGACCGACTAAAATTTAGTCCGGATGGCTAATGTAAAAAGCGTTCAGAGGAAACAGCAAAACTTAGTGATTTTTACACACAGGTTTAAATTGGCTATTCTTCCTAAAAGACATCACGTGAATAATAGATTTAAATATTTCTTACGGTTGAACTGAGTTACGGTTTAAACTTCTGTTTTGGCTTATGGCGCGCTACAAATGCGAACTGCTTACTTGCTCATTTACACGTTTGTACTCCTATGTTTTTTTTGTTTTCAGATACTAACACTTGAACAGAATGCTGCAAAGTTGTCACTGATTGATGTCCGGACATAACCGCCCCCCGGATATAACCCACTAGGACAAAACACCCCTTCTGACGACAATGTCACTCTGACGATGAAAAATCTGTTGACTTTAGAGGGGGTTCTGTCTTGGGGAGGAAGTTGTGTCCGGGGGGTTCGGTTTTACTTTTCAATGATTGCCTTTGCAAGAATATTATTGAGTTTATGATCGCCACCATGATGCACGCATTGCCGGTCCATCGCGCTTCATCAACGCAACCCGGCGTATTTAAGCAACATGGTCATTGATTAAATTTAGCAGCGAGTCACAGCTAGCCTGGGTTGGACGCGGGTCAATTTTTGAGACCCGATTCGACCAGGCGCAAGACCACAATGGCAGTACTTAATAACCGAATTATTTACCTAAAATGACATTACTACTATTTCGTTAATGCGCTAATTAACAAGTGAATTGCAAACGTGCACCAGCATGTATTTTACGGCTGTCTATTGTGCAATGAACCTTCTTTATTGTAGTAATTAGAATGCAATCGCTGCGCCAATTAATGCAGCAAGTGTAAGCGCATGCCGGTGACACCGGCATGTTTATGGCTAGCTGTTTATGGCTATCGTCTTTTTCAGCTATGATGGGTGAAACAGCCGCACGTACTGTCAAAGCGTGTGCAACTTGCTGTGTTTATGACAGGCAGCCGAGCACATTGTATTGCATACTGTGGCTATATTTCACATGCAGTACTTAACCTTGCTGCCGTTACTGAGATACAGCGACTTATTGGCAAAAAATCGCAAATTTGCCCACCCCCTCTCATTCAGCGCCCTCGTTCGGGGTGACTCCCTTGGAATTTATCTAGATTCTTGCAGTTTATACGGTGTAAATATTGCTTTGTCTTTACGCGCGTCTTAGCCATCGCAATTTCGTAAGTCTGTCCGTGGACAAAAGTTGCGATTTTTTGCCAATAAGTCGCTGTATCTCAGTATCGGTGCGAGATAGGGACTAGGTTACTATTAATCACTAATAAGAAGTCGTGCATTGGTTTTCGATTGGCGCCCAATTCAATGACCTTGAATGACCTTCAACGCGAAAATAGGGGGTTTTATGGATTTTTTGGCGATTTCGGGCTGCGCGACACATTGCAAGAGCGAATTGCACCAAAACCAATTAAGATAGACATGGCCAAGCTGCGTATGAAATTTTCAGCATTGAACATATATTTCGACGGTCCAAGTCTCGATTTTACACACACACACACACACACACACACACACACACATATATATATATATATACATGCGCACGATGGCATCAAAAAGCGATACCCCCGTAAAAATCGCGGCGAAATGGCTGGAAATAGACTGACAGTTTTTAAACAGGAACTACTGTAGGCTTTCGCTCAAATTTTTTGTTAGACTATTGCATCATTGTGATATATTTTAATATTGTTGTGAAACTATTTTACTGGGTTTTAAAATATTACTTTACGTACTTTGTAGATAACAAGAAATTTAAACTAATGCTTACGAGACGCGCGAAAGCCTACTGCAATTCCGGTTCGGTAGTTTAGCTAAAAATTGGGGGTGTTTACGCTAAGTTAATATACAATTATCAACTTCTTTATCTGGATCGCATAACGATAGTAGCGTGGCGCCACCTTTGAATGATATACATTTGTGTCGCAGCCCGAAATCGCCAAAAAATTCATAAAACCCCCTACTTAAACGTTCAAGGTCATTCAAGGTCATTGAATTCGATTCGGCGCTAATCGAGAGCCAGTGTACTACTTCCTATTAGTGATTAATACTAACCTAGGCCCTATCTCGCACCGTTATTGAGATACAACGACTAATTGGCAAAAAATCGCAAATTTTGCCCGCCCCCGTTCCTCTCATTTAGCGCCCTCGTTCGGGTGACCCCTTCGAATTTATGGAAAAGCTTTACGGTTCCTGAAACTAGAGTCTTCCAGGCAGCCGACAGTGAAGATTTGGTGATCCCATCTTGCACCGTTTTTGACTGATCTACCCGTGTGACAGACGGACGGACGGACAGGCAGACAGAATTGCGATGGCTAAGACGCGTTGAAAGCGGTAGTTGCTTTTGCGCGTAAAAATGTACAGTAGCTTTATTTTCGGTGGTGTATTTCGTGCTATTGTTAATGATTGCTATTGTTAGTGATCGACGTTTGTAATTTTGACATTTGCTGTTGTTGAATGTATGTACATGTACGTGTATTGTGATTAGCGGTATATAATTATTATCCTGTTATTTACAGCTACTTTTCAAATAAAATTTTATTGATTATTAAGCATTTTATTATAACGCAACATAGAATTCTATAAATTACTAAAATTTATGTTATTTGAAACTCATTGTCAACTAGTCACTGAAACTTTTCATTATTGTTTGGCTCTCTTAGGCTATATCTTTAGTTAGCACATGGGGTACTGTTTAGCATAACAGATTGTGATTATGCATTTTTGCGTATTAGACGGACAGCTTGGGTGGTTTCTATGGTTCTTCGGGAGCGAAATGCGGACACTTTGGGTGGTGGGACGGTTATGGAGGCCACCGACAGCGTCAGTAGGCGGAGAGTAGCATGGATGCTTTATGCCTGTGGTACAGTTATTAGTTAAGTACTGTGTCTCAAAAAGCATCCCCGACATTTTTGACTGTAACTTTTAAACCAGTAATCAGAATTTGATAATTTTTGGTACTAATATTCCGGACAAAACTTTCCATCAAATGACTGTTCAGTTTTTTAGCTCACCTAATGTATGCTTTTGCACTACCTAGGGAAATCAGATCAAGCGAAATATGTGTTGAAATAAACAGAAAGCCCGAAAAAACATCCCCGATATTATCGATCGTAACTTAAAGAAAGATTAGCAAATTTTAATAACTTTTTGCAAAAATATTTCTGACACCACTGGCTATTATATAAGTATTTTGGTTTTCACCTCACCCATCGTCTGCTTTTGTACTACCTGGGGAAATCAGACCAAGCATAATACGTGTTAAAATAAATGAAAAACGTCGATAAATTTCGTCTGTCTTAATCTGTAAGCCCCAGCAGCCGGTCTATTACAAGGTTTGACACTCATGCAACAGTGTGTTTACCAGATAAAGTTTAGGAATGTTTTGAAGTCAAGAAGAGACTGTTACAACTTGGATTGTTCTGGAGCAGAACATTATCGATACTGCTGTCAATGAATTGAGAAGACGTCTTTTTTGCCTGTGTTCGCATAGTGGGCCAACATTTCAAGTAATTTTACTGCAGGCAGGTAAAAATGGACAACTGGATGAAATGTTAGCCAAAGTGTCAGAAATCTGAACAAAATGTGTTTTACGCGTTATGTTAATTAAGCATTCATATCGCATTGGATAAAAAAATGATATTTCGCTGGTTGTGCTTTCCCCAGGTAGTGCAGAAACGAACGTTGGGTGAGGTGGAAAACTAAACGGTCATTTGATGGCAAATTGTGTCAGAAATATTCGTACCAAAAATTATCAGAATCTGTTAATTCGTTTTCAAGTTACAGTCGAAAATGTCGGGGATGTTTTTTTCGAGACATAGTGTAGGTCTATGAACAGAAAACGCAAAATTCTACAAACATTTGATGTTAGAAAACGGTTTTGGCTAGAGAAATTTTAAGTACTGACGATTCTCCTCAGCTAATATTCGGTTTCGACTATAATGTCTATAGGACCTATATCTACCACGAAGACCCGCCGCCGAAGGTGTCCGTCCTCAAGCCTAACACCACCCATACCATGTTGTACAATCATTTTTGTAGCACATTTGTGACAATCTATTTATGCGAGTGGGCAAACGTAGCCTACTCTGTTTTCATACTGAAGTTAACTTTTGCTTAATGTAAGTTGTCACATTGTACTAGCTCACATAGTTTCAAATTGTATTATAAATTTGGCTAAATGAGCTGCGTATACAAGACAGGGTTAACAGAACACTTCTCTGCAATGCATGGTAGGCCTATGAAATTTTATTACAGTATGTTAAAAAACTGTGCAATTTTTAAAACTGAGTGTTCGAGACTTTTATGACTAAACTACGTAAGCCTCAAAAGCGCGATACGAATCGTCGATCGAAAACGGCAAAACTCTGTATGGCTGTATAATAATTTGCACCTGGACGTTTTTCCATCGCATGCAACGACTTCAATGTCGGAGCTGCTTTTCAGTGGCAGTGACTTGTTTCCATGCAGTTTAGCTCACGCGAGTTGGCATTCACTAAATTAGTGCAGAGTATGATACAAGTAATTTGAGCAAAGCTCACGTGACGTGTGACAGCATCGGTGCTGCCACATGGGTTATCAGTGTGCAATGTGCAATAAAATAATAATGCATTTTGAGAGTACCCAAATTTGAGGCCTTCGTACGGAGCACTACTTGAATCTAATGGGACGATTATAAAATTTAGGTTTACGTTTTATGCTAAAAATTTTATACACTGCAGACTGTCTTAGTCTTTTTTAGTACTATCGGTGCAATTCGCTGTTAAAATAGGGCCTATGCGTTGCAGTCGCTTTTTAGATTCCAAGATCAGTTCGTTCAAGGTCACCAATAGTTGGAGCTGGGGTACGTTGGGAACGGGAGGGGGCTGTGTTGTCTGTTTGACAGGTATCATTTTTACGACAACTAAATAGTTAATGCACAAAATTTTAGGTAACATTAAAAAGGCATTTCCTTGCATAGAACCGCGTCATACATTTATATAGTTATACCATTAGTCTTCGGAACCGCCGCCGTTAAGGCCTCGCACCGCAACCAACCGTTAAGTTAGCGGTCCCGGACCGCTAAGGTTCAACGCCGCCGCTGCCGCCGATAAGCTGGCTGTCTTAGCGGTCTAACGACAAAATAAATAAAAACAATGTGTTGTGCTCACACTGGTACAAGCAGAGCGCCAGCGTGAGTGCGCGTGTTTTCGTCAGTCGTCATCCATGGTCACAGTCACAATGTCAACTGCTAATGGTGACTGACAATCAGTGAATCACACCTCACACGATAGTGTGAGTGTTGTAAGGACGCCATTCAAAGTCTATGGAAAAAAGCAAAGTTTGACCCTCAGCCAACCAAAAACCCCTGAACCGATCGTCACAAAATTTCAATAATGTGATTACGTCGTGGACCCCTATCACCAAAAAAATTTGGGCTTAATCCGTCCAGGGGTTTTTGCTTCCCATATAAGTGAAATACACACCGTTTCTGTTCGAAATTTACTACACTTTTTTGGTTTTTCAAGTCGCCTACAGGCGAGTCCGTTAGACCGATTTTTACGCTTAGTACGTATGACGCGGTTCTATGCAAGGAAATGCCTTTTTAATGTTACAAAATAAAAATCTAATTTTTGATTTATTTAAAAAAAATTTTAAAAATTACAATAGCGCCTATGGAGAAATTTAAAAATTCTTTAAACTGTCATAACTTCGGTTGTGTGCAAGATAGAGTGGTAATTTTTGGTTTTACGATATGGTTTTTGCGGACGGCCTAATTAATGGTGACATTTATATCTACCCCCGGTTGACCTCCGTTGCCAGGGGCTTTACGGGGATCGGCCATCGAATGCTGCCAATTGCATTTTTCCCCGACCGATTCCCGTTGCCATGGCAACGAAATTTGGGACAAAATTGGCTATAACTCGGCTTGTGTAAGAGATATCTGCGAGATTTTTGCATATGCGAGGGTAGTTTTCGGAAATGGGCTATCAAATGCTGCTTACTCCTAGGGCTGGGTAGGAGTTGTATGCATTTATATGTCGAGAGCATTTCTCATTTTTACATGTGAGTACAGGTGGTAGGCTTCAAAAAAATTTTGGGTTCTCGCTCGAAATCTTTATGGATTTTGTGCATGGAGCACTCAAAGTTTACCCATGGGCATGAAGCCATAATGATCATATTGCAGTCATTTTTGAGCGACTGCAAAAAGTTTTTTTGGCATATATACAGTTCTTTTGGCTAAGAAACACGTTTAAAATCATATTTGGTGTAGTGAAAAAACACTGGTTTGAAATAGCATCGCCGAACCGCTTCCGGTGATGTCAAATTATCTGAAATTCGTACTATAGATTGTACGTTTGGGATAAAAAATAAAACACAGATTTGATGTATTGAATTAACAGATTTAACACTCAGTATGCAGTGTCACAGAACACATTCTAGTTGAACGGATTGCTGCAGGCATCATTCCGCAAGTTCATGCACTTGCAGAAAGGAGTGCAGCCAACTTCCTCCATACGGCATGGACAAGCCGACCGCGCACACTTGCCACAATTACACGTCACCGTCCATCGCTCTTTCAGATTCTTGCAGCCTGTCACTGGTGCCGTACGATCGTTTTGTAGGTAATAGCCAAACTGTAGAGGATCAAGAATGCTGGGCTGGAAGAGATGGATAATCGAGTCAGCTGCAACCCTGTATGTAGCCGGATTAAAATTAAACAAATGGCCATAAAACTGCAGAATGGGCTCTGGGATACTTATTCATCTGTGACCAGGCTTGCTTTAGGCCTAAATCTTGGGCATCACTGAAACGGTCATCTAAGTCGTGTAAGCATGTTTTTATTTGAGCTGCTACGACTTGCATGGGATTTACTGATCGAATACGCTCAGCAAGGACACTGGCCTCATTACCCAAAACGTAGAACACCATAAGGCATTTTCGTGCCGAATCTGAGTAAGCAAAGTCGATCTGGTTATTAAACTGTTTGTACAGGAAAATCTTCACATCCCCATTCTGCACATTACCTTCATCTCCCAGGCGGCTGTTCATCTGGTCTCTAATAGTAGAAAGTTCATAACCCTTACCAGCACTGAGGCCCAGTTGAATCTCAACAATCTCATTCCAAACCCGCTGTTTGGCATTGAGTTGTACAGGGCCACCAACAATTATGGAGCGTTCATACTGCTGAGTGTATTTTTGCATACACTGGTTGTGGTAATAAAATATACAGACCCTTATACACTGTGTTCGTTTTGAAGATCGCAAGTTCGCCGGAAAGCATCATCCTGGAAGTAAAAGGTCGCAGCTAGGAACGCATTTGCACAGTTGCTCTCACAGATGCGATATTTGTTGAACTCACGGTTGACTGATTTGTTGCCACATATGACGCATGTGTACTGATAACACACATTGACACGACAAGGTGCCGCACAAGGCGGCGTTCGCATGCTGCTTGACCGTGAACGAGTTGCAGCAGATGTTGATGACTGGGTTGACACATAATTACCAGATGACAGATCGGGCACAGGCAGCTTTAATTTTTTTTTTCTGTTTTTTAAGCTTGGCTATTTTTGTGCTGTTAGTGTAGCCTTTGTAGCACGCATTTGTGACATGATAACTGAATAGAGCACTGGGCGACAAGTTCTTCAACCTCGCAAAGACCGCATCTTGTCGTACGTCATTTGCAGATCGAATCTGATCGCACCCATGTTGGGTACTCGCGAGCTTATCTTGGGTGTGCTCTTGGCAAATAATACAAAGTTCCTCATCGAACTCAACTTCGTCATCACCCGCAGCGCTCAGATTAACAGTTTCCATCAGGCTGTGTAGTTAGCTCCAGTCTGCAATGTAAATTGAAAAGAATACTAAACAGCTTTAAAATACTATGTGAAAATTCAAAATATGGCATTTGTTAACGTATTTCTCAGCGAATATAGACTAAATAGGCTATATCTATAACACTGATGGCATTATGTGGGTCTAGTTTAGTTAAGGCTGCATTTTTTCACTGCAAACACCATAAAAATTGTGGTTTAATTGCTGCAGATAATGCATAATTCACGGTAAATTTGCGACCACGTGTATTTTTGAGTATAACTCAATACACATGCACAGTACAATGAAATAGTTTTACACGCGCGTTATCAACTGCCAACTACAAATAAAAAAATCACTGAAATCAAAGGCAAATCAGACTAACAGACTTACAAATGCATGTACAGTTTTCCAGAATTTTGGTACAGCATGCAGAAAGATTTTTTGGTTAATGTTACATTTTGTCATCTTTAAATACACCAGAATACAGACTAAAAACAAAAATTGGAAAAAAATAACGCGACTTGTGGCACGATTCAAAAAATTTGTGGCGTGTGGGCAAATTCGTGATTGCCAGGATTGCCACCACAGTTTACGCCCTTACCTATAGTCTTATAACATGTCTTATAAACTGACTGAAATTGGAATAACTTAACAAACATATTCATATCTACTCATACACAGTACTGTATGGACAGCGCTACATCATCTGAACACCAACCAACTGTCGCACGCTGCAAGACTTAACTCTGTTGTCGCTGCTGCTACGGCTGCTGCTGCAGCAACCGCAGCCACAGCAGCTGCATCCGTCGCGCGTTACTAAACTTTCAATATATCAACTCAGTATTGTTTTTAAAATGTTTCTCAGCCCGAAAAAGCTCTATATACAAAAACATTTTGCCACAATTGCTCAAAAAAGACAGTGATATGATCGGCATGGCTTCGCGCCTAGGGAAAAACTTTGGAAGACCTTTGCACAAAATCTATAAAGATTTCGAGCGAGAATCCAAATTTTTTTTGAAGCCTACCACCTGTATTCACATATAAAAATGAGAAATGCTCTCGACATATAAATGCATACAAGTCCTACCCAGCCCCTAGAGTAGCTAACTGAATTTTACCCCGACCGACCCTTGTTGCCATAGCAACAAAATTTACGACAAAATTGGCTATACCTCGGCTTGAACAACAAATATACCAAGATCCTTGCATCTAACGGAGGTGCGGGTTTCGCAATTAGATGACGTCAGTCGAAGTCTACCACAGCCAACCTTGATTTCCAGGTATAACGAGCAGCAGCGTAGTAGGAGCAGCAGCAGTAGTAAACACATTCAACGTTTTGTACTCGACCGGAGGTATACTGCTCTGCCTTAAAAAAGGTAAAAGGTAAAGATACGGATTTTGCTGTAGCGCTTTTACATGCGTCAGGCTCATTCCCCGACTTTTGGCAATAAAACAGCAAATATATATGTAAAAACTAACCAGTTTACAACTGTGTGTAAGGACGATGTGATGATATCAGTCCTCTACAACAGCAAAAATCATTTGGGTAACCTTAGATGGGGCTGTGCATATGGCGTCCTTACAAGCATTCTCTGTGAAGAGAAATTTTTTTGGAATTATGTTCTTTAAAACGGTGCACTCTGGTGTAGGCTACTTTAGATTTCTGAGCGACGACGGGGCCCCAAACGTCGCGGGGCATGGGGTAACTTTTTCGACGGGTCTGCCAGTGACAGCTCGACGTTTTAGCGGTTTGGACCGTTAAGCCGCTGCTAAGGCTTAGCGGTCTGAGCCGCCGCTAACTTAACGGCTTAGCGGTTTAAGCCGCTAAGCCAACCACTAAGGCTTCAGACCAACCGTTAAAACCTTAGCTTAACGGTTCTTGGGACTATACCATTTTACTTCGCATAGACCACTGGGACTGTAGTCTATGTGAACTTCTACATTTTACAGTACTAATGTTTAAATCACTTCACGAACTGCAGGACATAAATTTATTATTCGTCAAGCTCGGCATAATTGGTGAACATGTTCGCTCACGTAGCAAGTCGGATGTGTATTCAACAGCACATTGACAGTTAGACAATGTGATGGTGAGTGATATCACCTTTTTATGATTTTTGCTGCTTTCGATGTGTCAGTCATTGCTTGTCGCCGTTAACAAGTGCATAAGCTGATGTTTTGTACATTTATCGCGTGTAAAAGCTGTAGGCCTACATCAAAGTCGACAACATCCGGGCGGAGAAAATGTCCGCGAGGGTAACGTTTGATAGGAAACGTCCAGGTGTGTGTGTCTGTTTCTCTCAGTTTCAGAGCTGAACTTGTAATAAGACTGACCCTAGCCGGTTTTGCGCGATGCCTAAATTAGGCCCTAGTTAGCACAACGATCTACCGGCTTTTACGTTCCGGCTTTTAGCAGTTGGTGACTGGTCGTTCAGTTGTATGGACCGACATTGGGCCTGTGCAGTATGGGGCTGCTATGTTTTGCTGTCCTTTTATTTTTCTCAGCTACTGCGAAAGCAGGTAAGCGTAACGATGATGGCGTCGTCAGGAGTCTTAGTACGAGTATCAAAACTAGCAAACCAGCTAGCACTACAAATGATAAATGTATAGAAAGTAATTATTATTAACAGATAGTGATTTTCAAGCAATTTATTAATTTCCAGCTGTTGGTGACGGCTGATACAAAGATGCAAGCGAATTTTTACTATTTTATTATTATATTTTTAATGATTTTTTTTGCATTTTTCTGAATTTTTGAAACAGTCCAGTCACTGGCGATAAACTAAGAACAAGTTGAAAGTTGAAATGTTAATTGTAAACTTTGTTTAGTGATAGTGTTAATTTTTGTTTCACACGAGTTTGATTGGCTCTTAAATATTTCGTGCTTATTTGTTGACAATGTAGTAGGTCTTGCGCATAAAGTATTCTGATTGCATTGACTTTCTGTTGCGTGCATGCCACGCATGTCTGTGTGTTTATTTTAATTGTTATTATTATTGTTTATATTTTTGTACTACCAACATTAATTTGGTGAATAAAAGTTGTGTGAAAGTAATGTGACCATGTAATGCGTACCTGTAGCTGTCGTATTTTCATGAAATTATTGTCACTGATGACTACCGGTAAATGTGACGGTAAATGTGACTGAGATAGAACTAAGTGGCACAATATTTTTGTCAGTTTTTGGATAATTTTTATTTATCAAAGCAACAACTTGTCGTTGCATAGAATTCGCGCGAAAAATGTAGCGATATTGAAGTAGACTAGGCCGAAGAAAAACCTTACGGTTCTAGTTGTTGACTTTTTACTAATAAGTTTATTTGGTGCCATAGTATATCGAAATTCGAAAAGGCAGGTATAAAGGCATGTGCATTTTTTTAATGTTGTACAACGTAAGTAGTATATGAAGCAGCCATAGGACAATTTTGGCCACTGCCCAGCTCTAGCTACTTATTTACTTGCTTGCCCACACACAACATCCGCGCGGCCATGTTAAGCATTTTATGCGCGCCATACGGACTA
>Ga0209367_1005977_pt1 | contig 16867 bp, 11 predicted proteins | sample WorMetLIZISLAND2_FD_187412 | JGI IMG/M metagenome (GOLD analysis project Ga0209367, IMG submission 187412) | Marine gutless worms symbiont microbial communities from Max Planck institute for Marine Microbiology, Germany - Olavius geniculatus... ... | reverse complement strand
GACCAGGACTGTTCCCACTGGGTCCAAGACCGCCACCATTTGGACCACCTCGCCCTCCTGCGGTACATCGTTCTCTTTCATTGCTTTAGTGTCTTAGTGTCTTGTTTCTTCTTCTGACTCTCTGTACGATGCAGTACATATGGCACGGTACAGGAGCACAGAAGTGCCTAATGCACTGCAACATCAGAGTTAGTTTGTATGCGCCTTTAATGCTTTGTTTCAACTGTGTGGATTTTCTTTGGCTATCTTGACACATTATTTCTGTATTGCCGTGCACTAACTGTACTGTGGATGTAAGTTTTGGTAAGTGAGTACTAATTGAAATTTCTGGCATATTGTGTATAAGCAAAGCTTTCATGCAACTTCTTTCTTTCGAACTTTTTTCTCTGTATTTAATTACGGGCTGTTTTAAATTGCAGATTTTTACGCACGAGAGCTAGCATAGCGTATTATTATAGCGCGTATTAGCTATGGTAATTCTGTCTTAGCGTCTGTCTGTCTGTCACGTCCTGGTACCAATCCAAGGCCAGGTGAGATAGAGACTTCGGGTTTTCCCCATATGATAGCTTGGAGTCTCTAGTATTGTGTGAACCTTGAACCCCAAAATAGGGTTTTTAGTGATCTTTTTTTGCAATTTTTGGCTACAGAAGAGTGAATTGTGATGAAATGGATGGAGATAGACCAAAATTGCCTGTAAACAGGAAATGCAATAGCCTCTTGCGCATCTCATGAGCATTAGCTCAGATTTCTGGTATTAGAATGGCAGCATATCTGTTTTCTGCATTTTTGGGAATGTCCGATAGTAATAGTAATAGCCAGAACAATGTTTATGGTGCTGTCATCGTAGCAGTGAACTGCCACTTACATTGTTTGTGTCTAACAGTGATGTGTCTGTTAATGTCAATAAAGACATCGTCATCATCACTGTGTCGGGTGGGACGTTAAACCCTACTCACTCACTCACTCACTTACCTGGTTCATTTGGCAAATGCAACATGAGTGCCAGGTGGCTTCCGATCTTTAGACCAGCCCAGTTTGCCTGAGCCTCAGATCTGCTTATATGCAGCTTCATTACTACACTCACCATTGCCATTTCTTACTACTCAGATCTCGTGGTACAACTTCATTCTTTGAAAAACTAAGTTTACTTTTAGTTTGCTTGGAGTCTGTAGTATTGTGTGACAAAATTTCATGCCGCTGGGTCAAGGGGGTCCCCTTGAACGAAGCGGAGAAAGAGGGGCACTTCCTCTAAAAATGTTATTTTAGCGCTGTTAGGTCGTTTAGCGTGAAAATGGTTGCAGATAGGCACATACGTGCTGCCTATCATAACAAGCGCTGGTGACGAGCTTCTTAGGAATGTCAACATCGATGACCTTGAATGACCTTGAACCCCCAAAGTAAGGGGTTTTAGTGAATTTTTCGAGATTTTAGGCTGTGACACACATTTCAACAATAAACTGTGCCAAAATGGCTGGTGATAGACCAAGATAACCAACATATGAAATTTTCATCATTGTTTTAGCAGTCTAAGTCTCGACACCCTACGTTCAAGGAGGCTTGCGCACCCGAGTGTCAAAGAGGGGTATCTGTCTAGAAAGTGGTTATTTTTCCACTGTTGGCTTCTCTGGCGTAAAAATGGTTGCAGATAGGCACAGATATGCTGCTTATTATAACAAGTGCTGGCGACCAGCTTCTTAGTGGAATTAACATCGATGACCTTGAACCCCAAAATAGGGTTTTTAGTGATCTTTTTTTGCAATTTTTGGCTACAGAAGAGTGAATTGTGATGAAATGGATGGAGATAGACCAAAATTGCCTGTAAACAGGAAATGCAATAGCCTCTTGCGCATCTCATGAGCATTAGCTCAGATTTCTGGTATTAGAATGGCAGCATATCTGTTTTCTGCATTTTTGGGAATGTCCGATAGTAATAGTAATAGCCAGAACAATGTTTATGGTGCTGTCATCGTAGCAGTGAACTGCCACTTACATTGTTTGTGTCTAACAGTGATGTGTCTGTTAATGTCAATAAAGACATCGTCATCATCACTGTGTCGGGTGGGACGTTAAACCCTACTCACTCACTTACCTGGTTCATTTGGCAAATGCAACATGAGCGCCAGGTGGCTTCCGATCTTTAGACCAGCCCAGTTTGCCTGAGCCTCAGATCTGCTTATATGCAGCTTCATTACTACACTCACCGTTGCCATTTCTTACTACTCAGATCTCGTGGTACAACTTCATTCTTTGAAAAACTAAGTTTACTTTTAGTTTTCATTTTAGCAATGAACAACTGTCGTCGCTTGCTTGTGTGGCTTGCTGTAGCCTGTGAAACGACCTGACAACCCAACTGACCGCAAGGTCATGGCAAAGCATACATCCATCTATCCCATACCCGCTGAGGTCTGTGTTTCATCGTTGTTAGTTAATTGCCGTAAAAGTACTGCAAAAACAATTACCAGTAGTTCTTTTTAGCGATACAGCTTAACATAGAGTAGATCTGGAAAATTGGTCGGTTAAATATAACCCATTTTGTGGTTGGCGTGGGTCTTCTGCGGCTTTGCTGTGTTCTGTTTGCAATTATTTGGTGTATACTTGCATCAAGCCCATATCAAAAGTTTTGATACTTTTGCTACACATGGTTGTATTGCACCAGTTTTAGTTCAGTTAGCATCGTGTTTCATTTTTATGGCTGTTTACTTCTGACATAAGGGAGCCAACATAGGTGTGTGATGTTCCTTCAGTCGGGATTCAGCAGATGAAGTTTGGTACATGGTTCACACAGGTGCTGATAAGTCCTCAAAAATTCTGTATTTGGAGTTTTCACGAATCAGAATCTGAGTGGTCTTGGAATTGGACATGGGTGCTGAAAAAGTCATGAATTTTGATTATTTCATTTGAATTTGAATAGGAACCCTGTGTGTGACATTGTTGGCTGATTGCTGCTGTTATTACTGTATCCAGCTGGAAGCGGTTCAGGTGACAGTATCAGCCATTGAGAAGGCACTCAAGATTGTCTCAGACTCCTTCATTGACAGGTCACTTATTTGCTATATGTCTTTTTATATGGATATGCTATTGTACACTATTTGAGAACAACTTCAGATTTTTTTCTGAGTCAGTATTTGTAGTTTTTAATTTTATGTTGTTTGCAGTGCTGCATCGCAGGCGAAGGAAAAGGAGACAGTCGGTGCACTGCAAAGGTTTGACAGTCGAAATTTGTGCTTGTTTTTTTTTCTTCATTATATCTTAATGGATAATAAGTGGACATTAGATGTGTATTGTATTGTATTCTTAATCTAAGCAATGATTGATGTTTTGTAGTTTTAATTTTGACTCGAGTGAAATACACGCAATGCCTGGCTGTGTTTTTAGATCTGTAAATAGATGCAGTTCGTAAGCAGTTTGCAGACAAGTAGAATATACTCATGTTAAATCGTGCTTAATATTTTTTGTTAGTTTACAAGCATTGTTACATTTAATTTATTTGATGTATTGATGCCACTAAGTGAAAATTAAATACCTCAAAACAGGAACAAAATGGAAGTTCAGCATAACCAGATCTTTATTTATCAAGCAGCTAACAGATGCGCATGATATGGTTTTTGTCAGTTTTGTTGGCAGAACTTATCAAACAAAAGTGTATAATAGTTTTTAATCAAACAGCTCACATATCTGTATGCTCTGTTGAGCAGAAAGCCAAGTGGAGACTCAGCGTCATCAGAGGGTCGGCTTCTTCGCAGTGTTGTGCGTGTTGGTGCATTGTCAAAAGGACTTGTGCTTCGCAATGACCTCAACGTCTGTCTTGTGGTCATATGCTCGGAGAAGCCAACAAGAACTCTGCTGGAAACTGTTGCTGACCGACTGACTAAGCAGCTCCAGGTTGCTTTGACGTTACATTTCTCTTGCTCATCGATTCTTTTTTTATTATAATAAGAGCATGTTAACAGAATTTAAATTGAGTTCAAAGATACATAAGCACACAGTGGTGCTGTGCTAAGGCAAATTGAGTAGGTAAGTTTTTTAATGGTTGTTTGAAGGCTTCTTTCAAAGTACGCGAGCGAACGTTGTCAGATGGCAAATTCTAGATACGATGCAATGCTCACTGCTTGGTGGAAGTAATTTAGCCATCACATATGGAGTTGCCGTTCATCTTGGGACATTGTTGCCTCAAGATCTCAAAGTGTGTCAGTTGTCTCTTCTATGCGGCTTGATTTGTGGCCGTCTTAATTGGCTGCAATGTGGGACTTGCCAGTCTGTCGGTATGGGCTCCTGAGTCTTGACATGAACAGAAACCGGAATTGGAGTGAATGTTCCTCATTGCAGGAGAATCAGGTCTCAATTTTTACGCACGAAAGCAGCTACTGCTTCAGTGCATCTTAGCCATCGCAATCTGTCCATCTGTTCGTCACATGGGTGGATCAGTCAAAAATGGTGCAAGCTAGGATCACCAAATCTTCACCATCGGCTGCCTGGAAGAGTCTAGTTTCAGGAACCGTAAAGCTTTTCCATAAATTTGAAGGAGGTCACCTTAAACAAGGGCGCTAAATGAGAGGGGCTGTAGGAAAAATTTGAGATTTTCAGCCAATAAGTTACTGTATCTCAGTAATGGTGCAAGATAGGCGTAGGTTGCTATTGATCACTAGTAGGAAGTCGTACACTGGCTCTCGATTGGTGCCAAATTCAATACTTTGGATGACCTTGAACGCCAAAATATTGGTTTTTATGGATTTTTGGCGATTTCGGGTTGCGTGACACATTTCCGGAGCAAATTGCCCCGAAATCAATTGAGATGGACATGGACAAGCTGCGTAAGAAATTTTCAGCATTGAACGTAGACTTTGACTGTCCAAGTCCTGATTTTCTATGTTTTATTGATTTCTGCTATCTTTGGCTGCAGTGCACACTCCAAGAATGAACTGCAACTAAATGGCTGGAGATAGACTGACAGTTTGCGAACAGAAACTGCTATAGGCTTGCGCGCGTCTCGTGAGCATTAGCTCAAATTTCTTGTCATTTCAAATGGTCAACCGTCAGGGTTAGGGTTGCACAGTTTAGTGAGTGAGTACTTATAGCTAGCAAATTGCTGCATATAATGTTGGCACATTGCTTGTTTTCAACAACTATTCTATTTTATTTTAAGTAAATTTTATGACTTTAAAATAGTAAGTCATTAATTTTAAAAAACAATAGCAACAGTTATCGGTTGTCAGGGTGTTTTGTTATAGTTACGTTGTGTGTGTGAGTTTTTTGTTGATTAGTATTTTTTGTGTAAATACGCATGTACATAGATATTTTATTATTGTAATTTAAGGTTTTCATGTTAGTTTGATTTCTCACTGTTGTTCCGAGTGCCAGTGCAAGTGATTGCTTGGAGTGATGGTTGCCAGTGTGTCTAGCGGGACGTAAAACTTTCCTCACTTACACATCGGATGTGGATGCAGCAGGTACAGCAGCAGAGTGAAGGTGAGTACGACGTACGTCTGTGTGTTGAGGAAGCCGGTCTTGTTGTTGGTCGACAGACAGCCCCTGTAACCACGTGCAGTGTTATATTCACATCACCAATACTCCGTGATCATCTGCTCACTCCATCACCGGGTATGTGTCATTGCATCACAGCATTTGTTTGTCTGGATGGACTGCACCATCACTGGAGAATTTTTTTTCCTAAATCTGTATTTGCATATTTCATGTCTTATTGCGGCATTTTCAGAATAGGGCTAAGCATTAAAATTAGAGCTGTCAGATTAACACGTTAACGTGTTAGAAAATTAACGCACGTTACCAAAATTAGCGCACATACGTAAATTTACTCAACTCTGTGAAGCAGGAGTTCCAATATTCTATTAGATTATGTTTATTTGACGATTGAATAATATTCATGTAATTAAAAATTGTTTCATTGCCATTCCATCACTACTGTCATGGTCTTGTGACACAGGCATGACTTTGGGGGCTTCATTCCACTTGCCTTCTTGATGTAGTCCACCTGCAATATCGGCAATATTAATGATATGTTATTATGTGCATGCATTATGACGCAATGTGTCAATGCGTTAAAAATTTAACACTTTGACAGCTCTAATTAGTATGTATAGTGGTGGAAATGTGAAATGTATTTGTCTCAGTTGTCTCCATTGCTTGATGTTAGGATAAACATCTGTTGGTGGTTTCCAAAGGTGTCCATTAGAGACCTTTGGAGTACTGGCCATAAGCTGTAGTGCACTGCATGCAGAAAGCAGGTCAGTTAAAAAGTTGAGATAAATTTAAATCAGTAAATTTTTGCGACCAAATTGCGTTTATTTTACGCGCAAGAAATCTTTGATTTAAACAAGTGATTTTATTTGTATGCGAATACCATTTGATTGACTTGTGCTTCTGTTTTCATACCACAAACAAGAAGCTGTTTCGTTTTGGTTCAGGTTGTAAGAAATGGACAAAGTTTGTTGTTTATATATGTTTTGGGATTTATGTCATGTTTTTGAGTTTGCGGCACTGAATTTGTTGATGTTTTTCGGAGGCTGTTGTTTTGCTGATAACTACGATATTTACAGCTTGTGTTTGGTGTATGGTGTGTAGTTCTCTAGACTGATTCTGCCTTGTCACCAAGATGATTACATGTACTGAAATAATAGCATAATGTTTATTCCTTAATTTTGTCATTCAGATTTTGCCGCATTTAAATTTAAAGAACAAATTTTGTAAATATATTCATTTATCACATTTTGTTTGTCCAAATTTGTCATGTAATTCATTAGGAAAACTCTGCTTTGTATAGCAAAAGCAGTATAAATAAATGTAATTTAGATATTGCCTTATAGGTAATAATGCCGCGTCTGCTGGCATGCTTTCCATTGTCTGGATTGCTTGCTGTTGCTTTCACCATCTTATCTGCTTGAAATGTATATGTATCTTAGGGAGTGTTTCAGATACAAAAATGGTTAGATTTTCATTTTGTGGATCTCAGAATTACTGCATGTGAATGCTCAGTGCATGATCGAAAGAAACGTCGAACCTGTACTCTGCAAAATATAGCTGCGGAGAACTTTATTATTTGTTGGCCACAATGGTCATTTATTTCATGAAACTGGATCGTCTTCAAAAATATGGATAATTTGTGACTATAATTGTAACAAGTTGTGCACTTTTCATCTTTGAGATGAAATTTCTGATGTTAGTCAAAAAAAAATAATAAACTCAGAAAAAATTATTTGCAAGGAGCTTTTGTCACTTTTTGTACAAAAACGGATATTTATAATCATGTAACGTGGCAGCACTGGGTAAGTGAATTGCGTATAAATTTCATCATTGCTCGGTGCATCTCTTACGGCTTCTACTGTTTGAGTTGCAGCTGGTGTTGTTACGGTAACTGAAAACCACGACTTTTATCGTTGATGGCATTTACGACATTGGAGCTGACTGCCACTGATGGACAGTGTCTTGCCAGTTTTTTTGAAAATGTGCATGTCAGATTTTAGGTTCAGATTTGAAATTCGCCCATCAACCATTGTGTATTTGTCCCAGCAGATGTTGCCTATTTTGCATATACTTTTCTACGTATGTTCTCAAGCATACGGCAACATTCGACTATTTTGTTCTCGGTGGCTGTAGCACTTGTCACAACTCACCGTTTTCAAGGGTAATGGGCAGTTGCATCTTGACAGTACTCTTTTCTCTAAATTTTAGTCTGTTGGAAAATTTACTTTTTATTGCAAATTATTGTTACAAAGTACAAAATTCGGGGCTAAAATCCTCCATTTTGGTCTAATTTAGGGCCAGAATGAAATATTGAAATTGAAATATAGTGTCTTCTGTTGGAAATTTGCAGGTGTCGATTGCAAAATTGCAACTTTCTGCGCCTACTTTTTAACGCAAGATGCCACTGGTAATGGGCTGCTCACGTGTTCAGACTCTAGATTGGACATTAGAGTGGTGTACTTTCAAGTTTCAGTCAAAAAAGGGGCAAAACTGAATTGTAAATTTGAAACCGTAATAACATCGGTTGCAGCACATTGTACTAACTTTTATTTAAGACACGTTAACATTGTTTTGCAGCTGAATCGTTTGTGAAACTGTTATCAGTGTGGTTGTTAATATTTTGTCGAGAATATGACATTGGCAGACGTGGAGATCTGATGCAGTGCGGGGGGACTACTGTCGATGCTGGTGCTGTTTTGCTGTTCTAGAGTTTGCTGTAGCATCGAGTAAAACTGACCCACCAGATGTGCTAGACAGGCAGAAATGCCTCGCTGCGCTTGCTGAGCAGCGACGCTCTAAATGGTTTCAGGTTTGCTCCTTGAGCTCACTACACTGTTCGTTCTCTGACATCGAATGAGCTGTAGATTGCCTGAAAAGCATTGGAAAGAATTTCATTTTCCGATGTATTTTGTTGCAGTCAGTAATATACATAAATTTACCTATTGATAGTTGTTTCAAAAATGTGCAGCACCAAAATTCAATGTTTGTATACACTTTGTCACAATTTTATCATAGTCATTGTCTGTCAATGGATGTTCGAGTCTGAACAGTGACTAATAAATTCATGATTTCTCAGATTTTGCTTCATTTATTTTTAACAAAATTCACCCCGGTGATACTCGATTGTTGTGAATATGTAGTTTGTGTTTCACTTGCTTTTTAGTAAATTTCGTCCAGAATGTAAGGAATGTAAATTCTGAAGTTTTTGCGGAAGATCAAAATTCTGTAAGATGATTGAACCATATTTGCAAAATGACAGCATTTTTAGCGACCCAGTTGAAGAATTTTTGGTTATTTCTGTTCTATTTTTGAATTTTCACTGCTTCCATTGTTTGGTTTTCTTTACGTGCGAGGATTGAAATGAATGCCACTGCATTATCTTACCGTGAAGCATTGTAGTAACTCCTTAACTGCCAGCCAGTGTTTCCACCTCAGACCCAATAGAGACATGGGATTAGCATGCCTTTTTGTTGTTTAAGTAACATTTTCTGTGCAAAATTTTTCGTTAAAAATGGAAGGCCGATGTAGTGGCAGATTTCAATCCATTTCCGATCATTTATTACAGATGTTATTGACATTGCTTGCATAAAGATTTACACTGCTTACGTAGTTGACGTATAATCTCTCTGATGGCGTAATTGGGAATAGCGGACTTTGGTCATAACTAGTGATTACTTGTGCTCGGCATTTTCTCTCATACAGTTACGATGCATGCTATGCTCCTACAGTGTTAATGTTTTATCTGTTTGAAACACAACAAGTATGATGCATGTTACACAAATTTCCTGTTTTGTTGATATTTTTTGAAATTAGGAGTTCTAAATGGAATCTTATCAAGAAAGTTTTTACTGACACCAAAGTCTGTGCTGTTGCCTAAACTGCAACATGTTAGAAATTATAGATACAAAATTGCGTTCCTGAAAAGCAGAAATTTTTAAAATCTGGTCAGAAATTTGATCGTTAAAATTAGATTTTACAATTTTTTGGTGATTTGCAAAGTACTGTTTTTGAGTTTGTCATTGTGGTTGTGGTTATGCATCTGATGTCCAGGCTAGAATGGGTGGAGTTCAGTCATGTCTGATAATTCTTCGTATCTTGCGTGAAATGTGTCGACGAGAGCCAGCATGGAAGCCGGTCTCTGACTGGGTCAGTTCTGTTAGCATGACTGTGCCGTTTTCATCAGCATTACTACATTTTGTCCTTGCAAAAAAGTGAGCCTCCTTAAACATTTTCCAATAACAGGCAGAAGCTTGCACCAATTTAAGTACAATTTTATACATCCAATGTTACATCTATTTCAGTCACCAGTGTATAATTTTGTAAGAATTTGTTGTTTGATTTAAGAGGTTTTCATTTTATTCAACGTGATTTCACGGATCTGCATTTCAAATGTGACTTACTTCTTTTATTAGCTGGCATTATCTATAACGTCATTTCTTGTTGATAACCAAACAGAATGGTGTCAAGAGAAGATAGATGTTTAATCAAACTACTCAGAATTTTAAAAAGGATACGGTACTAGAAGACAGTATTTGAATTTCCTAGAAACTGATCTATTGCTTCTGTGAAACGCCTGCTACACAAGATTGACAGCTGCATTTTAAAACTTCTGGTGTTTGGCAGTGTTAAATTTGATATTTTCGCAAATACAAGGAATATTTCTGTGAAACTATAGTGTGATGTTCAGAATGAATGTCGTTTCATCTGTGTAAAATTTTATTCAAATTGGAGCAATTTTCCACTTGTTATTAGCACAATGTTGAGGGGGCTTCTTTTTTGTGGATGCAGTGTATTTTATATCATGACCTGTGTTTTCGTGACTACTCCATGATGGTATTCAATCATCGTTGTCCAATAACAGCTTGATAGCTGTTATTGGACAATGCTGAATGAATGCTATATAGCTGTTAATTTGAAAAGTGTTTACTGTACTGTGAGCCAGGCAATACACCAGCTGCTGTGCAAATGTCCATGTGTAGTTGTTGGAGCTACTTCTTGTGAAGTGTCTGCTAAGCCGTGAGGGTGGTGATAGACTAGCTCTGTGTTTGTGTGTAAGGCATGTGATACACTAGGAGTATGTGTGTGTGGTTGTAGTTATTGGAGCTGTTGGTTGAGAAGTGTCTGCTATGCTGCGAGGGTGGCATTGGAAGTCTATCACCAGGCAATGCACTGCGCCGTGTCTTTGAGTGTATTGCTTCTGGCATTCTGCTTTCTGGTAAGACATATGTGTGTTAGCTTTGCATTGGATCTTCAGAGATGGCTGAAGCTGTGTGTATAGACAATTCTATAATCTTATTCAGTTAGTGAGTCGTCATTGTGGTTTATTTCTCTACCAGCAGCAGATATGCATCCATATATAAAATATCCACATTTTACAACAAACACAAAACTGTATAGTAACAAGGACCAAAGTAGTTTTGCAAAAGGCAAAACCACTCTCACAAGTCCACTCAACTCCTCATTTGTATCCACCAGCTGGCAGCACAGGATTGACAGCTGTTGGTGCATTATTGACGATTCAAATGACAGACAGAGAAATGTGTGGGAAAGGGTGAAATCAGTTGCACTGCAAGACGCTCCCACTCAAAATCTATTGAAACCATTGTTGGCATCTGGTCTTGAAGTGAATCTGGATGGGAGTTTTGACATGCCCACGTGTTGCCATTACACTGTGTCTGACTGTGATTACAGTGACAACTAGTTTTGCTGTATGACAGGGAGTCCGGGCTTGTCTGATCCATGTGAGAAGGAGGCGACTGATGTCACCGATACTTTAACCAGTCAGCAGAAGGAAGAAGTTACTGCCAGTGCTCAGGTTTGTCTGTCTCGGCAGTCTGACAGTGTGAGCTATATCATTATTCATGTGAAGAAAGCTGTTCACGTTATGTACGGTATGAGGATGACGTCATGGTTGGAGATATAGAACTGCACAGAGCACAGTTTTAAAAAATTCCAACTTTGCCATTGCACAGTCAGCAAAATCTGCATCTGCAACGGATGTTAGTTGATCTTACGTTATGTGTTATATTTGTTGATTAATTCTATGTTTTACAGCTTGTGCTTTCAGTTAACAAGAGCATGCACGAACAAACTGGAACGAACCGGAAACTACTTGTTTACCTACAGTAATACATATGACAATTTTTATTGTCGAGCATGGCACCAAGAATGGCAATTAGCCGTTGTCTGATTTTACTTTATTCGTCGTGATATATGAGAGTTGCACCACTGATTTCATGAGTTACTTGTAACAAAAAGTTTAATCGCAAAAGTAACAGAAGTCAAAGTACCCCTTGCTACAAGTACTATGTTACATGGTTGAGTGCTGAAAATTGTACACAAGTAATGTAACTCGTTAATTTTGCTTCGTTACTTTACATCACTGTAGTTCTGCCAGACATCTGTTAGTGCACTGTGTGCTTTGGTAATCCATCGTACCCACATTGTTTGCTTCTGTTACAATATTGTCATCTCCACGTTGTATATAAATAAATAAAATAAATAAATTATGAACAGCAGTTGTGTGAGACATCGAGTGCTTGTGTGCAGACCGCACTGAGGCAGATGTCGTTCCATAAAGTTCATAAAGTGCTTGGTGATATCACGTCACCGATCACTGCAGTTACTGCCGCTGCTGCGGGCTCAACCCAGCAGTCAAGGAAGCGTCCTCATGCTTCCAACACTGGTTTGTAGTGTTTGGTTTATATTCATAATTGTTATTATTGTACAGAGTGGGCCATAAAAAACTGTCCCCTATATTATTCTGTTTAAAATGCTACTGCATTTGTTTATATGAACAAAATGGCACACCATATAAATTGCTCATATTGATGTCAAAACCTAATGAGTATGTTAAAATGTTATTAACAAATAATATGACAGAATCAAAGCACCCCAATTGTATTATATCACAATGGCAAAACACAAATAGAAATACATGCTTGCGTATATGTCTAAGTAAAACATTGAAAACTTCATACAACAAGACTTGAAGACAGTCAAGTAAACAACTGTTCAATGTGCCCTCCGTGAACTTTGACTACAGTTTTCAATCTCGGTCACCACTGATCAATGGCTTTGTTGATCAGTTGTTGATCGAGAGTGGCCCAGCAGGTACGCACTCTGTCTTTGAGATCCTCCAAATCCACGATCGGAACTCTGTACACATCTTGCTGCAGAGCACCCCAAACAGCATAATCGCCGAAATTTATGTCCGGACTGTTCGGCAGCCAGACAGAAGGCTCAATGAAGTTGGGTACATTCTGCTGCAGAAACTCGACCGTTAGCTTCGCCCGGTGCAACGAAGCGCCATCCTGCTGGAAAACCAATTCCCCGCTGCGCAGCTGACAGATGTCTGGCAGAAGCCAGTTCTGCAGCAGCGTTTCACAGTAGTAACGTCTGTCTACCTTGGTTCCTTTATCGATAAAGTGTACCTTGGTCTTGCCTGTCTTGGATACTGCCACTGATACCATCACACTTTTGCTGAAGTGCTTGCAATTTTTGATGAGATGCTCACTTCGTACTGTTTTTCCCATTGTGTTTCCTGTAGAGATGGGTTGCTTTCATTTATTTTATCCCATTTACAAATTATTGAAAATATTTGCACGAAATCTGCACATATTACTCAGAATTGATTATATTTCAACGTGCGTTATTCACTTTAAATGTACATTACTGTTGGAAGACATAATTAGCTGACATGTAGGGGGACAGTTTTTTATGGCCCAATCTGTATGTCTCGGCAGTGCAGTTGTTGATAGCTGCAGAGTATGAAGAGTTACAAGTGATTTTTTAGCAAGTGATTTTTTGGAGCTATTTTTTTATTGGAACTTGAGTTACATTACATGATACCAGTTTGATAGTACAAACAACGTTGAACACATTTCGTGTCGACATACTTGTGCCATCATGATTTGATCACTGCAGCATAGTGCACTGTGCTAAACTCTTGCAGTTACTTAGAAGACAGGATTATAGTGATGGCATAGGCTTGTTAAGGTGTCACAAAAGCATCGGTTTTTATGCTTGCCTATACTCAGTGGCACCGTAGTTAAATGATGATGTCATACAGATGCTTGTGTAGGATTTTGGAGCAATTTTGGCCATGTGTAGCAATTGTTGACGGCCTGCAGAAGATAATCAGCTGCCATTACCTTTAATCTTTTTTGCAGTAACTTACAATAGATATATCTTACTGTAATGCATGTAAAATCCATCTGTTTGTTTGTCAGACCCGTCGGCACTTTTTCCAGAGCTCCCACTTGGTTCCTTAAAGTCCCTAAAGTCCCTTTTTAAACACTTGGTCCCTAAAAGTCGCTAATTTTCATAAAGTGGTCCCTAAAGTCCCTAATTCTGTGTAATTGGCTATTTTTTCAACTTATCCTGACTAAATTTTGCATTTATGTATTCGAAAAATGTACCAGGTAGGGATTGCAATCCAGAGGTACCGAATCCTGGGATTGGCGACATCCCAATCCCGGGATTTCGGGATTACAAAAATTTGTTACAGTTGCATTTTTTCGAGTTTGACACTGAACTATTACATGCCTTTGGTTAGTATATTCACATTCTTGATATCTAGTATGGTCATGTACAGGAGCAATAATGACCATAAATGTGTTTGGTTGTGACATTTTTTTGGTATTAGGCCTAACTTAGGTCCCTTTTTGGTCACTTTTAGGTTCCTTTTGGCAAGTTCTGAGGTCCCTAAAGTCCCTAATTTTTTGCCGTTATATTAGTGGCAGCCCTGTTTTTCTGTTGCACGATTGTGGACCCCAATCGCAGTGTTTTAGTCTTTGGATTCACGGTACATGCCCCCATCTCTCCCCATGGGCCTGTGGGCGGAGGTTGGGCTGCCAGGTAACTGAGTGGACTGGCCCGGAACGGAATGGACCTGCTCTAGGAGTGGGAACGTTGCTAGTATCAATAAAAAATGTAGTAAGAATGTGACTGGATTGAGTTAGAAGGCATGTCGTATAAGTAAGAGACTAAATGTAAACATCGGAAATGTGGAAAGCAGTTATTCTGCTATTCTGTATCTTATGCAGCCAGTGTGGTGTGTTGTAGAGCCAGTGCTGAAGAAAGTGGCTGTGGAAACTGATTCAACTACCAAGTGAATACGACAGTGACTTTATGGATTGACAGTGACGCTGAAGATTCACTGTGAACATTGCATTGAATACGTATACTTGTCAAGAACGACTTTACTGTGTTAAAGTGTTTTCACATTCTCTGTGCTTGTGACCTCGATTATGAATTCATGATGAAGTATGTCTTGGAGTGATTAATAGCGTTATTGTTGTGAGCATGTGCAGCTGGCCAGCCTCCATTTTTCATTGTCGACTACAATATTTTGACTGATTTCCTACATACCAGTATTGAATCTTTGGCAGAAGATTGACAGCAAGTTCAGCAGCATTGTGCATCATCAGAAAAAGAGTGACATTTTTTGTTGTGAAATCTGTCTGCACACTGTGCATGGATGTTTTCCTGTGATTGGTAAACTAATAAGACTTAGTATCAGGCACACTGGGACACATGGGTGGAACAGTCTACAATATTTTTCTTGTAAATTTGTTTCACGTGGAACTTTCTGCTGCGTTGCTTGACAGATCCTTATGGGCATATTAAAAGGAGGGGGGAAGGGACATTATTTAAAAATGCAAAAAAAATCAATGAAACAGAACAATTCAATGATAAGAAGAAGGCAGTTGACCAAGCTTAACGTAGAAGTATTTTTCCTGTTGGTGTGGCTTTTTAGCTGGCTGCCTAATTTACGTGTCCAAATAGTTCGCCCTGCATATGCTGCTGTAGTGTCATGAGCATTTGGGGCAGTTCCTATTTAGACAGTCACTATTTCGACAGTTGAACCGACACTTTCTACTGTGACAAATAGCTTTATGGTTAGTTATGGTTAGGAATAGTAACACGTTTCATCCGATCAACAAAGGCAGGCAAGTAAACCATCTTGGTATGTAACTAGCCGCCTAGGTCAACTCAGCCTTCTATCCTTTCGGTGTAGGTAAATCGAGTACTGACCTATTTGGCTGGGGTTAAGGTGGGGCACGTTTGCCTGTGTCAAGTGGCAGGTAACACTGATCCCATACGGCAGGTGACGCTTCGTAGCTCTGGAATGGGCTTCCATTAAGAGCTATAACACCACCTTTATAACCTTTCTGGTTATATCTAACGCAAACCATTATGTTACAGTGGGCCTGCAGTTGTGGTAATAATGTAAGTTTGTTGAACTACCAGTAATCCAGTAGTGGTTGTCGGAATAGGAATCTGTACCTATAAGCATATGTGTCATTGCATGTGGACAGCTGTATATATTAATCTGCTATGTATGCATTTAATTGTTATGTCTATGTAGTGTGTGGTTTTTTGCACGTTTCTTTCATATTTGGCAGTTTTAGTGACTTTGTTGGCAATGAATTGGAGACTCGTGGAACATTTTGAACTGTATGAAATGATGCCAGAGATGTTGCATTCTGTATGACCAATGTGATACATGCAGGGTGACCACAGGTGTGGAAAACAGGGAAATGTCAAGGAATTTTACAGCTGTTAGGAATTTCAGTCAAAATCAGGGAGATGTCAGGAAAAAATGTTGTCGGAGAAAATTGACTAGAAACTTTTCTTTAAAAAATTGCATAATCAGGCTTCTTAGTATCAATTACATAGTACTCTCAGCCAATTATTTTATGCTGTTAATTGCTAATTTTATTTTACTCCTTTTACTAACGTAGCAAAGAGGAGTATATGAGATCAGATGAGCGTCATATATTAATATTGAGGACCGGCTTACCACCGACCTCCATTCCTGGAAGAGCCTTCCTGGAAGAACTTCAAATGGTCGACGCCAGTCACTGTTAGTATAATATTAAATGGGTCTCAAATATACGCTGGGTCTCTAATAAAAGCCGAAAGATATGGACAAAGTAAAAGTTAAGTGCCACGTTTTCTATGGACCATGGTGTATGTTATATTTCAGATAGTACTAGGTTTGGGTTACCAGTTAAAATGGTCAAGAGTGCCACAAATCGTCGGGTAATTTTATAATGTCTGCAGAGTGGTTATCCTGTCCAGGGTGCAGCAAAAAAAGTAGCCCCCTAAAGTTTTTTCACTGTTTTCTCAGCAACCGCTTGGAATTTTAATTTGAGATTTTACATATTTATTTGCTGAAACCTGTCACATCTAACTGCCAAACAAAATTTGATTCTGTTAAAAAATGACAAAGTTATATAGACTTTTTAACATGACCGCCGACTGATTTTTCAGCATTCAAAAATGTTCTGGCTTCAACGCCAATTTAATAACATCGTTGAAACAACACAGTTAACTAATGATCAAATGCCAGAATTCCATTGTCACTGTGAATGTTCGAAGT
>Ga0209367_1005975_pt1 | contig 16868 bp, 8 predicted proteins | sample WorMetLIZISLAND2_FD_187412 | JGI IMG/M metagenome (GOLD analysis project Ga0209367, IMG submission 187412) | Marine gutless worms symbiont microbial communities from Max Planck institute for Marine Microbiology, Germany - Olavius geniculatus... ... | reverse complement strand
AATAATGACAGCGTTGAACCGCAATGAGTTTGTAGCCGTGTGCGCTAAATACAGTCATGATATCGATGTGATGACAACTAGGAAAATAAAGGACATGATATGGGACAATTTTGCACCTACTGTTTTATTTTGATTTTGACTTTTATTTTCATTTTATAATGTGTATTTTAGTGTATGCTTTTTAGTGTAGGCTGATTTTAACTGTAGAATTTTATGTTGCATGTTTGCGTGTGTTTTTTTTAACTGTATATATGTGATGTGCTGCCTTGCTGGCGTATTAAATGATGATGATGATGATGATTATCTACGCCTCTCTTCTCCGCTTTCTCTTCCATTTCCATATATTTCCCTTCTTTCAGCACGAACCTACCTTTCACATGACCGACCGGCGTCAGCCAGCAGAACTGTGGAATTCATCAGCAACTGTTTAGTGAAATTTAAAAAAAAAATATAGTAAACAATTAAGTTTTTCTCAAAACGATGAAGTGTTGCGGATCTAACATCAAAAGTCGATCAAATTTTTTGACACTTAAAACATCATAAAAGCTCACTAACTTGAGAAGTTGCTACGATATGATGATACCTGCATAATTACACTGAATGTCAGTGATGTGCATGTTTATATCTTAAACAGTTAAAATTAAAACAATTTTGGCAGTCTAGTGTCTTAAATTTTAAAGATCAGCTTGCTTAGGTCTACAGCTTTCTTATTTGACGTCGCTCTTATTTTATGCTTGGCGGATTAAACGGCATGTACTACGACGGAGATGATGACTTCGGCTGTTTAGGTTCAAGACGATTTACACAATATATCTCCGAGATATTGAAACTTGACCTTCAGCACGGTGCCTTGAGTGACATCAGTGTTAGTACTGTTAGCAAACCAATGCCTACATTCATCGCACGTAATTTGCAGTACATCGTAACTATTCAATTCAGCAACAATACAGACAATGAAGCAAAATAAATTCCTAAAATTGACAACCTTTATTTTTTATCTTTATTTATTGCTTTTGTTTGCCAAAATCAGTAAATGGAGATTGCAGTTTCCAGGAAATTATATCACTTATTCAGTTACTGATTCAACCTGTGAGTTTATTCAAAGATAACTGAACCGTCATTATCGTGAATACAGCAAAAGTGATGTTGCTTACCTGCGTAACGCTCAACGTATCCATCGTGAGGCAGGTGTGAGTGATGAGTGAAATTTGAAGTTTGCTACTTGTGCTTGCAGCAATCAGAGATCAGCACGGCTGTCAGTGTGTTCCCGGCTGTCTGTCAAGAAGTGATTTTCATGCAGACTTGCTCCGTGGCTAAGTGACACACGTGCCGATCAGCTGCACCGGCCCATCTCTGCATCATGGCGCTGCGCAGTCACAGTGTATGCAGCCGCTGTTGTTGTTGCTGCTGCTGCGCGCTGGTTGCTGTCTAGTGTTCACCGACAGCGCATCACCAGCAACGCCCCCGTTATAAATAAACCCTATTCAAAAATGTACTACCTGCAAATGACATTCATTTTTGGCCCTAGCAACACGTACAAATTGAACTACAGCGTAAAAGTTTTAACTATGTGTCTCGAATCCGGATAGATAAAGCTACTATCAGTTATGGTTTACAGTCACAGTCTATAGACTAACAAGCACTGGGTGCTTTAATGTCCATGTCTTATAATCCATTTAACCGGCCTGTCCTTAAATGTATTTACGCTACATGTATCCACAACATTTTCTGGCAGGCAATTCCATGCATCCACAACCCTTTCGCTGAAATGAAGAAGTTTTATGGCAGTTTACCATAACATCCTTTTTATATAATTCAAAACTATTTTCCTTTGTCGACGACAAGAGAGTGTCTGGATGAAAAATTATGTTTCATACGGCATACTGCATCAGGTTTACCATTCACCGTACTTCCGTTATTTAGATATAAATGATACGAGTACATTATGGCAAAAATGGGTGATTTTGAAAATTAAGTTTGAACCGTCACATTTCTTGTAGCGCGGGACGTAATACCAGCAGCGCGTGGCTTGCGACAGGTTTCCAATCAGACTTCCTACGGCTGCAGCTGACTACTAGGCATAGTCCGTACATGGGTTTTAATAGTTGACCAACAGTATCACGTGATATTGGTTCGTGGTGACGTCACTCACAGACGGTCAATTGTACAGTGTCTTCGGCGTTTGCATAACGACATGTCTCCGCATGTAGCAACATCATTTATGACCGTTAGGCCTACACATACGAGTAAAGGGTAACGCAAAAAGTGGTACCCCTTTCAACTTAACTGCAAGAAGACCACACTTAAACTTAAAACTTAAACTTCCTAACTTAATTCCAAACTTAAAACACCACATACTTACACTGTTTGAGCTACTTCAACATTTGCTATTAATTACTCCCTGTTTAAGTGTGCTTATTTATTTGAAAACATTTCTTTTGGAACCCTGGTGCTTCTTTAGGTGCAGAACGTAAATGAAAGAGCGTTCTTCGTTAGTTAATCCAACCATTGTGACAAAAATTACAATTTATTCCCTCAAAAACAGAACTTGTTCATATCGGCGGACAAAAACTGATGTCATTTAATAAAAATGATACGTAATTAAACAAAAATTGCAGAATATCGTCATCGATCTATCAAGAGAGGAAACGCAAATACGAAAAGGAGGTCACTTTTTGTTCACCCTGTATACATTAAAAACTGGTCAGCGCGTTGCTTTACACTTCGTCAGAGGACGCGAAGTGGACTTGAACATCGCTAAATAAGTAGCCTACGCAAGCAAGTTATTTATACAGCGCGTTAACTGCAAATAACCTCGAACGCGCTCAGTGTGCCAGTGGAATGAGAAGTTGAAATGTTTGAACTGCAGGGTCTGAAAAGCAAGCAGAGTGTGTGCTGCTTTTAATGGACTGTGTTCCAAGGCTCCAAGTAGATGAACTAGGAGGCCTACGTGTCCGAACTCACGTCTTCCGCACGTCGACATAACGATTTGTAGCCTAGAACCAAACGCGACACACAAAGGCAAGGTTCAGCTCAAACATATAGGCTACACTCCGAGTTAAAACACCTATGCAAACATTTTGTCATAAATAGTGGGATATTGGCTGATTATCAAAATAATTTATTACAACGTTTGTAAAAAATCAAAAACAATTCCAGCATAATATTGGTAAATATTTCACCAAAAACTCAAACACGTCACCTTGTGATTAACAGGTGATCTCTGACAGCTTAACTACAACCTTCACACGAAAAAAACGTGTTTTCATTCAATGAATACAAAAACATTTTAAAGCTCCAAAAAATCTGTGAAATAAAACCAATTGGTACTAAGGAAATAATGGCAAAATAACTAATACCTTCTACACTATTACTACTATTACTACTGCTGCGCACATCAGTTGCCTTTATATTTCATTTTGTGTTAGATTTGCAATATACGAGCATCAGTGCAATTGATAATATCTTTAGCGTAGCAATTGTTTTCCCAGGCTTAGGCCTATAAGAAAATAATTTGACCATAAATTAAACGCAAAGCATTCTGGCAATTTTTTCTTCTTTCATTAGTTAGTTAAACTTTTCACAATATTGCAGTATTTCAAGACAAACAATTAAAATGGTCTTTCTATGGTTACATCAAATGTCAACAGCATACACGTCATGCATTGATAGCGAATTTTTGTCTAGATTCGGTCGTTATTGAGCAGTCGGCCATGGTACTCATACAGGCACGTGCGTGCTAATTTCCGGTGACCAGCGCACGCGTCGTGCCGACTACTTCCGGTCTGTGACGTCATCAGAGCGTGACGTCATCAGTGGTGCGTGCAGCTGCGTGCGTCTGTGTCGATCGTCGTCAATCGTCACTGTCAGATCCAGCCGGAGGCCTGAGTCATACACGGCAGAATAATGCGCACTATAATTGATCAATTACAAACGGCAAATCATCCATGGCTGTTGTCGCAGTTTTATCTAAAATCTGACACAAGAAGCCTAGCTGTTGCTAGGATAGCCGACCGTACTGGTTGTCAGTGACCTTCAAGGTCATCCGAAATCAATGATTTTCATCTCATCTGAAAGGGCGCATGCGATTTCCTATCAGTGATAAATATCAACCTTGGTCTTATCTTTCACTGTTTCCGTTTTAAACTTTTCATTGAAAATTGCAGCCAAACCGCTGCAGATGGTTACTATTAACTGCCTGTAGGAAATCGCCAGCACCCTATCCGACAGTATCATTGCAGACCTTTTACTACTTACCGTTTAGTTACAATACCGCACGATTGGCATACCATAATGCGTTATTAGCCTTCAAGGTCATCCAAGATCAATGATTTTCATGTCATTTGAAAGCCAATATGATACTTCCTGTTAGTGATGAATAGCAAACTAAGCCATGTCTCGCATTGTTTAGGCACAATAAATCTGTTACAGACAACAGACTGATATAAGCTCAACCGTTACGTAAGTACGGTCGGCTAAAAATTGGTGCCCTGGCTACGTCGCACGCAATATTTAGGTAAGTAAGTAAATGGATAAATATTTTTATATCACACGGTACAATGTCGGCAAGAAGCTCACCGAATCAAAGGCGCAAAAGGTGGGGAACTAATAATGCCCAAAAGCTAGATTACAGTTTTCAGTGTTGGAAACGAACGTCCAAAAGGAAGAGTGTTCCAAACTTAATTACTGCCATCGTAAAACGTCCACATGCATAAAAATATGCCTACACTAACGAGTCCAGTGTATCGCGATTTTGTAGCGGGAAGTGGAAAAATCACGTTTAAAATATGTTTCTGCTATTGTTTTTCTGGCCGGCGGCTGTTTCAGCAATCGGATTATTACAGAGATGATGTCAAAGACTCGGACGTGGTTTAGCAGCAGAATTTGCGTGAACATAGGGTCGCTAATCGCTCGTTTCACCGGCTCACAATAATCTTTAGCAGTCATTACTTAACCGCTGCAGATTACCAAGCAGCGTAGCTAGCTGGAATCCGATTGTAAAATAATTAATTAACAATCGCATTTCGCGCAAAAAAATCGACCCGGTCATCCGTACTCAATTTACATCACGCTTTCACGCATGCACGCCTGCAGTCACGTAGATTTCGCAATATTTGACTGAATGCGCTACAGGGTGCGGCAAAAAAGTAGCCCCCTAAATTTTTTCGCTGTTTTCTCAGCAATCGTTTGTAATTTCAAATCGAAATTTTACAGTTTTGTTTAGTAAAACATTTTACATTTAACGGCCAAGTAAAATATGATTTTGTTGAAAAACGACGAAGTTACAGACTTTTAACATAACCGCCTACCGATTTTTCAGCATCAAAAATGTTCAAGCTACAACACCAATTCAATAACATAGTTGAAACAACACAGTTAACTAATGATTAAATGCCAAAATTTCATTGTCACTGTGAATGCCGGCGATTGCTTTAAAAGAACGATAATTTGATGATACTTTCTAAACAAAATAAGTTACTGTTTGTCAAAACGTCACTGTGACGTCATCAGCAGTAACGTGGCAACCGGTTTTTGAAAATTAAAAAGCATTTTAGCTTGAACATTTTAATGCTGAAAAATCGGTAGTCAGTCATGTTAAAAAGTCTATAACTTCGTCGTTTTTCAACAAAATCAAATTTTACTTAGATTTAGATGTCAAAGGTTTTACTAAATAAAATTCTAAAATTTTACATTAAAATCCCAAACGGTTGCTGAGAAAACAGCGAAAAACTTTAGGGGGCTAGTTTTGGCCGCACCCTGTACGTCTAACTAATGCTGAGTACTTGCTTTCTGTTGTAGCTAGTGGGGTTTCATCTGAAGAATTTGAGCCTCGCGCATCGTTGTAGCCTACGTTAACGTAGACTGCGACACATGGCCAGTTGGCCGCGCACTGAGAAGGGTATAGGCAACTTCCACATCTTTCAAAAAAAACATTCAGCGCCAGTAGGCAGCAATTCTTCGTGTCAGAAGCAAATGTGTACGAATTGTGAACAACTAAGCTTGTCTAATATCCCGTTTACATGATGAAGCTGGCTCAACGAGCTGGCTCGTCTAGTTAACACATATAATTGTTCGATGTTCGCTTGATGATTGCTTCGTGTAGGCTACGCTGTGTGCATGCTTTATATTTGCGCGATGTTTGCTCGATCGTTTACACGATCAAGCAATCATCAAGCAAACATCAAGCAAACATCGAGCAGTAATCAAGCAAATGTGAAGCAAACGTGAAGCGAACATCAAGCAAGCATCAAGCAAAAATGAACCGTACATAAAGCATAGCCTACATGAAGCAAACATCAAGCAAACGTCGAGCAATCATCGAACAAACATCGAGCAAACGTAAAGCAAACATAAGCAATTGGAGCACACGTCGAGCATTTGCTTGATGTTTGCTCGGTGATTGCTTGCTGCTTGATCGTGTAAACAGGGTATACTCGTAAGTCGTTTTGTGACAGCACCAAACGCGTCATCCCGCAAGATATAACCACTATACGCGTAGAGCAACTCGTAACACGGTACACGGTACACGTTACGGTAAATACGGTAAATAGACGAAGTGACACTATTTGGTTACGCAATAACGTGATACTAAATTACTAATACACACAGTGCCCCTCCTAAAACATGGCTTGATTAAACATCACAAAAAATCACAATACTGTCATTAGTAGACATGAAAAGCACAGCGGTGGTACGCCTATTGCAACAACGCGGTCGGTCTGTCCGTCCTACTCCGTCTATCCTGCTTAATTGATGATGATGATGATGATGATAGTAACAGCATTATTAGTAGTAATAATCATAATTAGGATAACTCGTTCGAATAGGTACACGCTCCACCGGTTTGCTGGCCTATCTGAACCTTCGACTACTGAGTGGGTTACCTAGCAACAGCAGCAGCAGCAGCATTACGCAGTGGAATGACGTCACATGATCGATGACAGGGAGCTGAGTGCTACGTGTGCTGGTATATCTCTAGCCTCACGGCCTCATCATCGTGTGCATGGGTCGACCACTCGCAAGACCGATAACTTCCCAGCACCGCGCAACGCTCGGCTCGGTCACCAACGAACGGCTCTAGGAAGGAAGCTGTTGACAGATGCAGGTGAAGCATTGGCGATTACCATAAACAGAATGCCGGATGTCATCAAAGAATAATCTGTCATCGAGCACAGCAGACACCGCCCAGCTCGCTCCATTAAACTCGTCGCCATTAGCAGCGGGCTGCTTGAAACCAATGCACTGCCATGCAGTTCTATGCAATAGGTTTATTGCTGTCATGAAACGTTACGTACAGATCTATTCACAAAAAAACTAACAAAAATTTTCCTACCCAACATGCATTCCGTGCAGCCGTTAAAAGCGAATAGTCAATATTTCGCAATAGTATGCTTAATTGAAACATTTTGTATGAGAAAACTAAAACAAGAAAGCCCAGCTGTCGCTAGGGAAGACGCGCTACAGTCTATATAGTTCCTGTTGCAGTACTGACCTTCGAGATCATCCAAGGCTAATAATTTTTATCTTATCTGAAAGGGCGTATGTCACTTCCTATTAGTGCTCAGCGTTTCCGAGATATGGCCAGTTATAGCTTGAAACTTTTCCTTGAAAATTGGGGCCAAACCGCTGCAAATGGAGACATGGTTACTACATGTATATTGACAGCCTACAGGAAATCGCCAGCACCCTACGATTTACCGTTTAGCCACAATACCGCATTATTGGTATACTACAGTGCGTTATGACCCTTCAAGGTCATCCAAGATCATCGATTTTTATGTCATTTAAAAGCCAATATTCGACTTCCTATTAGTGATAAATAGCAACCTAGGCCCTATTTCGCACCGTTTAGCCACGATACATCTGTGACAAATGACGACGACAGACAGACAGACAGATAACAGACAAACGAAAACTTGTACCATTAGCTCCACCCTTACGTAAGTACGGTCGGCTAAAATTATAGGATAACAGGTAATAAAGGTGTTTGATACGTCTATGCATTATAACAAGTTTGACAGAACACACAAATGGACAGATTTACAAAATAAGACAGCGATTAAGCGGCAGGCTGGTTTGTTTACCGGTACACACAGATTTCGCAGGTGATTTTTGTCAAGTGATGTATTTTAAGTAGGCATACAGCGTGTCATTGTCATCTCGTATCTTACAGAGCAGCGTGACGTAATTTCGAGGATAAAATTAGCCACTGCGTCAGTAAATTCCCAGACCAACGACACCATTCTGGTGTGCCCAGAATAGATGCTAAAATAGTGTGCTTTTATCAACATCATTATTTAATTCGCCCAAGTAAGTACGTGTCACCGTTATGACGCGCACAGCTTTCGAATTTAATTTCTATGTTCGTATTATATGCTTCAGTTGAAGTGGCGTCGAATGAAGTCAGTGACTTTCAAATATTGTCCAGTGCACTGCACTGACCAGTCAGTGAGTTTCAGTCCATCGTCACGTGTGTGCAGAGTTGGCCTGAGAATTCACTTAAGACTCAGAATCGATGTAAACTGTACAGTATGCTTGCGTGAATGCAAGGGCATAGGTGGGGTCCGATTATCAAATTTAACTCTCGGACCCCTGCGGCAAATTTTCGGACATGCTTCCCGAAGTGAATTACGCCGTCGCGAGTTTTGCTCCTATTTATTCGTACAGCACTTGACCTTGCGAGAACTTACTCCAGTTCCGTATCTCATTCTAATATAACGGTAGACAGGGGCGTCTATTTCCCTTTGGACGCACTACGCAAGCCCCCCTCCCATGACGAACCCCCTCCACGAACCACGTCATACGCAATCACGTGCTCATTTTTCTCTTGCATGGCAGATGATGACACACACACATAAAATTTTGTAAGAGAGAGAGGTTGACCAAGACGCCGCAGGCGTCGACTGGAGTGGAAAATGAAATGAGTTATCTCCCTCCCCAGCCGATTAGAAAGTTTGGGAAACGTGAATAAGCTCTTGCAGCGGGGTCCGAGGCGCAGCCCCAGCCATAAATAAATTTGGTGCGTTTTAGCATTGAAAACACATTTGGTGAAACGATGACTGCCCCCCACCCTGAAGTCTTATAATTTGCCCCCCTCCTTGAGAAATGTAATACGCTTTGAGCGAAGTCCTTGATGGACGTAGCTACGCCCCTGCATTGCGAACATCAGTGAGCAGCTATATACGTCGATGCAGGTGTCCAGACGTTGCAGATATGACGGCCTGGTAGGGCGGGCGTCGTCGCTGCAGTGCCACCCTCGACACAGACGGATATAATTTACTTCGCACGTTCGGTGGCGGAAGTTAAACTATAGCAACACGAGGCCGTACGTTCTGTTCGGAGTCATCACCAGCATGCAAATGAGAGAGAGGTCTGCGTCTGCATTAGCACAGCAGCAGCAGCAGCAGCGCGTCACGCCTGAGTCGACTATCGACGCACACTGGCAGGAACCGCGCCGTCGACATCCCAGCCACGGCGGAACCGGAAACTGTCGGCAGTGGCGGCGTCGGACATACTGATTAATGCATTTGGCGTTTATTGCGGTCGACCTACGACGTTCGTTACGCAGCGAACTCGGTCGCGACGCACGATAACAAACGTATATAGGCTACGGTTACAATAAATACATGTACGTCGCGGGTTCACCGAATATGGAACCGGCGTAGGCTACGTGGACACTTGCTACCGAAATGGCGATCGCAGCATGAGCATTGCCAGACAAGTAGCCTACGCAAGGCCAGAAAAGAACACGATGACCGAAGAACGTTTTGGAAAAGAAATCTTGAGAAAAAATCAGCATCGACGACGCCTAAATTACGCCGAAGAATCAAAACACAATTAAGTGGCACAAAATTCAGCTATAAATGTGGACAGCGGGTTCCAAGTACATGAGACGGCTGGAATGCTGGATTATTGGTCTGTATGTAGTGTATTTTGTGTCGTAATGTACCTTCGTATTTTCGGTAAAATAAAATTAAAATTGGGCTTATTTTTTTACTAAAATATTTTACGTCCATTTCCCTAAAATTATTTATCTTTCGGATATAAATAATAAATATTTTAAATTCATATCTTTCGTTAAAAGGTCAGCAAACGTTGCCTTTTAGTGTGGTATAAAGCCACATATAGGCTGCTGTCGGAGCTAGCTGAAAATACGTTATATAATAATAAAATACGTTATGTTATGACAATGGCAGTCACGTGATAGGCAGTAGGCCCTTTTGGCCGGCTCTGGCAGTATAGATGGCGAAGCGCAGTGATGACAACTGATCAGTTTGATCGAGAGCTCGGACAGAGTACATCGACTGACAAAGTGCTGAGCCTTCGCCTTCCCAAACGAAGCAACGAAAACCTACGAAACATCCTTCGTCCAAACGAAGTCCACTGTTTAATGATAACTATATCTCTGTCCATTCACGGTCATTTGACGAAGACCCTTTCGTCGGCAACCCTTCGTTTAACACGAACTCACTATCAGCATGGGTAACCGCCTATCTTTCGGGGCCGAATGTACCCGTGAAGCTGAGATCTTGCAATCACCCAGTACAAAAGACGAAGCGAAAGCAGCAGGTGGTTACATGTATCCCATGTTCCACTTGGAGAAACAGCCTAAACTGCACTGGCTGGATGTGCCTGAGAGGGTCACCTTCAAGCTCGGCCTTATGACGTAGGCCTACTGTTGTCTGCATGGACAAAGATGCACCTCGGTACCTCGCCGATCACATCATCCCAGCCATCGAAGTTGCATCTCGACATTGACTACTTTCTGCAAACCGACACCGGCTTATTGTACCGCGTTGTGGAGTCAACACGTACGGCCGTCAGGCTTAGATGCTGTTGCTGGTCCGACGGTCTGGAACTCACTGCCAGATGAACTCAGATATCACCAATGTGTGATATTGACAGTTTTAAACAGTTCTTCAAGACACTCCTGTTCAGTCAGTGCTAGTGTAACGAGCGCATTAAAGGTTAACGTAACGATATGTGCTATATAAACTCACATTTTACTTATTTACTTACTTACTAACAGGACACAACGACGACAATAGCATCTGTTCCGTTTATTTCAGTTCACTCAAGGAACAACCACATATAACTGCTGCAGTGATGCTTGGTAGCTGCGCATGTCTCAGTCTTTAGCTGGCAAATGAACTGTCCAGATATCCTTGACGTGTTCTTGAGCTTCGACCGCAAACTGTTATATGCTAATGGATGCTGAGAAGTTTCGATGACCGACGACCACAAGTGTGGTTTATTAACGTGCCGAAATCGCCGAGATCAGCTGATCACAGATACACAAGACTTGAAATCGCGACGCAAGCCTACAGTGGAGCGGGCTGGTGCAGGCATACCCAAAACGTACACGACCGCATAACATTCAATTCCCGAGAACAAATAGGCTGCAGCCACTGTGTACAACGATTTGTAAATGCCATCTGAAATACCCGTTAGAAGTGAATTTAGTTTTTGTTTTAATTTGAGTTTTAAGCATATTCATCTAATTGACTGTTACGTCCGGCTCGTGCCTAGTAGCGTGTTTATACGATCCAGCAAACGTCCAGCAAACGTCCAGCATTAGCACGTGTATTTTGAATACATTTGCTGAAAGTTTGCTGGACGTTTGCTGGATCGTGTAAACACCCCATAACACTGGCGAAGCACTTGAAGTTGACATCGCAGCGGGCCGTTTAACAGTTGAACCTCTATTAAACTTGATAATATTCTCGTTAACATTTTATTAGTATCTTACCTTATTTTTGCGCATTAAATAAAAAAATCATTGTTCAGTCGTAACAGGCAGAATTTCATACCAGTGCACATAGGGCAACAGCACGCATCGGCATCGTTAACTGCTAAGACACGATACAAAGCAGAACGTAGCGAACTCTAACAAGATCTGCAACGTCTGCAACGTCTGTAAAGACGAGAATGCTTCTAAAAACTGGAGCAAAGCATCCATAATTCAAACAGCAGCAGAAGCTAAGAGCAAGGTATAGTATAGCGAATGGTTAGGAGACTGTACGGCTAGCAACAGTGTCGCTGACAGCAAACTCTGATCGATGTCGCACGAACGTCGCTAAGCCGCCGAGCTCGGCTTAATGTCTACCCTAGTGACTGACCTAGACTGCAAATGCTTTCAGCCGGTGTAGGGTACGAGCAGCCTGTATCTTCCTTCCTTAGCTCGTGCTCTATACTCAGCTTGGCTGTCTAGTACACTGTCTCCGTGCGGGACTGTTCGGTACACCTCGTGTCAACGCCGTACGTCGTCTGCGACGTCGCCTTAATTAACGCGCCGTTTTGGCTTCGTTTTCCCACAGCGTAATCCCGTCTTATGTACGGTACACTATAGTCTTCTCTTCTCCGACTCCAACATGCCTGTTTACTTGACTACGTATATTTGACCAAGTGACTTTTTCACGCAGCACGCGTGTAGGCCAAATACGAAGGCATTGATGTAGCTAGCATAATGTCAATGCCTTATTTTCGGTTTTGCTTCTGTAGCTCCAAAACCCGTGGGTTTCGGGCTTTCGACACTCATTATAACACTGAGACAGCGGTAATACCGCTTTTAGTTTGATGAGTGGTAATGCAGTTTTTTTTTTTAAATTTAAAAAAGAGGCAATATAATTTTTGAAATCAAAAACATTATGAAGAATATAAATACCATCAGCATGTTTCATTTGAAGCATTGACGGAGACGGTGGGTGCAAGGAGTCGACGTCGACAATTAGAACAAGCAAAAATATACGCGACAACAATATAGGAAAAGTGACTGGCGACGACCGACGAGGTCATCAATGAAAATATTCTTGCCAGAGATTCGTAAAGCGTTGCCTCGATCGAAACCGAAGGCCGAAGGCAATCACTTTACGAACCGACGGCAAAAAATTTTCAATGATGATCGATGACGCCAGTCACTTTGTTTTGTTATACCTCAAAATCAAAATAAAAAAAAAATTAAACAAAAATCATTTGTGCTATTTTACGCTCGCTTCGGGTGACGAAACAATCGTGACACCTCAGTGACCTCACTGTCGCCTGCAACAGCAGGAGACGTGAGGTATCCTAAACCTCAATGTTGCCCGCACGCACTGTCGCCCGCTGTCAGTGAGTATTTGTGACGACCACGTTCACCCATGAAGTGTTAAGTCACGCCCTCTAGATTGAAATCAGATTTTGGGCGTAGGGTCGGATCTCTGACGTAATCGATAACTTGTGCCAATTTTGACAAGAAATTTGAGCAAAGCTCATGAGACGCGCGACAGCCTAGCAGTTCCTGTTCGCAGGTTGTCTTGGTCTATCTCCACCCATTTCGTCGCAATTCACTCTTGAAATCTGCATGCACCGTAGCATGCACAAATTGCAAAAAACACTAAAACCACCTATTTTTGAGGCTCAAGGTCATTCAAAATCATCGATGTTGACACCACTAAAAGCTTGTCACTAGCTATTGCTTGTTATGATAGGCAGGATGTCTGTGCCTATCTGCAACTGTTTTCACGCTACACCAGCCAATAGTGGTAACTGGAGGGTAGCCGTCTTTGACGCAAACCTGCGCAGGCCTATTTGAACATAAAGGGTCGGGACTTGGACTGCTAAAATCTACGTTCAATGCTAAAAATTACATATGCAGGTTGTTTTGGTTTATCTTCAGCCATTTCGTCGCACTTTACTGTTGAAATGTGCGCTGCAGCCAAAAATTGCGAAAAATTTAACAAAACCCTTCTTTTAGGGGTTCAAGGTCGTTCAAGGTCATCGATGTTGACAAATCTAAAAAGCCGGTCACCAGTGCTTGTTATGATATGCAACAAGTTTGTACCTATCTGTACCAGTTTTTTTTCACTGTTTTTCTATGTTTAGCATGTATTTTCTGTGTTTCTTTTGTCTACCTTAGTAATGTTTGTAGTTTTCTTTTGCTGTTTTTCTATGTTATTGTTCTCGCGCGTTTGTCGCGAGTGTTTATTGCGTAATAAAATAAAAAACTAAAATAAAAATATCTGCAACCGTTTTCACATTATGAAAGCCAATATCGGCAAAATAACGTCTTTTTGGAGGGGTACCCCTGTTTGACGCTCTAGTTCGAGGGGAACCCCCTCACCCGCGGGCACGAAATTTTGTCATAATAAACCAGAGTCCTTTGGGCAGCCAACAGTGAAGATTTCGTGATTCTAATTTGCGTCGTTTTGACACAATACCGCAGTGTGACGGACGGACAGACAGACTGACGGGCGCCTCGACAATGGCTAAGACGCGCTTGGCACTACGTGCTGTCGCGCGTAAAGACCAGCCAAGTAGTTTCTAAGTTACGATACAGAAGCTAAAACGGCATTTCCTAAGCTTGTATAATGTATTATATTATGTTTATCGGTCTTACAAGTTGCAAAAAAAATTTGCAACAGCGCCACTAAGCTGCACTATTTTACATGCAGTCACAGCCTTAATGATTTACTTGGGTATGATTAAGACAAATGTGGTGTTTGTTTACATTTTTATTTGTTGTTGTTTTGAATGTTTCGTCGTTTTCATGTGTTTTGTTCGTTGACGGTATGGATTTTGTTGGTGCAGTCGTTGATGAAATCGCTCTGGAGGGTCTAGACGGTATGGTCAAAGTTATGTTTGTTAAATATTGTAATTGTTCAGTTATATCTCGTACGCATGCCAATACCCACGATAGCTCATTCTGTTCAGAGATGTGCTGATCCTGAGATTTTTGAGTCCGCGTCAGTCCGCAGATTTTGACCAAGGATCCGCTGTCAGTCCGCGTCCGCAACAGGAGAGAAATATTGGATCCGCTTCTGTCCGCGTCCGCACTGGATAGGCCTGCCTCTAGTCATTAATACGTAAGGTAGGCCACTACGCGCCTAGGCCTATGGCTGATTACAATTTATCGGTACCAGTGCTACCGTGCTACGCACGTTTCGACACACACCTCTTTAACTGTTTTTAAATTTTATTAGGAAAAAATACACTCTGTCACAAAACAAGATCCATGTTCGCAGAAAATTCTGTGGATCCGGATCCGCGGACTGACCCGTCTGCAGTCTGCACATCTCTGATTTTGTTTCAACTCCTACAGCAGCTCAATGTTATTTTTCGTTCGTGCCATCCACATGGATGGAAATGTAAACAAATCTGATGCTATCTCCGTCAGCCATGTATGAAACTGCATGCGCACATGTCCACATGTTCCTGCCGTTTTACTTTCTGTCCGACCATGGCGGACGGAAAGTAGTGTCAGATTGGCTTACTTGTTCGTTCGCGCGGACGGAAAATTTAACATCCATGCCTATAGCGAGTAATTCGCTCACGTAAGCTCGGTTAAGACTACGGCAAAAGTTACAATGGGACAGGTCATGATTTACGGTTGATTAAGTCAGGTACCGGTATTAGTTTATAAGTTAGGTACTCAAACATGACTTTGAATTATGCTTATGATCACGTCAGGCTCAGGTTATGTAAATTGCATGCCAGTTTGAGTTAAATGGTTGATATTTTTTTATTAACTCGTTACCACACATTTTCTTGTATTGTATTTGCAACATATTTTAACATAATGTTTGTGGTTTGATTATTATTCGATTGTTGTTTTAATAGGGATAACACTGCTTACTTTGTGGAAGCGTCTGGAGGAACGAAGGCCCAGTTTTAGCCTGAAGATTGATGATCAGTGCAAGGAATATCTCTGGTCTTCAGTCATTTCCAGACATGATGGTTTGAATTTTTATCAGTTGGAGACTGCTCGACCTACCTTGTCTACAGAAATGAGAAGACATCTTGCTGATCCAGACACTGGTGTTTTTACTGACAATCAGCATAACGTGAGTTATGTAATCATTGCATGATTGCAACTATTGTACTATAGGGATCAGTTTATTGGTAACTTAAGCAATGGGTATATACCTTGGTTGCATTGTTGCCATATAAAGTCTGTTAAGCAATGGAGTGACAAAAATAGTTGAATTGATTAGTATGTTGTTGGTCATTTGTATGGGTCAGCAGGTTAGGTGTTGCAATGTGATTTTGTTTGAAGAATGGAGACTTGGTAGACATCTATCCCTTCTTGCTGGTGAGTGACAAGGAGCATGGAATTGTTGGTTCGTGTTCAACGTATGCATCACGTAGAAATGTTACTGGTGACGTCCGTCAAGCAGACACTCTGGCAGATGTGCTAAAAAGGTTGTCAAATTAACCTGCTTCTTCCCTCTTTAATAAAACAACTGTCAGACCATAACTGAACATTGTAGAGGAACAAGAGATGTAAAAACAAACAACACAGTCTTCATTATATGAAATGAAGGGTGAAGTTTGGCATTATTATATTCTGGTTATTTGGCATATGCGTCTGAAGTCAGCTTAAATTTTTGAGTTAATGTGGAAGAGTTAGTATTGGAATTTTTGTGTGAATTGTGATGAGGTCAATATGAGCGTGAAACACATACATTTTAAACTTGAAAAAGTAACAAATGATAATGCAAAAATTTACTTGAGAGATTTAATGCAGAGTGATTACTGGTTAAATTTCTAGATCATATGTAGTTAGTAGAATAATACATTTAACAACATTTTTTGATGTAGTGACTTTGAAGAGACAAGATACATTCTGCTGATCTGTTATCAGAGACAGTTTTTTTAGTTAATCAACAGTATTGCTTAAATTATCAGCCAATATCATTTATGCTTTGGCATAGTAAGCTATCTACAGTGTTAGGGCCGGTTTCTGGATCTTAACTGGCCGGTCAAGTTAGCGTTAACTGACAGATTTGCATAACTCACGTTTCCCATTGCACTAACCAACGGTCAAAATGGCCGTCAAATTAACTGGCCAACATCGGGCAGTTAGCTAACCGTCGATCGTAGTTATCATATTT